>Ga0181580_10004547_pt1 | contig 11270 bp, 11 predicted proteins | sample 071ome_23_FD_132413 | JGI IMG/M metagenome (GOLD analysis project Ga0181580, IMG submission 132413) | Coastal salt marsh microbial communities from the Groves Creek Marsh, Skidaway Island, Georgia - 071403BT metaG (megahit assembly) | ecosystem: Environmental > Aquatic > Marine > Intertidal...
GCTGCAGTCTGGCCAGGTAGCGGCCAAGCCATTGCTCGAACGCCGGGCGGGCCTCGCTGCCGGGGCCTTCACCATAAAAGGCCGGTGCAATGTGTGCCATGGCTTGCTCAGGAGATTCCGTTGCAACTACTCCCGCCAGGTGACGGAAGAACAGGGTCATGTCGGTTTCTGCGAGCCGGAACAGGCCGACCAGGTCCAGCGCGATAGCTTCATCACCGGGTTGAGCAGTGGCAAAACCCAGTTTGGCGCGCATCATGTCGAGCCAGCCATTCTCGTAATGTTCCTTGTACTCTTCCAGGACGCTTTCCAGGGGCTCGGTTTCCCCGATCAACGGGTAGAGGGCATTGGCCAGCTGCACCAGGTTCCACAGCGCGATCATCGGCTGGTTGCCGAAACGGTAGCGGCGGCCTTCGAAATCGGTAGTGTTAGGCGTCCAGTCCGGGTCGTAGCTCTCCAGCCAGCCATAGGGGCCGTAGTCGATGGTCAATCCGGTAATGGACATGTTGTCGGTATTCATGACGCCGTGGACGAAACCTACGCGCATCCAGTGCACGATAAGGTCGGCAGTGCGCAGGCAGACTTCCCGGAACCATGCCTGGTAGGTGTCCTTGCCTGGCTGGCCAAGGTGAGGAAAATCCCGTGCGATAGTGAAATCTGCCAGCTGCTTGAGGATGTCATGTTCCTTGCGGGCGGCAAAAATCTCGAAACTGCCGAAACGCACGAAGGAGGGCGCGACCCTGCATACCACGGCGCCGGGTTCCCGCTTCGGATGGCCGTCATAGAACATGTCCCGAACCACCGACTCGCCGGTGCCGATCAGGCTCAGCGCTCTTGTCGTCGGTATTCCCAGGTGATGCATCGCTTCACTGCACAGGAATTCGCGGATTGAAGAACGCAGGACGGCCAGGCCGTCAGCCGAGCGGGAATAAGGAGTGGGCCCTGCGCCTTTCAGTTGCAGGGCCCAGTGCTGACCGTCGGCACTGGTGACCTCGCCCAGATTGATGGCCCGGCCGTCCCCGAGCTGGCCGGCCCAATGGCCGAACTGGTGGCCGCCGTAGCAGCAGGCATGGGGTCGCATGTCGGAAAGCAGCCTGGTGCCGCTGAAAACCTGGGTGAACAATTCCGTACCGCATTCGGCGGGATCCAGGCCCAGGATCCCCAGCATCTCCTCCGAACAGGCGATAAGCCGGGCCTTGGGGAAGGCGACGGGATTGACGAATGAGTAACAGGCGCCCGCCACTTGGCGGGTGTAGTTATCCGTGACCGGGTCGCCGGGCAGGCCGCTGACAAATTCTGCGCCAATGGCCAGGTTATCAAGGGTTTTCAGGTCGAGGGCTTTATTCATGGGCTCATTCTAGCGTGCCCTGGGAGCTGGTTGAACTCTGTCACAGGGCTTACAATTGGTTGCGAAAGCAGGACCGGTTCGCGAGGGTCTCTGTTTCATCATTGTTTTCAATCATCAGGAACACCATGCTGGATACCAGGCCGCTGCTGCTCAATACGGATTTTCCCCCGCTGACCCGGGCAGCCCTGCAAACCCTCCAGGTCAACCTTGGCTACCTCTGCAACCTCAGCTGTACGCACTGCCATGTCAATGCAGGGCCAAAACGTCGTGAACTGATGGACAGGGACGTCGCTGATCTCGTCCTTGAATTCACGCGCCGTAAAGACATCCGCATTCTGGACCTGACCGGTGGCGCGCCTGAGATGAACCCCCATTTCCGTTACCTGGTGATGGAGGCGCGAGCCATGGGCGTCGAGGTGATAGACCGCTGCAATCTGCTGATCCTGTTGGAGCCCGGTTACGAGGACCTGGCGGCATTCCTTGCCGAACAGGGCGTCACCATTACGGCTTCGTTGCCGTGTTACCTGGAGGAAAACGTGGAGAAGCAGCGCGGCAAGGGAATTTATGATGGCAGCATCACCGCACTGAAAAAACTCAATGCCCTGGGTTATGGCCGCCGGGACGATCTGCAGTTAAACCTGGTGTACAACCCCATCGATCTCAATCTGCCGCCTGGCCAGGCCGGGCTCGAAGCCGACTACAAGCGCATACTCGCGGAAAAGTTCGGCATTGTATTCAACCAGTTGTTCACCATTACCAATATGCCCATCAGTCGATTTGGCGGCATGTTGCTGGCGAAAGGCCTGTACAACAAGTACATGAATATTCTCAAGGACAACTATGCCGAGGCGAATCTGGCCACGGTGATGTGCAGGACCCTGCTTAGTGTGGATTACCAGGGTTATGTCTATGACTGCGATTTCAACCAGATGCTGAAGCTGCCGCTGGTTGCCACCAGCAGGCCAAAGCCCCATCTGAAGGACCTGCTCGATGAAAATCTTGAAGGCAGGGGCATCGCGGTTGGAGAACATTGCTACGGCTGTACCGCAGGGCAGGGCAGCAGTTGCGGCGGAGCGCTGGATGGCTGAACTGCTAAGCCGCGTAGCAAGTCATGGCAGGTGAGAACGTATCCATCGTCATTCCCGTACTCAACGATCTCATGGCGCTCAAGGCACTGCTGCCTGCCCTGCAGGCCCACCGCGGTGCGGGACACGAAATAATTGTCGTCGATGGCGGCAGTACCGACGGCAGTGTTACCTATGCGCGGGCCTTCGCTGACCGTGTGCTGATGACCGGTATCGGGCGTGGCCGCCAGATGAATCTCGGTGCAGCGAATGCACGTCATGACATCCTGCTTTTCCTGCATGCTGACAGTCTGTTTCCAGAGGAGGGAATTGCAGCAATACTGCGGGCCCTGGATAACAGCGGCCAGCACTGGGGACGTTTCGATGTCCGGCTGGATGCACCTGGCATCGCCTATGCGGTCATCGCCAGCCTGATGAATCTGCGCAGCCGGCTCACCGGTGTTGCCACCGGTGACCAGGGTATTTTTGTCCGCAAGCCGGTTTTTCTAGAAACCGGCGGCTACCAGTCCATCCCCCTGATGGAAGATGTTGCACTCAGCAAGAACTTGCGCCGGCACTCATGGCCTGTTTGCCTCGACACCAGGCTCATCACGTCGGCCCGGCGTTGGCAGCAGAACGGCATTGCCGGCACTGTCCTGCTTATGTGGGTATTGCGCCTGGCCTATTTCCTGGGAGCCGATCCCGAACGACTGGCCAGGATCTACAATCGCGATGACTGAATCACGCTGCCTGCTGTTATTCGTGCGGGAACCCGTTGCCGGAAACGTGAAGACGCGCCTGGAAGCACGGCTTGGCAGGGAGAAGACCCTGTCACTGTATCGCGCCATGCTGTGCCGGCAAACCCTGCTGGCCAATCACTGCGAAGGCACGCAACGCCAGCTTTGGGTGGCGGGTGATGCAGCCCATGCCGATTTTGCCAATTTTGCCGGCGACCGGTTCACGCAGCCGACGGGCGATATTGGTGAGCGGATGTCATATGCCTTGCGATCGGCACTGGCTGATCATGACCAGGCCATACTCATTGGCTGTGACTGCCCGGGAATGGATGCCTCATACCTGGAGCAGGCTTTCGCCGTGCTGTCAGCCGGGCAGGATGCCGTCCTGGGTCCGGCAACCGATGGCGGCTACGTGCTGATCGGATTGCGCCGCTGGGAACCCCTGCTGTTCAGGGATATCGACTGGGGTAGCGGTGTCGTCCTGGCGCAAACGCGCGCACGCCTGGCTGAAGCAGGTTATGCCTGGGCCGAACTTGCCGCGCTGGATGATATCGATGAGGCTGCGGACCTCGAGAGACTGGCCGCTATGGTGGAACGCGAATACGGGCTGAAACTGTAAGCGATCAACCTGCGCCGGAATCAGCCGGGACGACTGGTTTGCCGTCAACCGTAGCTCCCGTCAACTCCAGACTGATGATCTTGGCGCCCGGCTCCCGCTGCACCAGTTTTACCAGGAGATAATCCCAGTCCAGTGCCAGCCAGATCTCGGTGGCGCGGCTGCTTTCAGTATCACGGACACGTTCGAGTTTCAGTGTCCTGAAACTGCCTGCCGAAGTTTCCAGCCACTCTTCGCCGGTAACCACGTAATTGAAATCATGCATTTCACCCTTGTCGACACTCTGGAAGGTGACTTCCTTATGTCCGGCCAGCAACTGTTCTCGCAATGCGATATAGCCGGACAGGCTGTCCATGGCGAGGCCCTCGAGGGCGATGGTGTTTTCCTGCCGGCCGGAGGTCGCGATGGCAATGGCGCTGTCCCAGTCGAAGCTGACTGAAAGGCTACGCTTGCCCAGGCCGGTCTGTTCAAAGGTGTAGGCAAGGGGCCTGATTTGACCGGTAACGGCATCCTTGGTGAGGGAGCTGACTTCCTGGATGCTGCTGATGGTCTTGCCGAGGAGTTTCAGGTCGAGGCGCGTATTCATTTCTATACCGCCGTCCTCGGTGTTGTGCAGCGAGCGTTCCGCGCTGGCCCTGAAGCCACCATAACGGGCCTCGTACTCGGCATCGAACGGAAGGGGGGGGCTGGCGGCCAGCGACAGGGAAACCTTGCACAGACACAACAGGGACAGGAGTGCGACCAGGGTTGAAGCTGGGCATCCAGCGACCTTTCTGTGGCTTTTTGCTGTGTCCATATTATGTTGGAAAACAAAGACTTCCAGTGGTTCCCGAAGACCCGGGTATGGTAGTGAACTAATGGTTGTTCGTCCAGTTATCAGTTATGATGGCGTCCCATGAAGTGCGTTGATTTTTCAGTAAAAAATCCTAAATCAGGGACCCTTAACTGTGGCTTGGCAGCCCTGTTGCTCATGGTGGTTTTCCTGCTGAATGAGTCCGCACTGGCCATCGAGGTCACCGACTTGTACCAGGGCATCGTACCGGTCGAATCCCGCGACAATGTCAGGGAGCGGCAGCAGGCTTTCAACAATGCATTGCGCCAGGTCCTGTTAAAGGTGACCGGCAACAGCGCCATCTACAACCAGCCGCTGATCCGGCGTGCGCTGGCCAGTGCCGATAATTACGTCGACACCTGGTCCTACCGCACCGTCACTCCACCACGGGAAGCCGACGCTGGGCCAACGGCTGTACCGGGGATCGAGCTCAGTGTTTCCTTTTTCGAACCCCAGGTACTCTCACTGCTCGATTCGGCAGGTATTCCCTTGTGGCCGCGCAACAGGCCCTACACGCTGGTATGGCTGGTGGTCCAGGATGAGCTGGGTGAGCGTCAATTGGTCGGATCCAGTGCGCGGGATAACCTGGATATCCTGGCCCTGCTGGAAAACGATGCGCAGCGACGCGGTCTGCCCGTGCTGTTGCCCATACTCGATTTCGAGGACCGGCGCGCAGTTTCGGCCAACGACGTGTGGGACATGGATGCGCAGAGATTGCTCGCCGCCTCCGCCCGCTACCAGAGCGAAAGTGTCCTGGTAGTGAGATTGTTCAGGACTCTGGCAGGCGATGTGCTGGGAAAAAGCAATTATCTGTTCAGGAACCAGGTGTTTGAGCTCGAGTTGTTCGAAGAATCCGCAGAGATTTTCATGGAGCAGAGTATCGCTCTCGCCGCTGACGAACTGGCTGCCTATTATTCTGTGCTGTTGTCAGGCACTGACAGCAGCATGGAAGTGAACATGACGGTCACCGGGATAACCAGTGCCGAGGATTATGCGGGCTTGCTCAGTTATGTTGAGCAGCTGACTGACGTCAACGAGCACCATATCGTCCGGGTCAAGGACCAGACCATCGAGTTGAAACTGGTCACCGGTGGGCAGTTGCGCCAGCTGGTGGAAACAATTGCGCTGAACAGGAGCATGCAGCCGGTCGGCGACCTGGTGCGCGAGGACAACCAGGTGTTCATGAGTTACCGGTGGAACAGATAGCCTGAATCCGCATGAACTTTTCGCCGCAACTGCCTTTTGATTTTTCCGTCTCTGAACACTTCACGTTCGCCAATTTGCTGGTCCCGGCGCGGAACGCCGAACTGGTCGGCCTGCTGAAGGATATCGAACATTATGCAGAACCGGTTGCCTTTGTCTGGGGCAGTGAAGGCTGCGGCAAGACACACCTGATGCAGGCCGTCTGCCGCGACCAGGAAGACAGGGGCGCGCTTCAGGCCTTGTACCTGCCCATGGCCAAGGTCCGTGTATTTGGTCCTGAGGTATTTGCCAGCCTGCATCACATGGATCTCATCTGCCTGGATGACCTGCACCTGGTTGCGGGTGACAAGGCCTGGGAAGAGTCGCTGTTCGAGTTTTTCAACCGGTCGCGCGAGGCCGGCGTACGCCTGCTGGTCACCGCGGTGCAGTCACCGCGCGGAATCGAATTTGCCTTGCCCGATCTTGCCTCTCGCATGGCGTGGGGTGTTACTTACCAGTTGCATGAACTCAATGACGAGGACAAGCTTGCGGCCCTCGACCAGCGCGCCCGAGAGAAGAACATGCCGCTGCCGCCTGAAGTACTTAGCTATATCTTCAATCGCCATCCCCGTGATCTGCAGGGACTGCTGGCTGTGATGGAAACACTGGATAAACTGTCACTCGCGGAAAAACGCCGCCTGACCATTCCCTTCGTGAGGAAGGTGATGAACTGGCAGTAGGAAGTTGGCTGGCCAGCTTCTAGATCAGGGCGAAAGCGCCGCCTGGCATTCCTGGCAATGCAAGTACAGCCCGCGGGGGTCATTGAATTGCAGCAGATCCTGCAGGTCGGCATTGAGAACCCGGTAAAAGTTGCCCAGCATGCCGGTCGCGGCAAGCGGACTGCGAGCGGCAGGTAATGCAGGCATGAATGTCCGGACCAGTGCGTTGTCCACCAGGTCTTGCAGGAATTGCTGGCCGGGTGTCAACGGCATCTCGACCAGCTTGGTGTCGTATTCTTCCAGTCCGGCCAGGCGGGCGGCGGCTGCCACGGCGTCTTCCAGGCTTCCCAGGTTGTCCACCAGCCCGATGGCAAGGGCATCTTCACCCGACCAGACGCGCCCGCGCGCAATGGCATCAGCTTCCTCGATAGTCATATTACGGGATTCCGCCACCAGGGAAATGAAGCGGTTGTAACCGTCCTCCAGGGTCAGTTGCAGGACATTTTCGGCGATTGGGGGCAGGGGTCTGCCTGGCACCAGGGCACCAGCCAGCGCGGTGGTGCCGACGCCATCGGCACTGATGCCAAGTTTGGCGAAAGTGTCCTCGAAGGTCGGGTACAGCCCGAAGATGCCGATGGAGCCGGTGATCGTCGAATTGCTGGCCCAGATTTCCGCCGCCGGCGTCGCTATCCAGTAACCGCCCGAGGCGGCCACGCTGCCCATGGACACGACCAGCGGCTTGCCGGCGTCGGCCAGTGTGGCGAGTTCGTTGCGAATGACTTCCGAGGCGAAGGCGCTGCCACCACCACTGTCGATGCGCAGCACCAATGCCTTGATGTCATCATCCTCCCGGGCCATGCGCACGAGATCCTGCAGGCTGTCACCACCGATGTCTCCGGCTTCCCGGCTGCCGTCATAAATGGTACCGCTGGCCACAATGATGCCGATCTTGTCATTGCCTGACTGCAGGTCCCCGTATTCATTGCGGCTGGCGGCCAGGTAACTGCGGTAATCGATACTAAGGAAATCCTCGCCGTTGCTGGTGCTGCCGATCTCTTCCTGCAGGTAGGTATTGAGCGCGTCCCGATCCATAATTCGGTCGACGAAATCGCGTGCGAGCACCAGTGCAGACATGTTGCCGTTGAAATCAGCCAGTTCGGCATCGAGGTTGCTGATAAAGCCGTCAACGAATTCCGGCGCCAGGTTCCTGGCTTCGCCAATGTCAGCCAGGTACTGCTGCCACAGATCGCCCAGCCAGTCGATATTCGCTTCCCGTGCTTCGGGGGACATGTCGTTGCGTTCAAATGGTTCGACAGCGGATTTGTATTCCCCGACACGGAAAATGTGGACGTTTATACCCAGCTTGTCGAGGGCTTCGCGATAGTACAGCTGGTAAGTGCTGAATCCTTCCAGCTCCAGGCTGCCCATGCCGTTGAGAATGATCTCGTCCGCATGTGCGGCCAGGTAGTACTGGCCCTGGGAGTAGTGGTCGGCATAGGCATACACTTTTTTGCCGCTGGCACGAAAGCGCTGAAGCGCATCGGCAATATCCTGCAGTTTGCTGAACCCTGATGGCAGGAGTTGGCCAGGTGCCAGGACGAGGGATGAGATGCGACTGTCCGCGGCCGCGGTATCAATAGCGTCCAGCACATCCAGCAGCAGTACTTCATCCCTGATCTCTGCGCCCAGGGAGTCCGCCATCAGCGTGTCCCAGGGGTCGACATAGGTCAGTTGGTCTACCAGGGTGCCGCCGGGATTCAGGAGCAGGGCGCTGCCGGGCTGCACGATGATCGGCGGCTGCCCGATCAGTGAAGCAACGAACACCAGGAGCAGGAACAGAAACAGCAGATTGAGAATGACAGAGCGGAATCCGCGATAGAGTCTGGTCAGTCCTGACAGGAATTTACCTAGGGTGCTGGTGGGTGCAGACATGGTTTCCGGAGTTCCTTATTGGGCGCCCTGGTCGTGCCGTCGCCGTGCGCGGATAAAAATGATAGCGGAAAAAAACATGGTGAGACATAACGACGTTTCGATCAGTCCTGGCGCCAGGCGGCCGGGCGTGAAGGCAAGCAGGATGCCGTGGGTCATGTAAAACAGGGCAATGAAGCACAACCACTGGTAAGAACGCGATGCGCCCTTGAGCAGGCCCGGTATGGTCAATACAGGGGGTATCAGCACCGCGACAAGGATGACCGGATTGAAGGCGTCACTGCTGACATTGAAGAAGACCAGCATGGCCATCAGCAGGCCCGCGCAGACTATCGTGATGACTGCCGGAATTTTCCCGGCATGTATCTGAATCTTCAGCAACCGAGTTTCCTGGCCGTTTCGGCAAGCCGCTTGCCCAGGGCCTGGCACAGGGCCGACTCATCATCGGACAGTGGCGCGTCATTGTCACCACCGGTGACATGTGTGGGCCCATAGGGCGAGCCGCCGGTGGTTGTGTCATGCAATGCCGACTCGGTATAGGGCAGCCCGCAATACACCATGCCGTGATGCAGCAAGGGCAGGATCATGCTGAGCAGCGTGCTTTCCTGTCCGCCGTGCAGGCTTGCCGTGGACGTGAAGACACCTGCGGGTTTATCCACCAGTGATCCGCTCACCCATTGGGCGGCGGTGCCATCCAGGAAATATTTCATCGGGGCGGCCATGTTGCCGAAACGGGTCGGACTGCCCAGGGCAAGACCGCTGCAGTGAACCAGGTCTTCATGACTGCAATATACTGCTCCGTCGTCGGGGATGTCCGGCTCGGTGGCTTCGGTGACCGGCGAAACCTTTGGCACCGTGCGCAGGCGTGCGGTCATGCCAGCCACGCTTTCAACACCGCGGGCAACCTGTGCCGCCATGGCAGCCACGGCGCCGTGATGGGAATAGTAGAGAACGAGAATGTAGGGTGATGCCATAACGTTTTGTTTCCAGGTCAGAACAGTTCCAGTACGTTTTCCGGCGGCCGGCCGAGGACGGCGCGGGACCCGGCAACGACTATCGGGCGCTGTATCAGTTTCGGTTCATTGATCATGGCATCGAGCAACTGGTCATCAGACAGGTCTGGGTTCGACAGGCCAAGCGCCTTGTAGGCTTCCTCGGATGTACGCACGAGGTCGCGGGCGGTCATTCCGAGTTTGCCCAGCACATCTTTCAGCTCTTTTTTGGAGGGCGTTTGCTCCAGGTACAGAATAATTTCTGGTGAAATATTATTTTCCTGCAATAATTCCAGCGTCTGTCGAGACTTGGAGCAGCGGGGATTGTGGTAAATCGTGATGTCAGCCATATCCTGTCCTGCCTGAAAAGGGCACTATGGTAGACATCCGTACCCGTATTAACAAGGTGACGTGACCGATACCGCCTACCAGGGAAACTATGAGCATTAATGTCGAGAAAACCCATGGCCTTTCAGACTGGCTGCACCCGGCCAGGCTCTGGCATTTCCTGCGGTTCGTGGCCCATGAATTCGACCAGAACAACGGTTTCGAAAATGCAAAGTCCCTGACCTACATGTCGCTGTTCGCGGTCGTGCCGCTGATGACCTTGATCGTGTCCATTCTCGCCGCCTTTCCGTCATTCCAGGTTTTCGGCAGCCAGATCCAGGAAATGATATTCCAGCGGTTGCTGCCGTCATCGAGCAGCGAACTGGAGCAGTACCTCAGCAGCTTTGCCGGTCAGGCCAGGAACCTGACATGGATCGGCGCCGTGATGCTGCTTGCCACCGCATTTCTCATGCTCCTCAGCATAGAACGCAGTTTCAATCGCATCTGGGATGTTGCCCAGTTGCGCAAGGGTATATCCAGTTTCCTGCTTTACTGGAGCGTGCTCAGCCTGAGCCCGCTGCTGCTGGGCGTGGGATTCGCCATCAGCTCCTATATAACCTCTCTCGCATTGTTCGAAACCTTTACGGATATCTCTGACCTGGTGGGCGCCCGCACGGTTGTACTGGGCATCTTTCCGACCGTACTGACGACGACAGCTTTCACGCTGCTGTATGTGGCGGTACCCAATTGCGGTGTACGGCTGCGTCATGCGCTGGTTGGCGGACTGGTTGTGGCACTGCTGTTTATCATCGTGAAATGGATCTTCGGCAAGTTTATCGCCATGGCAAGCTACGAATTCGTTTACGGCACCTTTGCCACGATGCCCATTTTCCTGATGTGGCTGTATATCTGCTGGATCGTGATCCTGTTCGGTGCCAACCTGGTGCGGGCCATCCCGATCTACCGCCTGCGCACGGTGACCAAGAAGGTGCATCCGACACTCCTGGTCATCGGGCTGCTCAACAAGTTCTGGCAGCACCATCTCGATGGCTCCTCGGTGAATATCCGCGACCTGCTGGATAACGACTGGGCTTTCCAGAACGATCTGCTTGGCAGGTGCCTGGCGATACTGCAGGAGAACAGGGTCATCCGGACCTGTGGGGAAGGGGAGTACATCATCAATCGGGAACTGGACAACCTGAGCCTTTGGGAGCTGTTGTCCTCGTTGCCATGGAGCATGCCGCAACAGACGGATCTTGAGGCCGATATACCGGAACCGGTCGCCAGTTACCTGCCAGCCTACGACAAGCTGAAGGCGGCTTTCAACGATGTGGAGCAGGCCTCTGAAAAGTCCTTTTCCCGGTCAGTCGCCGGATTTTTCCGGGAGCACAAGACCGGGACTGCGGGCTAATCGAGGACAATTCTGTCCTTCAGGAAAGCTGTGGCGTCGGATGCCGCAATGTCGTGAGTCTCTTCCACACCGCGTTTCTTGTATTCCACCTGGCCATTTTCCAGGCCGCGATCTGA
>Ga0181580_10004551_pt1 | contig 11265 bp, 9 predicted proteins | sample 071ome_23_FD_132413 | JGI IMG/M metagenome (GOLD analysis project Ga0181580, IMG submission 132413) | Coastal salt marsh microbial communities from the Groves Creek Marsh, Skidaway Island, Georgia - 071403BT metaG (megahit assembly) | ecosystem: Environmental > Aquatic > Marine > Intertidal zone...
TGAGCATTGCATTAAAAGTTCAATCAGTAATTTCTTAAATATTTGGGGCCTGTAGCTCAGTTGGTTAGAGCAACGGACTCATAATCCGTCGGTCGTAGGTTCGAGTCCTGCCAGGCCCACTTGAAAGTAAAATTGAATTCAATTGTAATTGGTTCGATACTTGCCTTATCTTTTTTAATACCACAGGGTTATGCACGGATCTTTTCACTTGAAGTGGCTGATTTGTTAATAGTGTTAATATTTTTCATTTTACTTTTCAGTGCCTTAAAAAATGAAAAATATGAAAAGAAATTATTTTTGCAAATTGATTATCTTTATTGGTTTATTGTTATTGGGTTATTTACATTTTCTTTTTTAATTTATGGAGTAAATTTTACAACTATAAGATTTATTTTTTACAATTTAGTTGGTCTTCTTTTTTATATTTATATTAAAAGTCTTTCAATTAAAGAAATACAGTATCTCTTCTCTCCCACGATATTTGTAGTAGTAATAGTTAACTTGATCGCTTCAATTTTTGAACTTTCGTATTTGGATAATACCGTTGGCTGGATCTCATATTATTTTGAAAATCCAAATTTCATTAATCGGGGAAGACTAGCTGGGTTTCAAGGATCTGGCCCAAATGTTGCAGGAAGTTTATTTTCCTTAATTTTATTTGTTTCTTTTTATTTACATTTAAAGATAAAAAATAATTTATATTTAATTTTTTCAATAATATCTGCAGTTCTAGTTTTATTAACTTACTCTAGAGGATCATATCTAGCACTTTTCGTTTCTGTATCTTTCCTAATTTTTGTAAACTATAGAAGTTCGAAAATAATAATTTCAAGCTATATACTTTCAGTAATTACAGCTTCCGCATTATTTTTTAATTTTAGTTCTGATGTTTTGTTAAAGGAAAGTGACAGAGGCTTTTTAACAAATATAGCTTTAGAAAATATAAAAATATTCAAAGGATATGGCGGCGGTAATTATGTTGAAACAATATATAAAGATTATTTCTTATCCATAAACCCTGAAATTCTAAATGAAAGTTTAAATATAAATCTTAACAAAGTTGAACTAGGTATTACACCAGAGGAATACAGAGACTCAAATGTAGACTTTTTTATTGGTACTTCACAGGGTGGATTCGAAATTTTAGTGCAAAGTTTTATAATTAATGAATGTTCAGAAGATAGAATAACCTGTCAACATTTAAGAATAGATAAAGAAACATTAATAAATTTTATTTCATCTATAGCAGGCAAGCCACTGAATTATATTGAAACTGAAGTTAATGATTCTGAATGTTTATCCGATGATTCTTCATTTATTAGTCGTGGAGAGTTTGCATGTGTATTGCAATCAATGAAAGTATTTAATAACGAATCATCACTCATTCGATACAAAGATATAAATGACTCTACATTACAACAAAGGTTTAACTATCTAGACAATAATGATTTGTTTGTGCCTTGTGAGGAGACTGCCTCGTATGCTTGTCCAAATAGAGAAATGGCAGTTGGAGAGTTGGCAGTTATAGTTGAAAATATAACTCTAAATAAAAAAATAGTTCCACTTGAAAATTATAGATTGTTTTGTACAGAGTGCGAATTCAGGAATGTAAATGGCTATATCAAGCTTGTATTTGATAAATATGATGGATTTCTTCCAAGAAGTACGATTAGTTTCTACACTTCTACAGATGCAATTAATTGGAATCAAATAGGCTTTACTAGAACAACTGGAAGTTTAATAAATTTCAATCCAAACCATGGGTACATTGAAATCGGTGGACATTCTGATGGTCAATCATTTGGTAATACATTTTTTGATAGTGAGATAAAAGAATTGTTAATAATTAGAAATAATACTACAGAGTCAATTAACTTTGTACCGGAAAATAATGGGGTGGATTTTTTTGTTTATAATCCCAATTCTACAGAGCCTTACAATGCAAATATTACCTATACTGAAAACGGTTTAAGGCTTTTCAGGCCAAACAAATATTGGGTTGCAGTTCCAAATAATGACATTTTTAATAATGATTTTGAGATTATTTTGAATCTAACATTGCCAGAAATTCCATGGGAAAAGCAAACAGTAATTTCCAATACATCACTATTTACTAATGAAACTCAATCGTGGAAATTTGAAATTGACGATGGAAGGCCTTTTTTCTATTGGGCTGATGAAGATGGAGTTTATAGAGATACCAATGTACTTGGAGATAAAAGTTTAAGAAGTGGAGTTTTAATACAAAAAAATGGAAAGCTATCAAATACTAAACCACCAATAGTGGATCCCTCTTATTTAAGTCAGTTGACTACGGCTCATAACGGATATCTAACATTTTCAGTAGAGTATGGTTTGGTATTTGCAATTTTATTCTATACAAGCTTTTTATTTTCTATTTTTTATATATTAAAAATGACACAAAAACTTGATTATTTCATATTTGCAACATTGATTATATTTACAATACAAAACTTTACAAATGATATGGTTTATTCGCCCGACATGTATTTATTATTCAATCTCTGTCTTGCTTTTAATTTTTATTTAATTAAACCTGCTTCAAAAATGAAGTTGTAAAAATTTTCATTTAAGATTAAAACCTGAGCACCATTTTCAGTTGTGTGATTATAAGTTGGTACGGTCAATTTAGCTACGTTATCAAAATTTATTTCTCTAAAATCCCATAGTAGATTTGTAGCTTCAAAAATAGTGATATTTTCATCAATTGTGAATGCGTTTTCTAAAGCATTAACAAAATTAAAAAAATTATTGAATGAATTAAAATTATTTATTTCTTGCATGAGAGAAATAATTAATTGTTGTTGTTTTTTTATTCTTGTTAGGTCACTTACTCCTGGCATAGGTTTCCAGTTTGAAATATCTTCACCATTTTCATTGATAAGTTTTTCACCATCCAATATTTCTGTATTTCTAGAAACAATCCAATTTAGTGCAATTTCTCCATTCAATTTATTACAACCTTTTTGAATCTCAAAAGAGTATCCTTCACGCTGTGTTTCGTTTACGCATATGTTTACTCCTCCTATGGAATCTATAATGTTTTCAAATCCTTCAAAACTAAATTTGACGAAATTATTAATTTTTAATCCCGTAATATTTAAAATAACAGCAGACAAGTTCTCTGCATCTGATCCACAACCATTATTTGAAAAAGAACTATTAATTCTTTGTATTTTTTTCGTACAAGGATCTTCTATTAGTAAATCTCTTGGAAGAGAAATTAATGATACATTAGATTCTGCGTCAGTCAAAACAATTAAAATCACATCGGCCCTACTTCCTTGAGCATTTCCTCTACTTTCTGATGAGTTTTCACTTCTCTGATCGCTGCCAATTATAAGATACGAGGTAAAGATATTATCAATTCTTTTAGTAGAGTTGTTAATTAATAGATCATCATAAATGTTATTTTCAAATTCTTCTTTAGTTTCTTGTTGCGGTGAGTTGTTATTGGAATTTTCTTCATTGTTAATTTCATTAATTTCTGTAGTTGTAGTTATATTTCCTGAGGATATTTCTTCTATTTTTTCAGGATCAAAATCTTCTCTTTCAAAATTTGGTATAAAACTATAAGCACCAATGCCAATTACAGCAATAAAAGCAAGCAGAATATACTGTCTGTTTAATTTCATAATCAAATCTCAACTTTAATCCTAGTGTTCTTTTATTATATGAAAATGAGAAAAAATTATGGAGTTATTGCAGCTGGAGGTTTAGGTACTAGACTAAAAACTTTCAAAGACAACATACATACAAAAGTTTTAATTGAGTTGAATGGTCTTAGCATGATTTCAACTCAGATAAATCAACTTAAATCTTGGGGTATTGACGATTTTATTGTTATAACTAATCCAGAGTTTGATGATTTAATTAGAAAGGATTTATATAAAAATTTTCAAAATGAAAATATATCTTTTGTCATACAAAACAGTCCCAATGGAATTGCAGATGCGCTTTCATGTACAGAAAATCTATTAGAAGAAGATTCAATAATAACTTTTGTTTTAGGTGATAATTTTTTTGGATCAAACCCAATAAAAGAAATAAATTTTGAAAAATTTTCAGGTGCGCATTTATTTCTAAAAGAGGTTTCTAATCCTGAAGAATTTGGAGTGATTGAAATTGATTCGAATAATAAACCAGTTAACTTGCACGAAAAACCTCAAAAATTTATATCTTCGCTTGCTGTAGTTGGGTTATATCTATATGAAACAAGTTGTTTTAATAATATTAGAACTTTGAGTCCCTCAAATCGAGGTGAACTTGAAATCACAGATCTTAACAAAATTTATTTATCTGAAGGGGACGTTGATTTTAGTGTACTTTCGTCATGGTGGATAGACGCTGGCACAGAAGAAAGAATAAACGAGTTAAGAAGGTTAATTTAAAGGTTCCATTTTTTGAAATTTGTAAAATAAAATTACTATAGATATTAAGTAAACTATAAATATTATTAAAGACAAATATTCAAAAACTATAGATAACGCCAAGAGAAAAAATATAAACAAATTTATACCAGCAAATATTGTTAATACTTGTTTTATAGTGTAACCTTCATTTAACAATCTGTGGGAAACATGATCAGTACCACCAGTTGCAGGAGATATTTTATTTTTAATTCTGTGAACAAATACTGTTGAAAAATCTAGAAGTGGAATAGTAAAAAATAAAAATATTGGGGCAATGGATCTATAAAGATAACTCTCACCTGTTGGATTCCAATCAAAAAGTATACTTATGAAACCAAATACAAATCCAATAAACAAACTGCCAGAGTCACCCATATAAATTTTTGCTGGGGGGAAGTTGAAAAAAATGAATGCAAGAATTGAAAACAAAAGAACAAAACTTACATCTGCAAGATAATTTTGATTATAAACAAAAGAAAGCATGGTTAATGCCAGACAAATAAATGCACTGTTAATTCCCGCAAAACCATCCATGTTGTCGATAAAATTAATTGAATTCATCAGGACTACTACCCAAAAGACTGTAAAGATTATATTTAAATTGTTTCCTAAATCAAATCCCAATAGATTTTCTAGGTTGATCACTAATTCAAAATTAATAATAGGTATAGAAACTAAAATTAATTGAAAAAGCATCTTAAGTTTCCAATTTAAATTATTGAAATCGTCTATTACTCCCAATATGGAGACTCCTAGTGCAAAAATAGATATATAAGCGATGTTGGAATCTGCTTGCCCTAAAAATCTTACAGATACAAAAAAACTTGTTCCCATTGCTACACCTCCTAAAGGTACAATGTTTAAATTGCTCAATCTTTTTTGATCATTTTTTTTGAATTTATAAGATTTATTTAATTTAATGATTGTGTAACACAATGAATATGAAATTAAAAAAGATAACGTTGAGGCTCCGTATATAGATAGCTGAAAAGTTTCAATTGAGTTCATAATAAATTTCTTTCAATTTTTCTGAAATTGCATCAATCGAGTAGAGTTTATCAACAATTTGTCTTGAGTATTCAAAATTTTGATCTAAATAATTTGAATAGTAATTTTCAATTTCTGAAGCATATTCAATTACATTGTTGTTAGAAATTAATATTCCAGACTTAGTTTTTTCAGCAATAGATTTTGTTCCAGGAAGGTTATTAACAATGCACAATAATCCGCAATAAATTCCTTCTAGAAATATTCTTGAAAATCCTTCATGATATGAAGGCTGAATTAGAATATCGTATTTGTACAATTCCCTGTATACATCTATCTCACCTAAATAATTTAAATTTGAATTATTTTTTATATCTAAAAATTCTTTTTTACTAATACTACTTTTATTACCAAAATCTGGTTTTCCTGCAATATAGAACTCTTTTTTTTCATTATTTGAAAAGATATCTACTAGTTTTAGGTATTCTTTGATACCTTTCTCTATCATTAATCTTCCTACAAAAATAATTTTTACTGGATCATTTAACTTTTGTTTAATTTTAATTTTTTTTGTATTTAAACCGCTTCCTTCCAATAAGGTGGTTTTATTTTTAAAATTTGAATATTTAAGAAATTGTTCCATATTTGAATTGTTTTGAAATATAAGTACATCAACAACTTTATTAATTCGTAATTTAATTATGGGTTTTATAATTATTTTTAAAAAATTTGCAAATCTAGTTCCAGCAAATAGGAATCCTAGTCCAGTAATTGAAGCTATAACTTTATATTTTTTTTGGGTAAAGAATGTTGCAAGAATATATAAAAATAAACTTTTTAAAGTAAATATATGTAGAGTATCTTTTGAATTAATATTGTTTAAAATTTTTGTTAAATTGATTAAACCAAATATATCCAATATTTTTTCCCTTGAAATATTCCAATTTATTGAATTGAAATACGTCTCCTGAATTTTTTCACCATTTTCATCAAGAGGACAGATAGATGTTATCTGAAACTCATCTTTAATATTTGTTACAATATCAGCTCTTGATCTTTCAAGTATCCAATCCCAATGTGCAAGAAAATAAATCACTTATCTTATTATAAAAATATTAAAAAGGTTATCATCAAACTTATGAATATTGTTGTAATCGGAGTTGGTTACGTTGGTCTTGTAACAGGTTTATCATTAGTAAAGCTTGGCAACAAAGTTACATTTTTAGATACTGACTTAAACAAAATTCAATTGCTAAATAAAAAAGAGCCAACATTTGATGAACCAGAGTTGCTTGATTATTTAACAAATGATAAGACTGCAAAAAATGCTTCTTTTTGTCATTCTTATGAAGATATAAAATGGGAAGATACGGATATTGTTTTAATTTGCGTACAAACACCTGTAGATGACAATGGAGAACTTAATTCTCAATTTATAAAAAAAGTATTTTCATCTATAAATGGACTAGTTACCAATAAAACTACAGTATGTATTAAATCTACAATTCATCCAAGTGCACTTCAAAAAGTCTTAAGTGAAATTAACTTCAGATATGAAGATTTAGTATTTAATCCAGAATTTCTAAGAGAAGGTTCAGCTTTTCATGATTTTTTCAACACCGATAGAATTATCATTGGATCTGAAAATTTAGAAAAAAGTCAAATAATTGCTAATTTATATAGAGAATTGGAATCAGAAATAATTTTTACCGATCCAATAAGCTCCCAATTAATTAAGTACCTTTCTAATGCTTACTTACCTTTAAGACTTTCTTTTGTAAACGAAGCTTCTCGACTAATTGATAGCCTTAGTGCAAATCAAAATGATGTTTTAAAAGGGGTCGGATTAGATTCTCGTATAGGAGATCAATACTTTAGACCCTCTCCAGGTTGGGGTGGGTCTTGTTTTCCAAAAGATGTCATGGAAATTCAACAAATAGCTAAAGAAAACAATTTAGACCTTCCAGTAATTAAATCTATCAGTAATTCAAATAACAAACATTTGTTATGGTTTTCAAACAAATTAAAAGAAATAATAAAAATAAATAATTTACAAAAAATTATTTTGTTAGGCGCTGCATTTAAAGAAAATACAGATGACACAAGATATTCACCTACATTTGAAATTTACAATATTTTAAAAAAAGATAAACAAAATGTAACAATCTATGATGAAGGTTTGACTTTAGATAACAAGTACAATCAAATTTTATCATTTGAAGAAAATGCGCTTTACGTTGAAATGTATCCAATGGGAGATAAAGTTGAAAATGAAATTGTTAAACTCAATAACATTAAATATTTTAGGTTTTGGGATTCTTAAATGAGATATTTAATTACAGGTGGCGCAGGTTTTATTGGTAGTCATCTAGTTTCTAAAATTATTGATAATGCAGAAAAAATTATAGTTTTGGATAATTTGCTAACTGGTAGCAAGAAAAATATTAATAAATTTTTAAATTCATCAAATTTTCAATTTATTTCACATGATATTCAATATCATTATGATCTTGAAGAAGATATTGACTGTGTTATTCATTTAGCTAGCTGTGCATCTCCTGTTGCTTATGCTGAAAACCCTATTAACACTCTTAAATCTGGAAGTATAGGCACCATTAATGCACTCGGTATCGCTAGAAAATATAATTCTAATTTTTTACTTGCATCTACCTCTGAAATATATGGAGATCCAAAAATATCTCCACAACATGAGGAATACTGGGGAAATGTAAATCCTGTTGGTCCTCGAAGTATGTACGATGAATCAAAAAGATTTGCAGAAGCTGCAACACAAGCATATATTTCTGAATATAAATTAAATGCAAAAATAGTTAGGATATTTAATACCTATGGCCCAAATATGCAATTGGATGATGGTAGAGTTGTAACGAATTTCATTGTACAAGCTTTAAAGAACAAGGATATAACAGTTTATGGCGAAGGACTACAGACTAGATCATTCTCATATGTTGATGATACTGTTAACGGAATAGTATTGGCAGCTAGTTACAAATCACCAGATATTTTCAACATTGGAAATGATAATGAAATTACAATAAATCAACTAGCCAAGACGATTATTGATATAACAAATACAAAATCAAAAATTATTTATAAAGATCTTCCTACTGACGATCCTTTACAAAGAAAACCAGATTTGAGTAAATCAAAAAAATTATTAAATTATGAACCAGTAATTGATTTAGAAAAAGGTCTTGAAAAAACAATTGAGTGGGTTAAGAAAAATATTAACTAAATAAATTTACCCAATCTAATACTTAGAGTTTCCAACGAGTGTTTCTTTAGATTCGTGTTTAATATTAAGAACAATTCTTTAAAGTCTGCATCGTTGAGGGATAGAAGTTTATTAATTTTCTCAGTCAAATCTTCTTTGTCTTTAAAGTAGTAATCCTCAGCGTGATGTTGGAATAAACTATTGAAGTCTTGATTATGATAAAAATTAATCAGTCCAGCCGATGTTGTCTCAAGTACAGATTTGTCGAAAAAACCTTTTCCGGCTGAATTAAAATTTACGTCATAATTTTTAATAACTTTCGGTAATTTTTCATAAGGAACTTTTCCAATAAATTTAACATTATTGTAATCTTGATATTTTTCTTTAAGACGATTCTGATATTGAACATCTTTTTGGTTTAAAGGACCACCTATAATATCTAAATTTTCTGATTTAAAGTCAGAACTTAAAAAAGCATCAATAGATACTTCTAAATTTTTTGATCTCGAAATTCTGGACAGTATTAAAAAGTTTTTAAATTGATAATTATTTTTTTGGTTTTTAAATGAGCTTAGATCTATTGCGTGGCCAATAATTGATACTTTTCCAGACATAAAAGGAAATGAGGTGCTTGATGCAGTAATTACATTTTTTGTCATTTTTGTAGTTATATATAAAATTAACTTTTTAATTCCAAAAGCTGGACCTGGATGGGTGAACCATAAAATTGTTTCTATCTTCTTTCTATTTAATTGACTTGTTAATACAAATAACGAAATCGGTGACATGTGAGAAAAGCACTTTTCATATTTATGAGTATTTATTAAATTTTTGGCCGTTTTGTGTAAATAAAAATACTTCTTTAGTTTATTTTTATGACTGTTTGGTCCATAAATATTTATATTATCCGGAAGATTTGGAATAGTACCCTTTCGTAATGTTATGACATCAATTTCATCATATATTTTGGAAACTTCTTTTAACCATCCAATTGCAAACCCTAATGAAGTATCTTGAGAATCGATTGCCAAATTTAGATATAATAATCTACTTTTCATAAAGAATACTTTCTAATTTTTTCCAGCTCTCTAAAAATTTTCCTTCACCAGATAATTTTATAGAAAGGGAAAAAGATTTTTCAGCCATTTTTTCTCTAAGTGAACTGTCCTCATAAAATTTTTTGAGACTTGAAGTTAAGTCACCTAGGTTATTTTCCTCATAGAGCATTGTTCCGCCTTCCGAACCAAAAGGAGTTGAAATACCATTTATATCTGATGAAATTGAAGGCAAGTTACACAACCCACTTTCAATTAAAACTCTAGGCAATCCTTCAAAGCTGCTAGCCATAACTAATAATTCAGAATTATTCATTAACTCAGCAATTTCTGAAGGAGATTTTTTCATTAAAAACTCGATGTTATTAATTTTGTTATTTGCTATGAAATTTCTACAAATATTCGAATAGTCAATATTTGGATGATCACCTACTATCAAAAATTTATTTTGATAACCAGTTGTAATTTTAAATTGTCCAAACGCTTTAATTAAAAATAAAACACCTTTTCTAGGTATTACATTTCCAACAAAAAGAATATCTTTTCTAGGAACTGATAATTTTTTTGATATAAAAGTCTTGTTATCCACCCATGCAGGAAATACAGTATAATTTTTACCATATTTTTCTGCTATAGATAATGTTGCATCTTTATGTACACCTCTAATTATGTCACAATTTTGATAAGTAAAATTCGAAATTAGCTTAAGAAAAAAGGTTATAAAGCCTTTAAAATAAAATTTTTTTTGAGTTAGTAGCAAATCTAAAAAATTTCCGTGATGCTCAATAATTAATTTGAAATTATTCTTTGTTGTTTTTTTTAGTAGGGAAGGGATAAATGCTGAAATTGGATCTTTAGCAGAAACAACGTCAATATTATTTTCCTTTATAAAATTCTTAAAAAATATAAAATTAAAAAAATAGAAATTCAGATAATTTAATAATTGAAAATTTGTTTTTTTTGAATAAACAACTTTTACATATTCACTCTCAATATTTTTTTGGTTTCCTTGTGATAAAACAAAAATATTTTCAAATCCCTTTCTCAGTTCTTTGAATTTATTTTTATCAGAATTAGATAATTCATCACCATAGTCTGTTGTTCCGTAAAATAACAAATTTCTTTTCATTTTAACAATTCCAAATACATCTGAAAATTTTTGTCTTCATCAAAGGTAGAAAATAATAGATTTTGAGCATTTGTCCTCTTACTAATATCATCAGATGAATTTAATTTTAAATTATTTAATATTTCTATAAGGTTATTTGTATTTGGTTTGAAATTGTTTTCTAGTTCCCAAACCCAGCCATTTTTACCATCTTGAATAACTTCATTTGTTCCACCTATTGGAGTACTGATTATTGAAAGATTATGACTCATAGCTTCAAGTATTACGTGAGGTAAGCCCTCATAGCTAGATGCTTGAATATATATATCGGATTTTTGTAAATAATAATTAAGATCATCTTTTTGTAATTGTCCTGTAAATGTTACAAAATTTTCTAAATCCAGATCATTAACTAGTTTCTTTAATTTTATTTCTTCAGGTCCAGAA
>Ga0181580_10004555_pt1 | contig 11254 bp, 11 predicted proteins | sample 071ome_23_FD_132413 | JGI IMG/M metagenome (GOLD analysis project Ga0181580, IMG submission 132413) | Coastal salt marsh microbial communities from the Groves Creek Marsh, Skidaway Island, Georgia - 071403BT metaG (megahit assembly) | ecosystem: Environmental > Aquatic > Marine > Intertidal...
AATTAGCTTTGTAGTTGACGCTGCTCAAACTAGTACAACTGCATATTTAACTCCTTCGGGTTACAATGTTACATCTAACCTAGCTGGAAAAAATTCAAGCCTATATAGCCTAGCTTCTTCTTCTGCTGATGTAAGAAATGGTCTTAGAATTACTCTTAAAAACTTAGGATCTACAGCACTCCCTAGTGCTACAACTGTAGTTGTTAGTGGAACATCTAATACTGCAATTGCAACTAGTGCTGGTGCTCCTGATGGAGTAAACGGTCTTATTGTAGCTGGTGTAAATATCCCATCTTATGTTGCGGATACTTACGAAACTCCAGGTGATTATGTAACTGCCTTTACAGAATTATCTTCAGGAACTGAAACTGGTTCTGCTGCTGTTGCTGCTAAAGTGACTAACAGAACTGGTTGGTAATTTTTAAGTAATTATACTTTAAATTAAATTAAGCCTCTCATTTGAGAGGCTTTTTTTATATTAGATGTTATGAACTTAATATTTAAAAGTTATCTATTTTTTTTGATTGCTATTATTTATTCACCCAACCTTGGAGCAATAGATATGAAAGCAGCCCAATGGCTTTATTTAAGTGTTTTAAATACATTTTTTTTAGCCTATGCTCTATTTAATTCAAAAAATTTTAATTTCAGTAAATCCATTAAGCACCCCTTATTTATTACCTATGGGGTTTTCTTTTTAGCGTCTATTATAAGTACCATTAATGCAATAAACATAATGATTTCATTAGAGAGACTCACTGACCTTTTCTCTATTTTAATTACGCTTGGTATATTAATTCTAATTTCAAAAAATTCAAATGTAAAATTTAATTATATACTAGTACTGTTGACGTTTGGTCTTTTTCTTGAATCTTTAGGGTCCTTAAATCAATACAGACAAATTATTAGTTTTTCGGAATTCTCGCTAAAAGACGCAAATGATATAAGGGGGTTTTATGCAAATAAAAATATAACAGCTGCAGCTATTGCTTTTAAGCTCCCGTTTGTAATTATTTTAATGAGAAGATTGAAAAATAATTTCATGACTGTTATTGGTTATTTGATTTTAGTTTTAGCTTCTTTTACTTTATTGCTGTTGTCTGCAAGAGCTGTTTTCTTATCGATTTCTTTGTGTATTTTTTCTTTGATTATAATTTCAATTATTCAAAACAGGAATGACAAGAATTTTATAAAACTCTTATTTAAGAGACTTAAACCTTATGTCTTACCAATTATTTTAGCTACAATTATTTTTAATTCAATTTCACAAAACACAAGTTCTGTTAAAATAGATTCAAGAGTAAGTACAATTATTCAGAATGAAGATGATGAATCTACATCTCAAAGATTAAGGTTCTATTCACATGCAGTTAAACAAATTGCTCAAACCCCTATCATTGGAGCTGGTATTGGAAATTGGAAAATTTTATCTATTAAGTATGATGCTAAAAATATGTATAGCTATGTTGTTCCTTTTTTTACACATAATGATTTTCTGGAAATCTTTGCGGAAACAGGTATCTTGGGAATAGTACCTTTTCTATACTTTTTTCTACTTCTCTTTAAATATAATATTGTTAGTATATCAAGATTAAAACAAAGCTCCATGTCTTATCTAGACCCTGTTTACTTATTTATTCCCTTTATAATATATATAGTTGATGTAAATTTGAATTTTCCTCTCGATAGGCCATCTATGCAAATTCATTTGTTGATTTATACTTTTCTTATTGTTTCAAACTTAAAATTTATTAATGAAAAGAACTAAAATAATAATCCTTACTTTACTTTCTATTTCTGTTTTCTTAATAAAATTAAATATTGATTATCTAAATTCTTATAGACTTCAAGCTGATTTTAAAATAGCTGTATCTAATAATAATTACGATAATGTTAGACTAGAGACAATTCTAAATTATAATTATTTATATCCTTCTATTACAAATACTGCAATTCCAATTAAAGGTATTATTGGTAGATATTTAATTGAATATGATTCAATAGACAGAGGGCTTAAACTCCTGTATGATGCAAGAAAAGACAGTCCGTTTATAATGTATCCAGAAGCTCAACTTGCAGATTATTATGATAGACTATATGAAAGAGATAGTTTTATTAAGTATTCTACTTTGGCATTCAATAAGCTACCCAATAACCCAGTTCATTTTGTAATGAATGCAAGAAGGCTTAAGTCAGAAAAAAAACTAGACTCCATAGTTTATAACTTTAAAGAAATAATCAAAAACTCTAACGCAGATTTTCAAGTTTGGAAAGTTGTTTTGGCTTCATTTGTTGGAGTAAAAGACACTATATATGATGATATAAAAGCTGACCTTTTAAATGAGGTTAAAAATTATGAAGTAAGTTATAACAATGAAGAAGTCAGCTTATTATTAGGTTATATTAAATATGGTCAAGATACAGTTAATCGAGCTCTCGAAATTAATAAAGAGGCTAAAGCATTATACAACCAAGGGAATATTAACTTATCATATCAAAAGTTTATTGAATCAATTAATTTATTCCCTTCAAGATTTTCTTATGAAGATTTAATTAAAGTTTTATATTATCAAAAAAAGTATGAAGATACTATTAGGTATTTTGAAGAATATTCTGAAATTTTTGATAATTCAAACTTAATGACTCAGACCTATGCAGCTGTATCATATTTTAATTTAAAAATGTACAATCAAGCATGTCCTATCTTTAATTACTTATCAAAGAATGCTGAAATTGAAATGACACCTGAGATTATTACTGCTTGTAATTAATTATGAGACATAAAATATCCATAGTAATACTGCTATCAATTATTTGTGTCTATCTTAACTCATTGAGATTAGAATCTTTTCTAATTCAACCGATATTAATTAGTGATTTAGCCAATAATTCATTTTCATTTAATAAAGAGTCAATTGAAAATTTAAATACAACATTTCCTAGTTTAGCAATAAATACCATCCCTTTAGAGTCAATCAAATCCAGATACTATTTAAATTTAAAACTTTATGATAAAGCTATTAAACATGCGGAAAATGGAGTAATAAAAAATCCATATTTAGCTTATACAAATTATTTATTAGCTCGAATATATATTGAAAAAAATGATTTAAATACTGCTAAAAATTATTTAAAAAATGCAAATAAAATTTCACCCAATATTAAAGAGATTAGTATATTATTAATTGCTTTAGAGAAAGCCTTAAAAAAGTAATTGTAAAATAATACATATTTAAATACTGAGAATTATTTTAATTAAAGTTGTTAAAAAATGATTTTTTGTTACATTATTTAATATGTGATGAATATGATTTTTATCTGCCAAAAAAGGGGATTTACTTATTGCTAGAGATGCTGGTTTAATGGGATCGATAAATTATTATAACATCCTTTGTTTAAATTAATTTTTAAAGAAAATTAATTATTAGCTGAGTTATTAAAGTTGTTAAAGTTGTAAACAGAATTATTATTAAAACAACACTGTAGTGATTTTTAAACTTAGAAACTAAAAAATGATGTATATGATTTTTATCAGCAATAAATGGAGAAGATCCTTTATAAATTCTTAAAAAGAACACTCTTGTTAAATCAATAATTGGATAGGATAGAATAGAGATAATGAAAACTAGTTTATGAACGTCAAAAATTGGCTTAATAATATAATTTACACTAAGGATATCAATTACATAGACGCTTACTAAACCTCCTAGAAATAATGAGCCAGAATCTCCCAGAAAAACTTTATTTTTTTTCCTAAAATTAAAATAATAAAGAGGTATAATAGCAATTATTAAAATATAGCTTAAAGATGTAAAAGATGTATTAAATTTTGAAAAAAATTCATATGATAAAATAAAGGTTATAAACACCGAGATTGCAAGACCATCTAGGCCATCAATAAAATTAAAAGCATTTATTATAGCTATTATTATAAAAATGCTTAGGATTTGACTCAATATTCTCCCAAGCTCATAAACTCCTAAAAAACCATGTAAGTTTTCTATGCTATACCCATTGTCAATAATGACTTTTGCAGCTATAATTTGAAATATAAATTTTAGTTTAAAATCGACTTTGTATATATCATCATATAGACCTACTAGAACCATTATTGCTAATGGGATTAAAATTGAATAATCGTAAACATCTTTTGGTGTTAAATAATAATATATTGATATCAAGAAAACAACAGTAAAAATTGATATGCCTCCGGTTCTAGTAGCAATTACTGAATGAGATGATCTGTCGTTAATGGAATCAGTAATTTTATTTTTTAAAAATACTGTGTTATAAAGCATTATAAATGATATAGATGATAAAAAACTAATAATAAAGATTTCCATTTTAAATATATATTATAAAAGAAAAGTTAGTTAAAACCTAATACAAAGTGTTTATACAGACATAAAAGTAACTAAAAAATATTGAGTACAATAATTCATTTTTATTGAAAAAATGATGAATAATTTTTTTATCAATTGTTTTTTAAGTACTTTTGGTACTTGAAAATAAGTATATTTAAAAAATATTTATTAATAATGAAAAGGGGTTTTGTTTTTTGTACTAAATCTAGACAAGAATTACGTATTTCTTGGTTAGCTTTTTTAAAACACAAATTTTCTCTTTTGAGACAAATAAGGGTGGAGCCATAAAAATATAATAATGTTAGGAGAACTGATCACTTCAAAAACACGCTTAAGATTACTAATAAAGTTTTTTATTTCACAAGCAAATAAAGGATATTTAAATGGCCTTGCTAATGAAATGGGTGAGTCAACTAACGCTATTAGAAAAGAATTAAATCATCTACAAAAAGCGGGATATTTAAAAAAATTAAAGGTTAATAATAAGATTGAATATAAGGCAAATACTAATCACCCTTTATTTGAAACTCTTCGAAAAGTTGTGTTTAAGCATCTGGGTCTTGAGGACTTAGTTGAAAAAGTTCTAGAGCGAATGGGTAATTTAGATAAAATTATTCTTATTGGAGACTATGCAAAAGGAAGTGATTCTGGATTAATTGAGGTATTTTTAATTGGACGAGACTTAAATATGGAATATATATCGCAGCTTGAAGATAAAATAGAAGATTTAATTGGAAGAAAAGTAAGTTTTTATTTAGCTTCTAAATTTATAACTAATGACGAACATATTGTACTATTTAATTCAAAAGAAAAATGATTGCAATCGAAAGTGAAGAGCGTCCATGGGGACGGTTTTTTGTTCTGCATGATGAACCTAATTATAAGTTGAAGCGAATAGAGGTTGATCCTGGTGGAAGACTTTCTTACCAGTATCACGATAAACGCTCAGAAGCTTGGACTATTGTAATGGGTGTGGGAACGATTACATTGGATGGTGATGTAAAAGAATACAAGGCCGGGGAAACCATTTTAATTCCTCAAGGGGTGAAACATCGTATAGAAAATAAAAAACTAGATAAAGTTGTTCTTATTGAAGTGCAAACAGGAACCTATTTTGGAGAGGATGATATAGTGCGTATAGAAGACGATTATAATAGAGAGTAAATGAAACCAAAAGTAATTATTGTATCAGGATATTTTAACCCCCTTCACAAGGGCCACTTAGAGCTTTTTGAAAAAGCAAAAAATGTGGGCGATGCCCTCTGGGTTATTGTAAATAGTGATTTACAACGTGAATTAAAAGGAAGTAAAGTATTTATGGATGAAGATGAGCGGCTTATTATTGTAAAGGCTATTGGTATTGTTGACAAAGCAATAGTTTCTATTGATAAGGATAAGACTCAATGTGCTTCTCTGAGTTATTTAGCTAAAGAATATAGTGCAGATTATGATTTATTTTTTGCTAATGGTGGAGATCAAAATAATGATAGTATTCCTGAGGTGTCTATTTGTAAAGAATTGGGTATTGAACTAATTGAGGGGCTTGGGGAAAAGATTCAATCTTCTTCGTGGCTTTTAAAAAAATAGAATGCAGATAAAAAACATTTGTTGTATAGGTGCGGGGTATGTAGGAGGCCCTACTATGGCTGTGATTGCTTTGAAATGCCCCAACATAAAGGTTACTGTTGTTGATATAAATTCTCAGCGAATTGCTGATTGGAACGGTCCTTTTGAAAATCTTCCTATTTATGAATCTGGTTTAGTAGAAGTGGTTTCTCAGGTAAGAGGAAGAAATTTATTTTTCTCTACGGAAATAGATAAAGCGATTGATTCTGCTGAAATGATTTTTATGGCGGTTAATACTCCAACCAAAACAGAAGGAGAGGGTGCTGGAATGGCGGCTGATTTGAAATATATTGAAGCCTCTGCCAAAAGGATTGCTCAAGTTGCTAGAACAGATAAGATTGTGGTTGAAAAATCAACCTTACCTGTTCGCACAGCAGAAAAAATTAAGGAGATTTTAGATAAAGAGGGAAATGGAGTACATTTTGAAATCCTTTCTAATCCTGAATTTTTAGCAGAAGGGACTGCCATTCAAGATTTATTTAAATCAGACCGTGTACTTATTGGAGGAGATGACACAGAGTATGGTCAAAAAGCTGTCCAGACCTTAGTTGATATTTATGCAAATTGGATTCCAAGAGAAAAGATTTTAACCACTAATGTATGGTCCTCTGAACTAGCTAAACTAGCTTCAAACGCGATGCTAGCCCAACGCATTTCGTCAATAAATAGCCTTTCAGCACTATGTGAAAAAACAGGTGCAGATACTAGTGAACTTTCTAAAGCTATTGGAATGGACCATAGAATAGGACCACATTTCTTGAATGCTTCAGTTGGTTTTGGAGGTAGTTGCTTCCAAAAAGATATTCTAAATTTAGTTTATTTATGTAAATATTACGGACTTGAGGAAGTTGCTGAATATTGGAACCAGGTTGTTAAAATTAATAACTATCAAAAGGATCGTTTCGTTCAAAAGATAATTGAATTTTTTGATGGAGATGTAAGATCTAAAAATATTGCTATAATTGGATGGTCTTTTAAAAGAGGTACAAAAGACACTAGAGAATCTCCCTCAATTCACGTTGCATCCAGATTATTAGTTTTAGGTGCTGAAATAATTGTTATTGACCCTCTTGTTGATAAAGAGATGATTATTCTGGATATTAATGAATGGTTGACTAATTATGGGTTATCTAATGATGAATCTAAAAAACTTTCAACAAAAATTAAATTATATAAGTCTTTTGATAATTACCATTCAGACCTTATATCAATAATTCATGATATCAATAACTTAGAAATTGAAAAATTAAAATCTAATAATATATCACTAATAAAAATTTAAAAATTATAAAATGTTTTGTTCAACAATATTTTTAAATCAGAAGTTTAATTTAATAAAATTCATTTAAAATGAACTATTACGATTATGTTGAAAGATCTAAGTCATTTTTCTTATCTGACATTGAGAATAGATCATCAGATTTGAATTACATAATAAATAATTCTAGTTTTTTAGTGTTGGGAGGTGCTGGTTCAATTGGGCAAGCACTAGTTAAAGAAATTTTTAAAAGACGTCCAAATAAACTTCATGTTGTAGATATCAGTGAAAATAATCTTGTAGAGTTAGTAAGAGACATAAGGAGTTCACTAGGCTATCTTTGTAAAGACTTTAAAACATATGCTTTAAATATTGATTCATTGGAATATGACCGTTTTATTCAATCTGATGGTGAATATGATTACGTAATGAATCTTTCAGCCTTAAAACATGTAAGAAGTGAAAAAGACCCTTTTACTTTATTTAGAATGATTCAGACCAATATTTTTAATACGGAAAAAACAATTGATCAATCTATTCATAATAATACAAAAAAATATTTTTGTGTTTCAACTGACAAAGCATCAAATCCAGTTAATCTGATGGGTGCTTCAAAAAGAGTTATGGAATTAGTTGCAATGAAAAAAAGCTCTGAAATTTCTATTTCATCATCTCGATTTGCAAATGTTTTATTTTCTGATGGATCTTTAGTTCATAGTTTTATTAAAAGGGTTGAAAAAAGACAACCCCTTGTTGCACCATTAGATATAAAAAGATACTTTATAACACCGGAAGAATCAGGTCAGCTTTGCTTACTTTCAACTATTTTTGGTGAAAATAAAGATGTTTTTTTTCCAAAACTAGATGAAAAAAAACACTTGAATACTTTTGAGGAATTGGCCATCAGGTTCTTAAAAATTCATGGATATGATCCTTTAAAATGTAAAACAGAAGAAGAAGCTAGAGATATAGCTTCAAAAAATACAAATACAAAAATTTGGCCCTGTTTTTTTTCATTATCAGAAACTACAGGAGAAAAACCTATTGAAGAGTTTTTTTCAAATACTGACAAATTAGAATTTGATTTATTTAAGTCCGTAGGCATAATTAAGGGAGAAATAGATACAGAGTTAATTAATAAAGTTGAATCTTTCAAAAAAAGGATTGAGGTTTTTAAAAGAGAAAAAAATTGGTCTAGAGATCTTTTAATTGAAATATTTAAAGAGACGGTTGAAGAGTTACAGCATATAGAAAAAGGTAAATTTTTAGATGATAAAATGTAAAATGAAAGCTAGAAATTTTAATTCACTTATTAGATCAATAGCCAAGTACCAGGATGTTATAGAGCTTCATCCACCCCTTTTTATCGGAAATGAAAAGAGGTTTATAAATGAAACAATAGACAGCAATTATGTGTCATCTGTTGGTAAATTTGTAGAAAATTTTGAGAAAAGTATTTCATCCTTAACAACTAGCAAATATAGTATAGCTACAGTTAACGGAACAAGTGCCCTTCAGATTGCTTTAATTTTAGGAAATGTAAAGCAAGGTGATGAGGTTTTAACTCAAGCGCTTTCTTTTGTCGCTACATCTAATGCAATATCTTATTTAAAAGCTAAACCTGTTTTTATTGATGTAGATATTGACACCATGGGAATGTCTCCTTTAGCATTAGAATCTTTTTTGGAAGAATTTGGTGAGAAAAGAGAAACAGGAACATATAATAAATTAACAGGAATGAAAATATCGGCTTGCCTTCCTATGCACACATTTGGGTTCATGTGTAGAATTGATAAGATAAAAAAGATTTGTTTGAAATGGAAAATTAATCTTATTGAAGATTCTGCAGAAGCACTGGGAAGTCAATACAAATTGAAATATTCTGGAACATTTGGCCTTCTCTCAGCATATAGTTTTAATGGAAACAAGATTATAACTTCTGGAGGTGGTGGGTGTATTACGACTCAAGATGAAGAACTCTTTAAAAGAGCTAAACATATCACTACAACTGCAAAAATATCTGCAAACTATGAATATATTCATGACGAGGTAGGATATAACTTTAGAATGCCAAATATTAATGCTGCACTTGCTTGTGCACAATTAGAATCATTCCAAGATATAATCAAGAATAAGAAAAAATTGTATGAATTTTATGCTGAAGAGTTACCATCAATTGGAATTGAGCTAGCATCAATTCCAAAAGAAACAACTTGGAATTATTGGCTAATACCAATAATACTAGAAAGCAAAAAAGATCGAGATTTATTTTTAAAACAAACAAATAAAGATAAAATTTTGACACGACCTATCTGGAGGCTACTATACAAGCTTCCAATGTATAGTGAATGTCAAAGAGACTCTCAAAAGAACGCATTGTTATTGGAGAGTAAAATAGTAAATATCCCAAGTAATGTTAGAATTTAATAAAGAAAAAGAGATTATAATTATCGGATACTCCGAACACTCTATTGAAATCATCAGTACAATTAAGAATCAAGGATATAAAATAAAAGGTTATACCGAATTATCAGAAAAGAAAAACAATCCTCATAACCTAAAATATTTAGGTGATGAAAACAAAGAAAATTTTAAATACTATGATAATAAATATTTATTTTTTATTGCAATAGGAGATAATGTAGTTAGGAAGAATAAGTGCGACATATTGCACTCTAAAGGATTAAATTTGATAAATGTAATTCATCCTGATTCTTCCATATCCAAAAATATAAAGATGGGATATGGAAATTTTATTAGCAGAAATGCATCCATTAATAATTTTGTTCAACTTGGAAATGGTGTAATAATAAATACTGCATCTGTTATTGAGCATGATTGTGTAATAGCAGATGGAGTTCATGTTGCACCAGGAGCAGTTTTATGCGGAGGTGTTAAAGTCAATAATAAAACTTTGATTGGCGCAAACTCTGTAATTAATCAAAATATTACAATAGGAGAAAATGTGATTATAGGATCTGGTTCTGTGGTAATAAATGATATACCAAACGGACTCAAAGTATATGGAAATCCAGTAAAATAAAATTAAAAAGAATGAGAACAATAATTATTGCTGAAGCAGGCGTAAATCACAATGGAAACATTGAGACTGCAAAGAAATTAATAAAAAAAGCTGCTGAAGCAGGAGCAGATTTTGTGAAATTCCAGACGTTTAAAGCAGATTCTCTTGTTAGTAAAAAAGCTAAAAAAGCTAAATATCAATTATATGCAGAGAATAGTGATGAAAAAGATCAATATACAATGCTTAAAAAATTAGAGATACCCTTAGATTGGTATCCAATATTAATTAACTGTTGTAAAAAAAATGGAATTAAATTTCTTTCAACTGGATTTGACGAAAAAAGCATTGATTATTTAAACAGTTTAAATATGAGCTATATTAAAATTCCTTCAGGAGAAATCACCAATATACCTTATTTGATTCATGTTGCAAAAAAACGAAAAAAGATAATTATTTCAACAGGTATGTGTCATGAATATGAAATTAAAAAAGCACTAGATGTCTTAATTCAATATGGTATTTCGAGAGAAATGATTTCTGTTTTACACTGTAATACCGAATATCCAACTCCAATGAAAGATGTTAACTTAAAGGCAATGTTGGCTATTAAAAATAATTTGGATGTAGAAATAGGTTATTCAGATCATACATTAGGTATTGAAGTTCCAATTGCTGCTGTTGCTTTAGGGGCAAAAATAATTGAAAAACATTTCACATTAGACAGGAATTTACCCGGGCCAGATCATTCTGCATCTTTGGAACCAGAAGAATTAAAAGTAATGATAGAAGCTATTAGAAATATAGAACTTGCAACTAGTGGAAGCGGAATAAAAGAACCTAGTGAAAGCGAAATTAAAAACAGGACTATTGTAAGAAAGAGTATTCATTTGAATAAAAGTTTATCTAAAGGTCATATTATTTGTGAAGAAGATATCATAGCGTTAAGACCTGGGGATGGTATTTCTCCAATAGAATGGAATACAA
>Ga0181580_10004563_pt1 | contig 11245 bp, 8 predicted proteins | sample 071ome_23_FD_132413 | JGI IMG/M metagenome (GOLD analysis project Ga0181580, IMG submission 132413) | Coastal salt marsh microbial communities from the Groves Creek Marsh, Skidaway Island, Georgia - 071403BT metaG (megahit assembly) | ecosystem: Environmental > Aquatic > Marine > Intertidal zone...
AAGATTTCCACGCGCAAAAAGGCCCCGCGCTCAACGTGGGACAACATCCCGATGAGGCCATCGCTCTTGGAGCGGCCATTCAAGGGGCCATGCTCTCCGGGAGCCTAGAGCACATGACGCTCCTGGATGTCACCCCACTCTCTCTGGGGCTTGAAACCTTTGGTGGGCTCATGAATGTGCTCATACCACGCAATTCTACCATTCCGCTCAAAGCTGGAGAGGTTTTTACCACCGCTGTCGACAACCAAAGGAAGATATTGATTCATGTCCTTCAGGGAGAGAGAGAAAAGGCATCCGACAATTGGAGTCTTGGACGCTTCGTGGTGCCTTTTGAGCCCTCACCCAAGGGAGTACCCCGAGTGGGCGTTCAGTTTGAAATCGACGCCAACGGTATCCTCCACGTGCTCGCGCGCAATCTCCATACCGGAGAAGAACAAGTCCTGGAGATCCAGTCGGCCATTGACGTCACCGATCAGCAAGTGACCGAGATGGTGGAAAGCTCTCTGGAGCATGCTCTTGAGGACATGGACTCCAGGCACTGGATTGAACAGAAGCTCAAGGCAGAACAATTAACTCAAGCCGCCCAATCGAGCTTGGTGCATGCCAGTGGACTCATCTCCACGGAAGAGAGGGAAGCCATCGAGGAGAAGATTTCCCTTATCCGGCAAGTCATCGGTTCTGAAAACCCAGAAAGCCGCACTGGAGATACCGATCGCCTCAAGCAGAGCATTCAGGAACTGGATGAGGCCACCCAGGAGCTGGCCGCCGGCCTCATGCAGAAATTGACGGAAACACTCCTTGATTAATTCAAGAAATCAAATTTCGAATTCCCATATAGCACTTCACAGAGCTGCACTGGCATTTCCGATCATTTTACTTGAAATAATCGTAGCAGAGTAGAAATGATATCAAACAATCCGTGCGTAATAAAAATCTAAACAAATGAATAAGCTCCTAATACATCCAGGTGAGGGTGTCTTCGTATCTAACCCAGATAGAGAGGTTGTGCTTGAAAAAATTGGCTTCGGCGTTTGTTTGATTGTTATCAGAACAAGCGACTGGTCAAAAGCCCTGTGCCACATACTTTTCCACAGTTCTGGAAGAATTTCATCCACATCAAAAATAAATCCAATGAGTTATGCCGACACTGCGTTAAATGCTCTGATCGGCGAAATAAACCGAAACAAACCAGTCCCACCAAATGAGTCAGAAGGTGATAACCATCAAGAGTTTGAGGCTATGCTTATTGGCGGCTGCAGACCAATGATAGGAACTTCTTTAAAAAAGCTTAACGAATCAGAGTTGGATTTCGGGCCAAGAATTATTGTCGCACTAAAATCTCAACTTAAAGATAGATCCGCTAAATTACGCTATCAGCACACAGAGGGGAGCAATCTAAGATCTATTCGCATCCGCGAAAACCGAATTTCAATTTATGAAGAGACTTTTTTAAATAGGGAGCCCCGCCAGACTGATCTATCTATGAAGGATGGCAAGTGGATTTTAACCCAAGACAATGAACACCAAATTTTGAAATGAGCTCAGGACAAATATCTGCATCGCAAGAACGAGTAAGCCGCCAACTTGGAGAGCTGCCAACTTCTCTAGAAGTTGTGTGCAAGTTGATGATGATGCTGAGAAACCCGACTCAAGAAAACGAGCAGGTCGCTGAGGTTTTGATGACTGATAGAGAACTCACAATGCGGTTAATAACCAGATTAGCCATGAAAGATAGAGAAAAGCTACAAAGCGCCAGCAAAAACCTTTCTCAGTCCAGTGATTCAAGCCTCATGGCTACCCTTTTCGATTCAGTCTTGCACATGGGCTACAAGGCAATTTTAAGATTGGTGTCAGCATTGAGTGTTGGGCAAATATTAGCACCTGAATTCAGGGGCTATGGATACCAAAAACGTGATTTGTGGATTCACTCCGTGACAACTGCTTTGGCATCTCAACGATTATGCGAGGTGCTTATTGACACGAACCGACCATCACAAGATCCATCACTAGGTTTCATTGCTGGAATCATGCACGACGTTGGAAAGGCAGGTCTCAATTATGACTTGGCTAAGGAAACACAAAAAGTCACTACTGAATTAAAAAACAAACGAATGCTGTGGATTAAATTGGAAAAGGAGATATGCGGTATCGACCACTGTTCATTAGGAGCTAAATTGGTAAAGCAATGGAAATTGCCAAAATCAATCATAGATGCAGTTAAACAGCATCATAATCCCAAGGCATCTTGTCAGCTAGGTGCAATTGTCCATCTAGCTGATTATTGCGCGCGTTTTATAAATCCAACAGGGGGAGTTGGAAACTTCAGGTGCAAGATCAAGCCGGAGGCCCTAGAGTATTCCGGGTTGACTTCGTTAGACATTGAACGAGTCATCGCTCACGCCTTAAACGATAAGGAGACAATCAACCTCTATGCTACGACATAAATACAATAAGTAATTGAGTTGGGAAAAAGCCCCCTGTTTTAATACCAGAGTTGAGTGTTTAAGAGGATCTGCAAGTGAGCAGCCACACAATTCAAATACCAGGTTAGATTCGCTGCATACATTTCTGGGGCAACCATGAAGGCTCTCAAAATCATCCTTTATATCCTGCTTGCGACATCCTTGGTCGGTTTTGGCAATGCATTTTTCAAGGAATACCATCGGTTATCCGATGAAAGCGAGGCTCGCGGTGAGGCGATGGAAGAGGCGGTGTTCGACGACAAACCCGCTTCACTGACTTCTGAGGACCAGGAGATGAATGAGGGCTCTGACACATCCGATGGGTCACCTACCAGCCCTTCAGAAGAATCGGAACAAGTAGATGAGCCCAAGGAACCCTTAGATGCATCCGAGTTGGCTGACTCAGCGGAGGACCAGGGGTTGGATAGCGCATCGGATACCCAAGAAAGCGCAAACGCCGAATCACCTCCCAATCGCATTGGTTGGTATTTGGGATGGTTTGTCTTCTCTGCCGTTGGGCTTGGCATCTTGGTGGCATGGGATGTGATACAGGCCTCCGCAAAGAAATCCGTCGACTTGATTTACAATGACGATGGAGGTGGAACCGAAGGTTATGACTTGTATGAAAAGGCAGAGGCAGCCTGGGCCAGAGGTACCTTTATCGAGGCCATCGATCTTCTTCGCAGCTATTTGGAGATCAATCCACTTCAACAGCATGCCGCCATTCGCATCGCGGAAATCTATGAGAAGGATCTCTTGAATTATCTGGCTGCAGCCATGGAATACGAGGAAATCCTCAAACAGCGCCTCGCCCCGGAGCGATGGGCTTGGATGGCCGTTCATCTCTCAAACCTTTATTCCGGTCGACTGAACCAACCCGAAAAGGCCATCGCACTGCTCAGGGATCTGGTGGAGCGTCACCCGGATACGGCTGCTGCCACGAAGGCGGCCAAACGACTCAAAATGATCGACGAAGCCTCGTAGGACTTGAAGGCTTCACTTTAAAGGATGCGCCGGCAAGATGATGCATGAGGCTGGGCTTCTGCCTGCCAACCATGCGGTCTCTTGCGCAACTTCATTGGAGTCCCAAAGGTGCGGGAAAGTGTCTCTGAACTCAATATTTTACCAAGAGGCCCCGATGCCACGACCCTGCCTTTCCGCAAGGTCAGCATGTGCGTATACAAAGGCGTAATTTCCTCGACGTGGTGCGTCACCAACACAAAGGAGGGTGACTTGGGCCTTCCATGGAGCCGCTCCAGAAATTGAAGAAAATGCTCCCGGGCGGCAGGATCCAGACCAGCACAGGGCTCATCCAGAACAAGCAATTCCGGACCAGCCATCAAAGCACGGCCGATGAGGATGCGTTGACGTTCCCCCTGGGAGAGCACCGACCAGGGGCGGTGTGCCAGCGAAAGACACTCGATCTGACGCAGGATGCGCTTTGCTTGCTTGACATCCTCTGCCTTGGGCTTTCCCCAGAGATCAATCATCGCATACTTCCCGCTGATGACGGTATGCAAAGCTGGCTCTTCGTCTGGCATCAGCTCCCTCAGTGATGAGCTGACCACCCCCAAACGCTGACGCAGTTCTCGCCAATCCCCTTCCCCATAGGTTTCACCTAGCAACTGAATCGACCCGGCAGTGGGGACAAAATAACCCAACAAGGAGCTCAAGAGTGTGGTCTTGCCGGAGCCATTGGCCCCCATCAACACCCAATGCTCCCCTTGCCGAATCGTCCAATCAACCTTTTGCAGGATCCGATTACCATTGCGAGTGACAGAGAGACGCTCCACCTCGAGAATGGAAGGACGCGGAGGTATTGAGCGATAAGTCTTTTCCCTTTCACGGCCGGCGAGTGATTTCGATGGATCGTCAGAAGAGCGAGGCATGGTCTTTTTCGTCAAAACCCCCATTGCCAGGCCTCATCGAAAAAGCCTGCCAGTTCGATGCGCCCCGGTACGTCTTCACTCGCCCGTGTGCGGGCATCGATCACCGCATAATCAGGCAAACGAGGTACTTGACTCGCGTTGCTTCCGAATCCTCGAAACGTAAACCCACTGTTAATCACCACGTATTTGCCGGGATTCAACGGATTGGGATAAATCATGACAGGCACATGGCGAGCGGCATCGAAGAGGTAAGGCCCCATCATCAACTGATCTGAACGCCATTTCAGAGGCAGATAGGGAAGGATTTTTTTCAGGACGGCATTGGTTTCAGGTGTCCCAAACAGGACCCAGTGGGCATCTTGAAAAGCATCATCCTGAAAATCGAGATCGAGCACCTGGAGAGCCTCACCCCTGAATTGTGCGCGCCATTGTTCAGTGAGTCGCCCCATCTCTCTTCGAGCCCACCGATCCGCATAGCTGCGCCTGGCCTGGCCGCTGGGCTTGACGACCACAAACCGATCCATGAAGGCGTCATCGATGGGGCCTTGCAAGCCCGGTTGCTTACGCCATTGCCCTCCAGGCATGAGATGATCTTCGACCCCTTCCCATTGCCCTCCTTTTTTAACGAAGCGGGCTTTCCATGAGCGGTCCGATCCAACTCTTGGAGCCACCAGCCTCTGACCGTCCAAACTCACTACCGGAGCCTTATCGGAAGCCAGCGGACAGCTGCCGGCTGGCATGTGGAGGGTGAGAGCCGAAACATTCTCAGAAAGAAGTTCGATTTCGGATTCGTTCCGGATCTCTGCTTCCACCCTGGCACGATGCCAGTGGCGTTGCAGACCTTCCAGTCGCACCCAATGCATTTCCGGATACCGCAACGTAAAGGTTGTCAGACGCACTTTGGTGGGCATGACTTCCTTCCCTTGGCGCACCATGTCCCGATGGCGCGCGACCAACTCCTCTTTCGATTGGGGATGATAGGCATGCCCGGTTTCTGGCCCAATCAAATGGGCCAGATCCATGCCATACTCTGCCATGGCCTTCTCCATCACTTGAGCTGCCTGGATCTGTTTGTCATTTCCACCACTGTAAGCAAGGGTTGGAAGATGAAAGAGATTCATGGCATAGACATCGGCGTCATAAAGACGCCAGAGCTGAGTTTCAAACCACAGAGGTTTGATCTCCTTTTTCCATAAACCAAGATACTCGGCAGACTCGGCAAAACCGGCGCCAGGTGTGGCCGCGACCCATTGGTCTGCGTGATGCACTGCCAAATGCCAGCACCCTGCCCCTCCCATGGAAAAACCTCGGATGGCGATGCGTCGATCATCCACCGGATAGTGTCTCTTGACAGCATCCATGGCTTCAAAGACATCGGTTTCCCCGGCAAATTTGAAGGCGTTGCAAAACCGACCATAGGGATGGAGCACCAAGGTGTTGGCAGGAGCAAAAGTCCCGGTAGAACGTTGACGCTGCTCAATGAACTTCAGTTCGGTAAGCCGGTTGTCCCTGCCATGCAGCCAAACGTCCATGGGAAAGGGAAACGAGGCCGCCGCATCCCAATTTTCGGGAACCACCAATCCATAGGGCTGAATCGAGTCGTCAATGCGGGATCGATAACCACGCACCACCAACCCCTGCTCAGAGGCCCATGGAGCCCTTCCATTCAGCAAATGAGCGGCACGTGCCAGTCCATCCTCAATCAACCCCTTGGCCACCTCCAGCTGGGACACGTCATGAAATTCACGATGCTCCAGCGCAGAGGCTACAGCCTTCTGATAAATCAACACATCTGGAAGGTAGGAAGCTGCCCAGGCGTGATCGGGTTCGGCGAGCGCTTCAATCGCTTCATTGAGAGGCTCCAGAGTGCGTCTCAAGTCTTCTATTTGCTGATCGCTCAGTCGAAGTCCAGGTGTCATCAAACCAGCGGCTTGCATGCCTGATATCTGAAGCATGCATACCACCCCCATCAGCCCCGCTCTCCACAAAAGGCCATGATGACAAGGTTTGGAGGCGAAAATCATGTAAGCGGACATATCACGAATAGAGGTTGGCTTCAAGTGATCAATCCATTGCCACAAGGCGAGAGTCATGTTTGAATCATGCTTTCTAGGCCCGGTCACCCGCCGTATGAGACACACTTCCCAACAGAGTCGCAGGACTTTCATGAAAAAAAGTTTCATGGGACTGGGAAGCATGGCCTGGTGGCATCTTGCCATGCAAGGGAAAGGCCTCTCAACTTCCCGTTTGCAAGCCTCACATTCTCCCTTTCATCATCGCCCCAGGGCCAAACGGGTGATTTTTCTTTTCCAATCCGGTGGCCCCTCCCAGCTGGATCTATGGGATCACAAGCCTCACCTCAAAACTCATGCAGGAGAGGAACTCCCTGATTCCATTCGCAATGGGCAGCGCCTCACAGGCATGACCGCCGGCCAAGATCAATTTCCCATCACACCCTCAAAGTTTGACTTTCATCAACATGGGCAGTCCGGCCAGTTCATCAGTGAAGCCCTACCTCACATGGCCCGCATTGCGGACGATTTATGTGTGGTTCGCAGCATGCACACCGAGGCCATCAACCACGATCCTGCCATCACCTTTTTTCAAACAGGTTTTCAAATTGCCGGACGACCCAGCATGGGTTCATGGCTTTCGTATGGAATGGGGAGCGAAAACGACCAACTTCCAGGCTTTGTGGTCATGGTATCCAATCGCGGTGGCCAGCCGCTGTATCATCGACTTTGGGGGAGCGGGTTCCTGCCCTCTCTTCATCAAGGGGTCAAATTCCGCTCCAAGGGCGATCCGGTGCTTTATTTATCCGACCCCAAAGGCTTGACCAGAGAAGTCAGGCGGCAGATTTTGGACGATCTCATGGCCTTGAGCATGGAATCCTTCGAACAGACTGGAGATCCCGAGATTCTGACGCGCATGGCCCAATATGAGATGGCTTACCGCATGCAACGCTCCATACCGGAGCTGACCGACCTATCCCATGAAACCAAGGCCACCTTCGATCTTTACGGGGAAGATGCCCGTCAACCGGGTACCTTTGCCAATCATTGCCTGATGGCGCGCCGACTTGCCGAAAGGGATGTTCGTTTCATCCAGCTCTTCCATCGAGGCTGGGATCATCACTCCAGTCTGCCGGCCAACCTCTCGTCACGATGTCAGCAGACCGATCAAGCATCTGCAGCCCTTGTCACGGACTTGAAGCAGCGTGGGCTGCTGGAAGACACTCTGGTGGTCTGGGGAGGCGAATTCGGCCGAACCACCTATTCGCAAGGCAAGGCAACAGCAAAGGATTACGGACGCGACCACCACCCACGATGCTTTTCCATCTGGTTGGCGGGTGGTGGGATCCGTGGGGGCCTTTCCTACGGGCAGACCGATGACTTCAGCTACAACATTGTCAAAGACCCGGTCTCCGTACACGACCTGCATGCCACAATGCTCCATCTACTCGGTATCAACCACCTCGATTTGACCTTTCGCTTCCAAGGCCGGCAATACAGACTCACGGACGTTGCCGGCAACATCATCCAGCCATGGTTGGCCTGAAGCCATCCATGGCACCCTTTCCAGCGCATGATCCTCCACCGACTCATTGGCCATCACCTCAAATACGGAGATGATGCAGCCTTCTATCGCATGCAAGCCGAAGACGCCATCACCTGGATGGAGTCCTGCGGAAGGGTTTTGGCACCTTCACTGAGAACACTTGATTTAGGTTGTGGTCACGGCGTTTTTGGCAAGTCCCTCATGCAAAAAGGATGCCAGGTCACTTTTGCTGATGTGGACTGCCAGCTTGAACCAGAATTACGATCTCAGCCATTTCTTTGCGTAGACCTCGACAAGGACGACTATCGTTCATTGGGGACCTATCCCTTCATTGTCTGCTCCAACGTCTTCGAGCACCTCGCCAGCCCTCAACGCTTTCTGAGCCAGATCGGACAGAGCCTTGAACCAGGAGGATGGCTCTATCTCAGCTGGACCAATTGGCTCTCACCATGGGGCGGGCATGATTTTTCACCCTTTCATTATTTGGGCCCGGTCTGGGGCCCCCGACTCTACGATCGCCTGATTGGCAAACCGAGAATTCACCAGCCCTTTGAGACCCTTTATCCAACCTACATTGGTCAGACCCTTGATTGGATACGTCAGGAACCTCACCTGGAGTGCCTTCACTGCGTTCCCCGCTATTATCCTGAGTTTGCCTGGATCACCCAATGCCCCTTGATACGGGAGTTCCTCGCGTGGAATACGGCTTTGCTGATTCGTAAACGTTCTTAGAGGTTCGGTCAGTGAATTGGATCCAGATTGGAGAGAATGACTTCATGGGGAAGGAACCTCCCCTAAAACTCGCGAGCGGCGTGCCGCGGGTAGCGGGTAGCCAATAGCAGTTGATGGCTTTGTGTTCCGAACGATTTCGGTGCTTTTACCGCACTTCAAGCGTCACACGGGCATTGTAGTCAGGGACACCTCCACCTCGATCGGTGCGCCCTGAGGCAATCAGGTCATTACCCTCTGGCCAATGGATCTGAAGATTGCCTGGAGCCATTTCAACAGGCCACGCAACGCCTTCGAAACGACCCATTGCGTTTTTCAATATCACTCGATCTCCCTTGGCCAGACCTTCACGGTGACAATCCTCATGACTGATCAAGACCGCTTTACGTGGAGCCCCATTCAAGGGGTCCACCTCACTGTAGATCAGGGTGTTGAATTGTTTTCCTCGACGCGTGCTAACCCAATAGGACCCGGGTTCCCGAGCGACTTCAGGTAAGTTCAGGGGATGAATGATGGCTTTGGAACTTGGGGTTGGACACACACCCTCCGGGCAAAGGTGCGGGCCACCATACTGGAAGGCATCACCTGTCTGACGCAGATCCTGAATGCCATCGTAAAAAGGAACGATACGAGCAATCTCTTCTCGCATCAACCATCCGCTCTCGCATCCCATTTGATCCGCTTTCTCCGGGAAGGCACGCACCGCAAGCTCACGCAGGATTTCCCACTCGGACATGGCTTCCCCTACTTGTCGGGGGATTTCCGGAGAAAACATCACTCGCCTTTCAGTGGAAGTTTCGACCCCTCCATCACGCTGCTCGTAGCGAGTCTTTGCGGGGAGTAGCCAGACTTCTTCGCCTCCTTCAAGCATGGCTTGATCCGTAAAGAGGATGTCCTGATGCACCCGAACTTTGACTTTGCAAAGGGCATCTGCAACCCTCTGAGGCTCTGGCAGCGTACGCAAGAAGTTGCCTCCAACACTGTAAAGAATATCCAGATCCCCCTTGCTGGCTGCCTCAATCATCTCAACTGCCGAGTACCCCGGCCAATCGGGCACTTGAAATCCATATTGCTCACTTAACTGTCTTGCATTGGATGCGTTGACCGGCACGCCTCCGGGAAAAACCGTACTGTAAGCACCCATCTCAGCGCCACCCTGCACGGATGAGTGACCTCGGATGGGCATCAATCCATTGAAGTCCTTCCCAAGATAGCCCCTGAGCAATCCCAGGTTGAGGATTGCTTGGACGGCTTCCGTTCCGAATCCATGTTGAGTAATCCCCATGCTCCACACCAGAACCGCATTTTTGGCATCACGAATGAGTTCGGCCATTGCCAACATCGAAGACTTATCCAGACCAGCGTCTCGCTCCAAAGGCCCCCATTCCAGTTCAGAGAGCTGTCGCTCCAGACCTTCAAAGCCCTCGGTGCGTGAGTCCAGGAAGGATCGATCGATCCAATCTTCCACAACCAGGATTTTCATTACCCCGCAAAGGAAAGCAATGTCCCCTCCCTGACTGACCGGAAACCAGTGATCGGTAATCGCAGTGCCGAAGAGAGCACTACCCGCATTCGACGGAACCCAATAACGCTCCATACCCGGCTCGCAATAGGGATTGACCATGGCCACCTTCGTACCGGCCGCCTTAGCTTCGTGCAAATATTTGGTGGAGACGGGTTGATCATTGGCTGGGTTGCTACCAAAAAACACGATGAGGTCGGTCCCTATCCAGTCTTTGTAGGAACAGGTAGTGGCAGCAATACCCAAGGTACGCTTCATTGCCGCTGTCGAAGGGGCATGGCAGAGCCTGGCGGCGTTGTCCACATGATTGGTCCCCATAAAGCGAGCTGCCTTTTGGGCCATGTAATACACCTCATTGGTCACCCCTCTGGCTGTCACGAAAAAAGCACTGCGTTGAGGTGGAGTGTTTTGGAAACGCTCAGCAAGCGACTGGAAGGCCTCATCCCAGCTGACACGACGAAACCCGACCTCCCCCTTTAGCCGCCGCATGGGGTATGCCAGGCGCCCAAGAGATCGCAACTCTCGATTGGATTTCCCCTGGAGTGCCCTCACGTCCTCAAGGGCATCGGCCGGCATCGCTGGCATGGTATTGAGCCGGAGCAAATTAAGGCGAGTCATACACAGATGAACCCCTTGAATGGTCCAATCGTGCAAGCCCGCTACGCCAAGGGCGCATCCATCGCATACCCCTCGACTGAGGACTTTCCATGCGTAAGAAAGATTGTCTTTGTTTTCCCAGGCAACCTTGAGCATGTCCCGAAAGTGTTTGGGCTTGTGGGTACCAACACCGAAAGGTAACCGCGTCGATAGAGCACGCTTGCGATTGTTTTGGTGGCAGTCACGGGACATGAGCCAATCTTAGCCAAACAGATGACAGCTTGGCGAGCCATTCCCCAAGAGAGATTTCACATCGAAGAACCCCGCCACGTCTTCCCCACTAGGAATAGCACGCGATCCCTTGTATCTTCGATCAAGGTGTAAAAGACAGGGATGGCGAGCAAGGTAAACAAGGTGGCCGAAGCCATACCTCCAATCAATACCAGACCAAAGCTTTTGAAATTGACGCCCATTTGAACTGCGGATCC
>Ga0181580_10004566_pt1 | contig 11244 bp, 10 predicted proteins | sample 071ome_23_FD_132413 | JGI IMG/M metagenome (GOLD analysis project Ga0181580, IMG submission 132413) | Coastal salt marsh microbial communities from the Groves Creek Marsh, Skidaway Island, Georgia - 071403BT metaG (megahit assembly) | ecosystem: Environmental > Aquatic > Marine > Intertidal...
AGAACTCATCTCGCCAAACTTTCCAACTAGTGTAATTCTTTACGTGGTAATATTTACCAGTTTAATCATGACATTCGGTCTAATTCGCGAGCAGAAAGAAGTTGCGAAAGCTCCCGTTCGAGATTTGCCTGAGCAATTAGGTTAGTCTTTCATGCAACCTTTTTAGAGTCTGACCGACAAATAGTTAGTTGGATTTTCGTATATTTGGGATTACTCAAACTACACTTTATGGCGGCTGATTGGATGGTTAAAGCGTTTCGGTTATTTGTTTTTGGTCTGATACTTCTCTTGGTGTCGGGTTGTAAAGAAACGTCTACTATTGACTTCGATAACAACACAGCGGTCTCTCCTCATAGAATTTCTACGATTAAGATTGAAGGATACGTCAACCGACTGTTTATTGATTTGGTTGGTCGATCACCATTAGATTCCGAGCTAGCTCGGGAGACCGACTACCTGAAAGAAAATAACCTCAGTAAGGCAGCGCGAGAGGCAATCGTTACAAAGTTGCAAACCGATGAATCCCCGGTTGAAGGAGATTCGTCCTATAAGATTGCGTACTATGAAAGGTTGTACATTGTAATTAAATCCCGCATGGTGGAAGGGGCTGATAATAGTGAGTTCTCAAGATTTATTGGGAACGCAAGCTCGGCACTTGTGAAAGCACGACTAAATGGTGATTCAATTGGCGTTTTTCGTGCCATGGAGATTATTGAAAGGAACCAAAATGTCATCGATGCTAAGTATGACTACAGAAATGGAGACATTACAATCAATCAAGTTTTTGAGCGCATGCTGAATAATGGTGTTTATGACGTAATCAACATGAACACGTTCAACTTTGTAAATGCATCGTTCGATGATCTATTCTATCGCTTCCCTACACAAGAGGAGTTTGATGCAGCCTTCGCAATTATTGAACGTAATGAGGTCTCTGGAATTTTAGGAGGATTTGCAGGTAATAAGGCAGAATATTGTCAAGTGTTATGTTCATCAGATGAGTTTTATGAGGGGTTAATCCATTGGACGTACCTTACACTGTTGGGGCGCCAACCGACTACTCAAGAAGTAGTGAATCATTTCGAAGATTTAGTAACCACAGGTGATTTTCAAGCGTTGCAGAAAGCAATACTAATTACAGATGAATATGCGGATTTTAGATAAATATAAGTGGCTTTTGGTTTTATTCTTGAGCGTGAGTGCCATTGCATGTGAGCATGACGTCTCGGTTCATTACGACGTAAATGACGTGGATATTGAAGACAAGAGTCTAATCAAGGATAGAAGTAAGTCGAACAAACAGTTCATTTCAATCCTTTACACAACACTTCATCAAAAAGCCATTAGTAGTAAGCAATTGATTCGAACAGAGCGTGTTATTGAATCTTTTGGGGATAAGGCTCTTATCAATGAAGTGATCGTAAGCAACTACATGAACAACGGAGAAGTTGTTCTTCCAACCAATGAAGAAATGCGTGAGGACATAGACAAGTTCATCACCGAGACCTATAAAAAGTTCTTCGTCCGAATACCAACGGAAATTGAAAAAGCATTCTTTATCAATTATTTGGAGGCAAACCCGAACGTTACACCTGAGCATGTTTACACAGCGTTTGCTTCGTGCGATGAATTCCAATTTTATTAAGAAAAGGCAATATGAAAAGAAGAGATTTTGTTAAAAAGACAGCGCTTACCGCAGCGGGTTCAATTGCCTTTCCATACATATTACCAAGTGGGAGGTTATTTGCTCGGACCACATCCGAGTTAGCCGACCACGTTGTTTACATTCTATTTGCAGGAGGTGTTCGGCAACAAGAAGCTGTACTTCAACAATATTTGGCTGGTAGTCAAGGTGTAGACATAGAGGGAAACATTATGTACAATATGCTGAATGGTGCAGCACCGGACAGGAAAATTGTATACGGAACAACCCCGGCAAATGAACCTACAGGTTCTCTGCCCATACCAAAACTGTTGGGCCAAACTTTGGAATCACAAGGTTTGCTGTTTCCTGAAGTTGAAGCCGTGAATGGTGGACACTATGGTGGTTTAACTTCCTTGTTAACCGGCACGAGAGCTACGGCTCAAGGTTTGAAAGTGCGTCCTGTTTACCCTACTATTTTTGAATACCTCAGACGCCATAGAGGTTTTAAAGCTTCGGATATATGGTTTGTTGGGTCGGGTATAGGTAACTCATTTCCATTGCTGAATTCAAGTGATCATCCGGAATACGGTACCCAATTTGGGGCAAACTTTGTTGCACCGAGTATTACGTTTGGCGCTGAGGGATTTGAGACCATCAGTAATGCAAAAGTCTATCACCCTCAGGAAGAGTTGGAGCCCATGGCGAAGATGCGAGAGTTCCTGAATAATGCCTTTCGAATCAAAAATGGAGAAGTTAAAGGCATTCGAAACGAGGAGGACGAAAAAGAAAATATCAAAAAATTCATTCGTGAGATATTTGCAAAACAGTCAAGCGGAGGAATTGCTTCACCACCAGTCTCTGGTGGAGGTGACTTGAGAACGCTCGGTTACGCAGCCGAGGTGATGAAATATTTCAAACCAAAGCTAACTGTTGTAAATCTTACGAATGTTGATGGTTGCCACTCAAACTTCAGTGGCTACTTAAGAGCGTTGCACCGTGCAGATCACGGCGTTGGTTGGTTATGGAAGTACATTCAAGAAGAAATACCGGAAATGGCAGGTAAGACCATAATGATGTCTACGCCGGAATGTGGTCGTAACCTTAATCCAAATCCTATTCAAGACGAGAACGATTGGTACGCATTCGACCATAGTGGAGATTACAACACCTCACGCGTATTTACCCAAATGGTAGGACCAAACGTGCCTACAAACTTGAGGGTAGGTAGTGAGTCGAGTCGAGTTGGAATGACAACAGATAACGTGCTTACAATTGCGGAAATCTTTGGTGTTAAGGATGCGGTGTCGGCTGCAGGATTTGTTGATGGTGCAAGTAGATCTTTATTTGATAGAATATGATGAAGAAACTAAGCTACTTAATCCTACCACTTTTATTCGCTTGTAACGCCAGCGAACCGGATGTTGACAACCCATACGATAATCAAGCTGTGGGACAAGAGCATGAGAAAGTTAAAGGGGACGACAAGGATATTGATGCAAACTCAATCCAAGGTTTACATAAAAATATTTTTAAGCCTACATGCGCTAATTCCGGTTGTCATGATGGCAACTTTGAGCCAGACTTTAGAACCATTGAGAGCAGTTACAACACGCTGGTTAACCAAACAATCATAAAGAATGATGAGAATGCGCCGCTTACCTCACGTGTTGTTCCTGGAAATAGCTCGGGGAGTATGCTCGTGAAACGACTCGAAGTTGATTTGAACAACAATTCAGGGATCATGCCTTTGGTAACCGAACCGGGTAGCGATTGGCCGTCTAAGAAAAATGAATACATCCAAAATGTGAAGAATTGGATTGATGCCGGTGCTCTTGATCAGTTCGGTAATCCCCCAACGACAAATGATTACCCGGTTGAGCTACGAGGCATAGTTGCTCGGGTGAACGGGAATTTAGCTCCCAGAGCAGGTACATACAAATCGATGCGCGTATCAGGTTCTGCAAGTCAAGTGGAGATATGGATAGCCTACGAGGACGATAACAAAACGGCAGATCAATTGACCAACGTGTCTGTAGACTTATCAATTTTTGCGAATGATTTCGACAGCTCACACGTTGTTCAAGCCACATATGAGTCAAATCCACTCGTAACAAAGGGTTATTTCGGTGAAGAAGAAAACTTTCATCACAAAGTTGTGGTGCCATTAACGGATTGGAATTCCGGAGATGTAGTTTGGATTCGAACACGAGTTTCGGATGGGGTAAATAACTCTGAGTTGCCAAACGATAACTCACTGTTCCGTGCCAAGGAATATGCTACACTAATGTTGTTATGATGAGATTATTTGCTATATCGATTGTGGTTGTTGTACTCCTTGCTTCCGGTTGTACGGAGGTGAATGTAATCGATAAACCCGCCGGTCCGCCCGTTCTGGAGTTTGTGGACATTCAACCCAGAAATGTGGTTGAATTTCAGGATTCTATCTTGATTACGTTTAAGTACAAAGATCCGGATGGGGATTTAGGTTACGAAGATCCGGATGTGCGAAGTTTATCCATTCACGATCTGAGACTTGAGAAGCCCGATTCACAACACGTTGGACTGTTGGCACCCCTGGAGAATCACCTTGACATTGAAGGAGAACTTACTGTTAAACTGAAAAATACCTTCCTCTTAGGAAGTAACGATAAGGAAGTTACCACGTACAGATTAATCTTAACTGACAGGTCAGGAAACCAAAGTAACCCTATCCAAACTGATGAAATTAGCATCGTTCGCGAGTGATAAGAAGCTTGTTCACATACATAGTGATTGTCTGGTCTGTGATGTCATATGCACAGAACGACTTCTATATGTCCAATTCATCGAGTTCAGACTGTAAAGGAAACTTGTTTGATAGCGATGCAAATCAAGTAGCAACCGGAGACTACGATCACAATGAGGATTATATTTTCACCATTTGTGTCCCCGGAGCAGATTATATCGAATTTACTTTTTCATCTTTCTGTACTGAGGCCGTAGAAGACTACATAATCTTTTATGACGGCTCTGATACCACAGCTAGTAAATTGACCGGCAAACTAAGTGGATCCAAAACACCCGGAACAGTCCGATCAACTGATTCCTGTCTCACCATTTATTTTCACTCCGATGTGAGTGTGTCGTGCGACGGATGGGAGGGGAGTTGGTCTACCACGGTAATCCCCATTTTACCTCCAAGATTTATTATCCCTCCAGTAGCAAGTTGTGAGGATGTGAACCTCGGTTTTAAGTTTGACCAGAAATGGAATTGTGATTCAATAAATGCCGGAAACTTTACTGTAACAGGTCCTCTAAACCCATCGGTCACGAATCTCAGCCCGGTTAACTGTGATGCCAATAATAAAACCGACAGCTTTGTGGTAACTGTCAGCCCAATGCTCGACAGAAGCGGGCAATACACCATTGAGTTTGATGCTGTGAAGTACGATCAGTGTGATTCTGCGTGGCAGTTACACAGTGACACGACATTTGATATCACCAATTGTCCAATCTATGTTAACCTTATTGCCGACCCGGATACAGTTTGTGTGGGAACATGCACCGATATTACAGCTGAGGTGACTGGTGGAGACTCCTCTCTTTATGTCTTTAATTGGTCGTCAGGTATTTCAGGTACGTTTGGGCCACATACTTATTGTCCCACAACTTCCGGTTGGGTGAAGCTAACCGTCTCAGATGGTATATCAATTCCGGGCACAGACTCGATTTGGATTGAGGTGGTGAACCCTCCGGTTTCCATGCAGGATACAACGGTTTGCGAAGCTGCCAATGCATTTAATTTAAGAGCAAACCCAAGAGGAGGAGTGTGGCGCGGACCGGGTATTATTGATTCGAGTTCAGGTTTGTTTGATCCCCCTACGGCAGGTGCTGGCAGTCATGATGTTGTATATTGGTTTGGCGGATGTACCGATACTACGGTAGTAAATGTTATTGCATTTGACGCAGGACCTCCCAATGCTTCGTGCCCTGGGCTCTCTGCTTTTCAGGTAACCAACTTTAACCCTGCTGGTGGTGTTTGGTCCGGACCAAATATTGACAGCACCGGACTTTTCAACCCATCAGATACAGGAACCTATACGGTCACTTATTCGTGGAACGGTTGCACCGATACCAAGACCATCAATGTGTATCCGGTTTTTGCACAGGAATTTGATACGTTTTGCCAGAGTGACGATAGTACGCTGTTAAACTTTAGTCCAATTGGAGGTGTGTGGTCGGGTCCCGGATTCACAAATCAATTGACAGGTTACTTCCACCCACAACTTGCACGAGGAGGTAACAAGACACTTGTATACAATGCAAATGGTTGCAGGGATACCACGTTTGTTTATGTTAAACCAATTAGTGCTCGAGGGAATCAAATAGCTTGCCCAGATGCGGGACCAATAACTACATATTCCGGTTGGCCATCAGGGGGATACTGGGAGGGTGTTGGAATTACCGATTCTATCTCTGGGACATATGATGCTTCGTTTATTTACGGGATCAACCGCACATGGTATAACGACACGCTAAGATATTACGTCAACGGCTGCGTAGACACTAAGATTATGTACGTACGAAGAACAATTGTCTACAACGATACCCTATTCTTTTGTATCGAGGATCCAAGACTATTACTCAACTGGGCAAGCACACGTCGTACACCGGGTGGTGGTCGATGGACAGGAGCAGGAATTGCCGGAAACTATTTCGATCCGGGTGTAGCAGGTAGAGGTTCTCACAAGTTGTATTACGATGCATATGGATGTAGAGATAGTATCATAATGCACGTATTTGAAGAATCTGTAATTCAGGACGATACACTAGTCTGCGAGACCGACAATCCGTTTGTTTTATATGCGGAGGAATCCGGCGGAGTGTGGAGAGGACCTGGTGTTATTGATACCGCTACAGGAATTTTCGATCCCGGTACAGCAGGTGTAGGAGTTCACCGAATTTATTATTGGTCGCGGAATGGCTGTATCGATTCAAGTCAAGTGGAGGTTGAACCAAGGCCTGTTGTAAGAATTACTCCTTTAGCGCCAAGTTATTGTTTTAGGGATACGACTATTACTGTTGATGCCACTCCGTATGGTGGTGTGTTTACAGGTACCCCATTTGGGGATAGCTTGCTAAATCCAACGTTGTTAGGAACTGGGAACCACAAAATACACTATCGGTTCGGTACCCCAACCTGTTATTCTCAAGACAGCGTTTATGTCGATGTACTAGACACGCTTTTTGGGACATTCGTTTATGACGATGATTCGCTTTGTTGGGGCGAAGAAGCGACTCTCACCGCTGGCGGACTGAGAGGGGCGAATGGTAACTTCTCTTATAATTGGAGTGGAAGTAGCACAACCAACAGAACATTATTTTATCGTCCACCGGTGTCAAGTTGGATGCACGTGACCGTCTCAGATGGTTGTTCCAACGAGTGGATGGACAGTGTGCATATTCACGTTTTCCCTAAAATAGAAGTGGACGCAGTTACATCTGATACACAGTGTTATGGAACCTTGGGGTTTGCGGAACTTACACCCCGACTAACAGACCCATATTCTTTGGTTTGGTATACGAATCCTGAGCGAACAACCAACCGCATCGACGTTCAAGTAAGCAATACCTATGATTTTAGGGTTACCAACTTGCACACAAAGTGTTTCTTGGACTCAGGGATTTATGTGCCGTCATACCCTCGAATTAATGCTCATTTCATTACGAGTCCATCTTCTGATTACTGTCTAAACCCATTTGACCCGGAACTGCAGATAATCAACTACTCTGTTGGTGGTGATCGAGGTACGTGGTCTTTTGGTGATGGAAGTTTAGAGCCGTATCAAACCGGTTCTAACCCAATACATATATATAATAACGATACGAATCGCTACCAGATTTGGTTGCGAATAGAAAATCGAGGAGGATGTAAAGATTCCTTTATGGTTGAAATTTGTATCGACGACTCGGTATATGTTTTTGCCCCAACGGCTTTCTCCCCAATGGGCTCTGAAGGAATAAATGATGTCTACCGAATACGAACCGCCGGTGTTGATGAATTTGTATTTGTTGTATTTAATAGATGGGGCGAACAAGTATATTACACAGAAGATAAAAACTTTGAATGGGATGGAACATATCTCAGTAAGGAACTACCTGCCGGGGCCTATCCATTCTATGTAAAATTCAAGGGGAAAAAGACAATCCGACAGTTTCATAAAGGCGTCATTCAAATTATCCGTTAACCGCTTGTTTTCCTTGGTTAGCAGCCTATTGTCTATTTTCCTGTTTTTTTACGCCATATCGTTGACAAATTAAAAAGTTAGGGCTACTTTTGCAGCCCTTTTTGAGGAATTAATAAAAAAAGAAACAGATAGTGGATACTCTTTCTTATAAGACTATATCAGCTAACAGCGCTACCGTTGAGAAGAAGTGGTACGTTGTAGATGCTGATGGAAAAACATTAGGGCGTTTCTCTTCAGAGGTTGCGAAAATCATCCGAGGAAAAAACAAGCCTGACTTTACACCTCACGTAGATTGTGGGGACAATGTAATTGTTGTAAACGCTGAGAAGATTCAGTTGAGCGCCAACAAGATGGAGACGAAGAAATACATTCGTCACACGACTTATCCTGGTGGTCAGCGCGAAACGTTAGCAAAAGATTTGTTGGCGAAGAAGCCAGAAGCCTTGATTGAGAAAGCAGTTAAAGGAATGTTGCCTAAAAACAGATTGGGTAACAAAATATTCCACAACCTATTTGTGTATGCAGGACCTGACCATCCGCATGCGGCTCAAAAACCTGAAAGCATCGAATTGTAATTATGGAAGTAACGAATACATCGGGAAGAAGAAAAAACGCGATCGCTCGAGTTTACCTAACTCCAGGTAATGGTGCGATTACCGTAAATAAGAAAGACTACAAAGAGTACTTCCCAACTGCAACACAGCAGTATAAAGTACATCAACCACTATTGTTGTGCGGACTTGACGGTCAGTACGACATCAAAGCAGTTTTAAGTGGTGGTGGAACAACCGGTCAAGTTGAGGCATTGCGTTTGGCAATTGCTAAGGCTATCGTTGAGCTTGACCCGGAACACAAATCGGAGCTTAGAGCTCAAGGTTTCATGACGCGTGATGCTCGAATGGTTGAACGTAAGAAGCCTGGTCAAAAGAAAGCAAGAAAGAAATTCCAATTCAGTAAACGATAAAACGCGTATATGTCAGAGATTACGACAAAAACTCTACTGGACGCTGGTGTGCACTACGGACACCTTACCAGTAAGTGGAATCCAAAGATGGCTCCTTTCATCTTTATGGAGCAGAACGGGATTCACATTATCGACTTAAACAAGACTCTATCAAAACTTAACGATGCAAAATCGGCAGTTAAGGGGATTGTTAAGTCGGGAAGAAAAGTAATGTTCGTTGCCACAAAAAAGCAGGCAAAGGACATCGTTCAAAACGAGGCAACACGCGTGAATATGCCTTACGTTACTGAGCGTTGGTTGGGAGGAATGCTTACCAACTTTGCAACAGTACGTAAATCGATCAAAAAGATGCAGGCCATCGAAAAAATGGCAAGTGATGGGACTTATGGTCACATGAACAAGAAAGAGCGTCTGATGAAAGATCGTGAAAAGGCCAAGTTGGAGAGACTACTCGGAGGTATCGAGCAGTTGAACCGTCTACCAGCAGCTCTTTTCATTATCGACGTGAAGCGCGAGCATATTGCTGTAGCTGAAGCACAGAAGTTGAATATCCCAATCTTCGCGATTGTTGATACAAACTCGAATCCAAACTTGGCGGATCATCCGATTCCAGGTAACGATGACGCTTCTGCATCAATTGAATTGCTTACACGAGAGTTTGCAAATGCTATTGCCGAAGGTCTTAACGAGCGTAAAGCAGCTAAAGAAGCCGCTAAAAAAGATGCTCAGAAAGAAGAGACGGAAGAGGTTGCAAGCAACTAATTCACTAATCATTCACAAAACATAAAAGTAAAGTCAGATGGCTATTACCGCAGCAGCAGTAAATGAACTTCGCAAGATGACCGGTGCAGGTATGATGGACTGCAAAAAGGCTCTTCAGGAAGTTGATGGAGATTTCGAAGCAGCAATTGACCTGCTAAGAAAAAAAGGACAAAAAATATCAGCTAAGCGTGCAGATCGCGATGCTACTGAGGGTGCTGTTATTGCACGTTCTTCAGCAGAGTACACTACAGGTGTTATCGTACGTTTGAGTTGTGAAACAGACTTCGTAGCAAAGAACGCAGACTTCATTGCTTTGGCTGAGAAGATTGCAGACATCGCATTGGAGAATAAGCCAGCAGATATAGAAGCACTTAAGGCGCTAAACATTGATGGAGAAACGATTGCAGAGAGATTGACAAACGAGATGGGTAAAATCGGTGAAAAAATCGATGTGACCAACTATGTAATTATCAATGGTTCTTCTGTTATCAACTACATCCACGCAGGTAACAAAATTGGAGTATTGGTTGAGCTAAGCCTTGGAAGCAACAACGATATCGTTGAGGCTGGCAAGGATGTAGCTATGCAAATCGCAGCAATGAATCCAATCTCTGTGGGAGAAGCGGACATTCCTCAGGACGTGAAAGAGCGTGAATTGGAAATTGGACGTGAGCAAGCTCGTGCTGAAGGTAAGCCTGAGCAAATCATTGACAAAATTGCTGAAGGCAAACTTCAGAGATTCTACAAGGATAATACCCTAACAAAGCAGCAGTTCGTGAAAGACAGTTCAGTAACTGTTGAACAAATGCTTAAGAACATTGATAACAACTTGTCTGTTGTTTCTTTCTCACGCATCGCGCTTGGTTAAGAAACACAATAGAGATTAAACGAAAAGGAGAAACGTTGTTTCTCCTTTTTTTTTGCTTTTTTTTGCCTTTACAAATGAAGTACAAACGAATATTACTGAAACTAAGCGGTGAAGCACTTTTGGGATCTAAATCCTATGGTATCGATCCGGACGTGTTGGAGCAGTACGCTCAAGAAATCAAAAAGGTTCATGAGTTAGGTGTCGAAATCGCCATTGTGATTGGTGGTGGGAACATCTTTAGGGGTGTCCAAGGTGTTGAAGGAGGAATGGACGACCGAGCTCAAGCCGATTACATGGGGATGCTTGCTACAGTAATTAATGCAATGGCGCTACAAGGCGCTTTGGAAAAACATGGTTTGTATACGAGATTACTCAGTGCGATAAAAATGGAGCAAATAGCCGAACCATTTATACGACGCAGAGCAATCAGACATTTGGAAAAAGGACGAATTGTAATATTTGGTGCAGGTACGGGTAACCCATATTTTACAACAGATACAGCGGCTTCACTTCGTTCTGTAGAAATTGAAGCGGATGTGCTTCTGAAAGGTACTCGGGTAGATGGTATTTATTCAGCCGACCCTGAGAAGGATTCCAGCGCCGTTCGTTATAACAACCTAACGTTCACCGACGCTATACAACGACAACTTAAAGTGATGGACATGACTGCATTTACGCTCTGTCAAGAAAATCAACTGCCGATTGTTGTCTTTGATATGAACAAGACCGACAATCTCGTCAATCTATTGAAAGGCGAGGAAGTAGGAACCTTGGTAAG
>Ga0181580_10004567_pt1 | contig 11244 bp, 7 predicted proteins | sample 071ome_23_FD_132413 | JGI IMG/M metagenome (GOLD analysis project Ga0181580, IMG submission 132413) | Coastal salt marsh microbial communities from the Groves Creek Marsh, Skidaway Island, Georgia - 071403BT metaG (megahit assembly) | ecosystem: Environmental > Aquatic > Marine > Intertidal zone...
GGGCTTTGGCACGCACGGCCACCGTGACATGGAGATTGTGAGCTACGTGCTCAGCGGCGCGTTGGCGCACCAAGACAGCATGGGCAACGGGGCGTCGATTCCGCCCGGTGATGTGCAGCGCATGAGCGCTGGCAACGGCGTACAGCACAGCGAATACAACCATGCCGCTGACCACGAAACCCATTTTTTACAAATTTGGCTGCTGCCGCACACCACGGGCATGGCGCCAGGCTACGAGCAGCAAGCTTTTGGTACGGCCAGCAAGCGCGGGCGTTTGTGCCGCGTGGCCGATCGGCACGGCAGCGAGGGTGCGGTGACCATTCACAGCGACGCCACCCTGTACGCCGGCTTGTTTGATGGCGCCGAACACGCCACGTTGGCCCTTAACCCGGCGCGCAAGGCATATGTGCACCTGATTCGGGGGCAGCTTGAGGTGAACGGCCATGCCTTGGGCACGGGTGACGCGTTGTTGTTGGCCGACGAGCCCGAGCTGCACCTGGCCAACGGCCAAGACGCCGAGGTGCTGGTGTTTGATTTGGCGCCCTAGCGGTTGCCCCTATACCCAAGGTAAAAGCAAACCATGACACAGATTGCGGTGGTGTTTCACTCCGGCTACGGGCACACGCAGCGCGTGGCTGAGCACGTGGCCAAGGGCGCGCAGGCGGTGTTGCTGCCGATTGATGACGACGGCGATTTACAAGCCGCGCAGTGGGCGGCGCTGGATGCCGCGCCGGCCATTATTTTTGGGTCGCCGACCTACATGGGGTCGGTGTCTTGGCAGTTTAAAAAGTTTGCCGACGATTGCTCCAAGCGTTGGGTTTCTGGCCAGTGGCACAACAAGTTGGCGGCGGGCTTTACGATTTCTTCTAACCCCAGCGGCGACAAGCTCTCCACGCTGCAGTACATGGTGACCCTGGCGATGCAGTTGGGCATGGTGTGGGTGGGGCAGACGCAGCCCAACGACGGCCGCTTGAACCGATTGGGTGCCCACTTGGGGGCCATGGCGCAGGTGCCTTCCACCAGCCCGGCGAGTGATATTCCTGAGGGCGATTTGGCCACCGCCGAGGCCTTGGGCCAACGGGTGGCGGGTCTGGTGCAAGGCGGGTCGAAGGGCTAAACGCCTACCCTAAAATCAGTCGCATGTTTGTTCATCTGCGCGTACATAGCGACTTTTCGGTGGTGGACGGTACCGCGCGTATCGACCCCCTGGTGCAAGCGGCCGCGGCCGATGGTCAGCCGGCTTTGGCGTTAACCGACCTGAACAATATGTTTGGGGCGATTAAGTTTTATGGTGCGGCGCGGCGTGCCGGGTTAAAGCCTATTTTGGGTGTTGAGGTGATGCTGACCGGCCTGCCGGGGCAGAGCGAGCGCGCCGCCGCTGCCGCCCACGGCCACAGCCAACAGCCCGCCCCCAAGGTGTTGCTGCTGGCGCAAAACGCCACCGGTTATCACCACTTGTGCCTGTTGCTTTCGGCCATGTGGACCACGCACCAAGGGCGCGATCAGCCGGTGTTGGACTGGAGCGATTTATGCGCCCACCACGAGGGGCTGGTGCTGCTGTCGGGCGCGCAGGCCGGGCCGATTGGCGCGGCTTTGCTGGCGGGCGACGAGGACAAAGCGTCGGAATGGGCGACCTGCATGGCGCAGGTGTTTGCCCATAGGTTTTACCTAGAGGTGCAGCGCGCCGGGCGCAGCCAAGACGAGGTGCACGTGCAAGCGGCTGCGCGTTTGGCTGCGCGTTTGGGGCTGCCGCTGGTGGCCACGCACCCGGTGCAGTTTGTGCACGCCGACGACTACGACAGTCACGAAGCCAGGGTGTGCATTGCCGAGGGCGACATGCTGGGTAACCGGCGGCGGGTGCGGCGCTTTACGCGCGAGCAGCACCTGCTGTCGGCGCAAGAAATGCAAGCGCGCTTTGCCGACTTGCCCAGTGCGGTGGCCAACGCCGTGCACTTGGCCGCGCGTTGCAGCCTAACCCTTACCTTGGGGCAGCCGCAGCTGCCGCGCTTTCCTACCCCGCTGCGCGATGGCCAGCCGCTGCCAGTGGGGCAGCACCTGCGCGAGGTGGCGTTTGAGGGGCTCACGCAGCGGCTGCAGCAGTTGTACCCCGACGCCGCCACGCGGCAAGCCAAACAAGCCGCGTATGAAGAACGTTTGGCGTTTGAGATCGACACCATCGATGCCATGGGCTTTGCCGGGTACTTTTTGATCGTGGGCGATTTTGTCAACTGGGCGCGTGGCCACGGCTGCCCGGTGGGCCCTGGGCGCGGCTCGGGCGCGGGTTCGTTGGTGGCCTACGCGTTACGTATTACCGACCTCGACCCGCTGCGCTACAACCTGCTGTTTGAGCGCTTTTTGAACCCCGAGCGGGTGTCCATGCCCGACTTTGATATTGACTTTTGCCAAGCCAATCGCGACCGCGTGATTGAGTATGTAAAAAACCGCTACGGCCGCGACGCGGTGAGTCAGATTGCCACCTTTGGCACCATGGCCGCGCGCGCTGCGGTGCGCGACGTGGGGCGGGTGCTGGATATGTCGTACACCTTTTGCGACGGCGTAGCCAAGTTGATTCCTAACAAACCGGGGCAGCACATCACCATTGCCGACGCCTTGCGCGATGAACCGGCCTTGGCCGAACGCGCCAGCAGCGAGGAGGAGGTGGGCGAGTTGTTGCGCATGGCACAAAAGCTCGAGGGCGTAACGCGCAACGTGGGCATGCACGCCGGTGGGGTGTTGATTGCACCTGGCAAATTAACCGATTTTTGCCCGCTGTATCAGCAGCCTGGCAGTCAGTCGGCGGTGAGTCAATTTGACAAAGACGACGTAGAAGCCGCCGGCCTGGTGAAGTTCGACTTTTTGGGTTTGGCCACGCTGACCATTTTGCAAATCGCAACCGATTTTTTGCGGGCCTCGCACCCGTCAATGGCCGATTTTTCTTTTGACAACGTGCCACTTGACGACGCCAAGGTGTACGCGCTTTTTGGGCGTGGCCAAACCGAGGCGGTGTTTCAGTTTGAAAGTCGCGGCATGCAAGGCATGCTGCGCGACGCCAAGCCGCAGCGACTCGAAGACTTGATTGCGCTCAACGCGCTGTTTCGACCTGGCCCCATGGAGTTGATACCCACCTACATCGCGCGCAAGCACGGGCGCGAAACGGTGGTGTACCCGCACCCTTCGCTTGAGCCGATTTTGTCGGAAACCTTTGGCATCATGGTGTACCAAGAGCAGGTGATGCAGGTGGCGCAGGTGATGGCGGGCTATTCGCTGGGTGGCGCCGACATGCTGCGCCGTGCCATGGGAAAGAAAAAGCCCGAAGAAATGGCCAAGCAGCGCGACATCTTTTTGCGTGGTGCCGAACAAAAAGACATTGACGCCAAAGTGGCCGGCGAGGTTTTTGACCTCATGGAGAGCTTTGCAGGCTACGGCTTTAACAAATCGCACGCGGCGGCGTATTCGCTGCTGGCGTATCACACGGCGTGGCTGAAGGTGCATCACCCAGCGGTGTTTTTTGCCGCCAACATGACGGTGGAAATTGACGACACCGACAAGCTGCGCCAGTTGGTGGCCGACGCTAAAGCCATGGGCGTAAGCTTTGAGCTGCCCGATATCAATCGTGGTCACTATCGGTTTGAGCCGGTTGATGCGCACACGGTGCGCTATGGCTTGGGCGCCATTAAAGGCACAGGCGAGCAGGCGGTTGAGGCGGTGGTGGCGGCGCGCGAGGCGGGCGGCGATTTTGTTAGTGTGTTCGATTTGGTTAACCGGGTGGATGCGCAGCGCATCAACCGTCGCACCTTTGAGGCGTTGATTAAGGCCGGCGCACTCGACAGCCTGAACCGCAACCGTGCCAGTTTGCTGGCGTCGCTTGAGCGCGCCATGGAATACGCCGCCGCTCAAGCAGCCAATGTGCACCAGGTGGGTCTGTTTGACATGGGCGACAACATGCACGGCGCCAGCACGCAAGAGCCCGATTTGGTCAGTGCTCTGCCGTGGCCGGTACGCGAGTGTTTGATGCACGAAAAAACCGCGTTGGGATTTTTTATGTCAGCGCACCTGTTTGATGAGCACGCCACCGAAGCCCGCGCCTTGGCCCCGACCACGCTGGCGCAACTGGGCGAGACGCGCGACGCGGTGCGGGTGGTAGGCTTGGTTACAGACTTGCGCCCGATTTCTACCGGGCGTGGTCGCATGGTGGTGATGACCGTAGAAGACGACACCGGCCACACCGAGGTGATGCTAAGCGAAGAGATGTGGCAAGCGCGCCGCCAGTGGCTGCGCGAAGACGAGTGGGTGGTGCTGCAGGTAACGGCGCAGCCCGACCGTGGTGGCAGTGGCCTGCGCGTGCGGGCACAAGCGGTGTGGAGCCTGCCGCAGGCGCGCTGCCGCTTTGGCAAGTATTTGCGCGTGGAGGTGAATGGCCACATGCCAGACGTGGCCGAATTGGTGCGCGAATTTCCACCCCAGCGCGAGGCCAGCGACGAAGGCGAGCTGGTGCGTGGCTTGGGCGTGCAGTTGCACCTGCAACGCGATGGCGCGGCGTGCGACCTGCAACTAGACGAGCGCGCGCGTTTTTACCCCACCGACGAGGCGCTGCGGCGCTGGGCGGCGCAGGCCGCCAACGCCTGCGCCACCGTGGTTTACTAGGGCTGGTGCGGTGCCGCCACGCCCGACTGGGCGGTGGCACCGGTGCCCACAGGCGGGGTTTGGCTGTCGGCGCTTTGCTCGGCGTCAAGCACCGGGCCTTTGCCAGCAAACCGATCGAGCAATACATAGATTACGGGCGTAATAAACAGCGTCACCGCCTGCGACAACACCAACCCACCCACCACCGCCAAGCCCAGTGGCTGACGCAGCTCGGCGCTGGCACCAAAGGCCACAGCGATGGGTAGCGCGCCAAAAGCGGCGGTGAGGGTGGTCATCATGATCGGCCGAAAACGCAGCAAACACGCTTGGCGAATGGCTTCGTTGGGCGACATACCTTGGTGGCGCTGAGCGTCTAAAGCAAAGTCAATCATCAAGATTGCGTTTTTCTTGACAATGCCAATCAGCATCAGTAGCCCAATGACGGCGATGATGGTGAGGTCTTTACCAAACAACTGCAGCGTAAGCAAACCGCCCACCATGGCCGAGGGCAGGCCCGCCAAAATCGTAATGGGGTGGATGTAGCTCTCGTAGAGCATGCCCAGCAAAATATAAATCACCACCACCGCCGCCACCAGCAGCCAAATTTGGCTGGTTTGCGAGTCTTGAAACACCGCCGCGTCGCCGCCGTAGCTGGTGATGATGGTGGGCGGCAGTTCAATGCCTTTGACCATTTCATCCAGCGCCTTTGTGGCGTCGCCCAAGGCCACACCTGGGGCTAAGTTAAAGCTGATCGTAATGGCTTGCAGCTGCCCCTGGTGGTTGATGCTGGTGGGGCCAAGCGAGCGCTGAATACTGGCAAAGCTTGACAGCGGCACCAGCTCGCCGGTGCGGGTGCGCACCACCAAATCGAGCACGTTTTGCTCCGATTGGCCGCGGCGGTCGTCTATGCCCAAAATCACCGCCCAGGTGCCGTCGTCGCTGTAAATGCTGGCCACTTGACGCTCGCCGTAGGCGCTGTACAGCAGGCTGCGCAGCGCTTGGGCGTCCACGCCCATGAGCTGCATGCGCTGGCGGTCAATCAGCAGCTCGGCTTGCAGCGCGTTGTTTTCGGCGTCTGAGTTGATGTCGGTAAAGCGTGCGTCGCCACGCATGGCCTCTTGCACTTGGTTGGCCCATTGCTCAAGCGTGCTGCCCGATACACTTTGCAAGGTGTACTGGTAGCGTGCGCGGCTAAAGCGGCCACCAACACGCAGGTTTTGCAGCGGCGAGAAAAACACCCGCACCCCGGCCACACCACCGGCGGCCTTGCGCAGCTCGCCCAGCACCTCTTTCATGTCACCCCGGTCGGCTTGTGGCTTGAGCGAAATAAACATGCGCCCAAAGTTGCCGCTGAACACCGCCGCGGCCATGGAGTCAACCGCAGGCACTTGTTGTACGCGGGCGGCCACGGCGTCGAGCTGGCGTTGCATGGTGGCGGGGGCCACGTCTTGCGCACCCACCACGCTGGCCATGACTTGGCCAATGTCTTCTTCGGGGAAGTAGCCCTTGGGCATGGTGACAAACATCCACGCGGTTAAGGCAAACGTGCTGGCCGTGAGCAGCAGCATGGACGCACGGTGCCGCAGCGCCCAATCCAAAGCCCGTTCGTAGCCGCGCAGCATGCCGCGAAACAGCCATTCAAACCAAGCGGTGAGACGCAGCGCCAAGGTGGGTTTGGTGTCGTGAGCCTCGTGCCGCAAAAAGCGGCTGCACAACATGGGCACCAGGGTCAGCGACACCACCGCCGATACCAAAATGGACAGGCCGACGATGATGGCGAATTCGTGAAACAAACGCCCCAGCGTGCCCGGCATAAAGAAAATCGGTATCAGCACCGCGACCAGGGAAATGGAGATCGAGATGATGGTAAAGGCCACCTCGCGCGCGCCGCGCAAGGCCGCGTCAAACGGACGCATGCCGTTTTCCATGTGACGCACAATGTTTTCCAGCATCACAATGGCGTCGTCCACCACCAAGCCCACCGCCAGGGTGAGACCGAGCATGGAAATGTTGTTGAGGCTGCCGTCAAAAGCGTACAACAGCGTCATGGCGCCGATCAGTGAGACCGGAATCGATAGGGTTGGAATCAGCGTGGCGGTGGCGCGGCGCAAAAACAAAAAGATGGTGGTGATCACCAAGGCAATGGTGAGCGCCAGCGTAAAGTACACGTCGTGCAGTGCCTCGCGAATTGAGCTGCTGCGGTCATTGAGACTGTGCAACTCAAGCCCGGGCGGCAGTTGCTCGCGCAATTGCGGCAGCGCTTGGCTGACGCCGTCGATCACGGCCACGGTGTTGGCATCGGGTTGCCGATAAAGCCCCAAAATAATCGATGGCGTGCCCTGAAAGCGGCTTAAACGGTCTTCGTCTTCCACGCCGTCGGTGATGTCGGCCACGTCGCGCAAATACACCGGCGCGCCGCCACGCACCGACACAATCATGTCGCGAAACTCGGCCGCCGATTGCAGTTGGGTATTGGCTTGAATGATCAACGATTGCTGTTCACCCTTAACCAAGCCCATGGCGGCGTTGGAGTTGGTTTGGCGCAGTGCGGTGGCCAGGTCTTCTAGGGTGAGTTGACGCAGCGCGAGTTCGTCGGGTTTGGCGCGTACCCGCACCGCGTAGCGCTTGGCGCCCCACACGCTGACTTGGGCCACGCCTTCGATGGTGGACAGCGCGGGCGAGACCAAATTTTCGGCAAATTGGGAGACCTCGGTGAGGCTGACGGTGTCTGAGCTGAGCGCCAAAATCAAAATCGGTGCGTCGGCCGGGTTGACCTTGCGGTAGGCCGGCAGGTCCGTCATTTCGGTAGGCAGGCGTCGCTGCGTGGCCAGCAGCGCGGCCTGCACGTCGCCGGCGGCCGCGTCCAGGTTGCGGCTGGGCTCAAACTCCAACGTTACCGAGGTGCGTCCCCGTGAGCTGGTGGAGGTAATGGCGCGAATCCCGGCAATACGCGAAAACTCTTTTTCAAGTGGCAGGGCCACCGATTGCGCCATGGTTTCGGGGCTGGCGCCGTTGAGGTTGGCCGAGACGTTGATGGTGGGCACGTCGTAGCGTGGCAGCGCGGCCACCGGAATTTGTTGCAACGCGGCCCAGCCCACCGCCAGCATGGCAACGTTGAGCAACACCGTCATCACCGGACGACGGATAAACAGTTCAGTCCAGCGCATGATTTACTCCGTTGCTGCAGCGGTTGAGACCACGCGCACGGCGGCGCCGGGGCGGACGTTGTCACGACCTTGAATCACCACCTGATCGCCGTTTTTCAGCCCTTGCAGCGCCACTTGCTCACCCAATGAGCGCATGACTTGCACCGGTTGGCGCACGGCCTTGCCTTGTCGCACCACATAAACGGCGGGTTGCTTGCCGGCCAGCAACACCGCGGCTTGGTTAATCACCGCCACTTGGCGTAGGGTGCCAGCGTCCAGCGTGACTGGCACCAGTTGCCCGGGCCACAACGTTTGTGGCTGATTGGGCAGCTCGGCTTTTACGGTAATGGTGCCGCTGGCGGTGTCGATGCTGTTGTCAATGAAGCGCAGTTGCCCTTGAATGGTTTGGTTGGCATCGGGGCCAAAGGGTGGCTTGGCGCTTACCGGGGCGCCAGGGCCGGCGCGGGTGATCATGCCCAGCTCACGCTCGGGCAGTTTGAACTGCACGGCAATCGGGTGGGTTTGCACCAAATTGGCCAGCGCGGTGCCTGAGCTGCCGGTGGATACCAACGCCCCGGGGCTGACGCTAACGGCACCCACGGTGCCCGCAAAGGGCGCTCGAATGCGGTAGTTTTGCAGCAGCAGCTCTTGGCTGGCCACCGCCGCTTGGTCGGCGTTGACCTGGGCGGTTTGCGCCTTGACTTGGGAGGCCACGGTTTCGGTGGCGCTGGGGGCAATAAAGTTTTTGGCGCGCAGTTCTTCGGAGCGCGCCAATTGCCGGCTTAAGTCGTCAAGGGTGGCTTGGGAGCGCTTGAGCTGGGCCTGCAAACGCTCCAGGTCGGCGCGTACCCGGCTGTCGTCCAGTTCAAACAGCAGCGCACCGGCGGCTACGCGTGGGCCCTCGCGCACCACAACGCGTTGCACGCGGGCGCTCACCTCGGCGCGTAGCGCCACTTGATTGAGTGCCACCACCGAGCCAATGGCTTGTAGATTAACCGGTACGTCTTGCAACGTAACGGCGCTAACCGTGACCGCAGCGGGTGCACCAAAGCGCCGCCCAGCCGCAGGCGGCTGCGCGCCGGCGGCGGGTTTACCGCCTTGCGCCTTGGGTGGTGCGCCAGCGGCTGGTTTGGATGCGCCCGAGGCACCGGCGGTACCCGTGGCGCTTTGCGCGTAGGCGCCGGCAGCAGCCAGTGCCATACACAGCGCAGCCAGGGCGGGGCGCCCAATGGCCAGTGGTTGTTTGAATCGCATGGAGTGAATTGCCTTTGCCAAAAAAGAGCCACGCCCTTAGCGGGGGCTAGTCGCGTGGCCGAAACACGATCACCATGGGTGAGGGCACCCTGCCGTCCTCATCCAGGGGCATGCGCTGCGTTCGGTCGATGGCGCGCAGCACCGCTTCATCCCACGCCGGCACACCGCTGCTTTCAATCAGCTCGCGACCCAAAATGTTGCCGGTTGGGCTGGTGCGGAGTTTAACCACCGCTTCAGGGTTTGTGCTAAGTTGTTCACCAAAAATGATGTTGGGTCGCACCGCCGCCACCACCTTGCCAGCGTACGAGGGGGAGGGGCCGCTGGCCTGCTGCGCCTGGGCGGGGGCCCCGGCTTGGCCCGCCAAGGAGGACAGGCGCGCCATTTGCTCTTGGCGCAGCTGCTTGGCCAGGGCGGCTTGTTGCTCGGCGCGGGCTTTTTCTTCAGCCAGGGCTTTTTCTTGGGCTTGCTTTTTGGCCAGGGCCTCAGCCTCACGTTTTTTGCGTTCGGCTTCGGCCCGCTCGCGCCGCGCTTGCTCTTCTTTGCGCTTTTTCTCGGCGGCAAGGCGCTCGGCAGCCAGTTTGGCTTCTTTTTCGCGTTGTGCCTTGGCGCGCTGCGCGGCAATGTCTTGCTCGCTTACCTTGGGTGCCGCTTGGGGCGGCGGTGGGGGTTCTGGCTTGGGTTCAGGTTTGGGCTCGGGCTTAGGCTCGGGCTTAGGCTCGGGCTTAGGCTCGGGCTTAGGCTCGGGCTTAGGTTGTGGTTTGGGTTTGGGCGCAGGTTGCGGCGGCGGCGCCGGGCGTGGCACGGCAGACCACAGTTCCACGTCGTACGTGAGCGGGTCGGCGCTGCGGTTCCAATTCACCCCGGCGCTCAGCGCCACAACCAGCAGCACGTGCATGGCCAATGCGCCGCCCAAACTGGGGCCCCAACGCATGTTGTCGCTGGGCGGCAACACCAGGCGGTTGTGCGGCGCGGCGTTCATGCAGGTGGGCTTAGCGCTTGGGGCTGACCGACAGGCCCACTCGGTCCACGCCCGCTTGGCGCAGGGCGTCCATGGCCTGCACCACCTCGTTGTAGGCGGTACGCCGGTCGGCTGCAATCACCACCGCCATGGCCGCTGGGGTTTGGCTGGAGGTGTCTTTTTGGCGGTACGCGGTGCGCCGCTCAAGCACGGTATTGGCCAGGGTTTGCAGTGTGACCTTGCCAGACCAGCGGCCGTCGCGCACCAGCAATTGGCCGTCTTTGGCCACCTCAACGGTGATCACATGATCGGGTTGGCGCGGGGCTTTGCCGACGTTGGGTAAATCAATAAGGCTGGGGGTGATCAGCGGTGCAGTGACCATGAAGATGATGAGCAGCACCAGCATGACGTCAATAAACGGCACCATGTTGATTTCGTTGATGGTGCGGCGGCTGCTGCGGCGGGTGGCGATCGCGGGCATGGCGGTGGCGGCGGCTTAAGCCTTGGTGGTTTTGTGGGTGAGGTTACGTTGCAGGATGTTGGAGAACTCTTCCATGAACGTATCGGTGTGGCTACCCACTCGGTCGACAACGGTAGAAAACCGGTTGTAGCCCAGCACCGCCGGGATGGCAGCAAACAAGCCAATGGCCGTGGCCACCAAGGCCTCGGCAATGCCAGGAGCAACTGTGGCCAGGGTGACTTGCTGCAACGATGCCAACCCGGTAAAGGCGTGCATGATGCCCCACACCGTGCCAAACAAACCAATGTAGGGCGCAACCGACGCGACCGATGCCAAAAACCCGAGCTTGGATTCCATGGCGTCCATTTCGCGTTGGGCGCTGGCGCGCATGGCGCGTTGCGCGCCCTCCAGCAGGGTGCTGGTTTCTTGCACGCGGCGCTCGCGCAGCTTGGCGTATTCGCGCATGCCCGCGGCAAAGGTGCGCTCCATGGGCCCGGCTTGACTGCCTTGGTGCAAGGCGGTGGCGTACAAATCGTTGAGGCTCACGCCAGACCAAAAACTGTTTTCAAAGCGCGCGTTGGCACCTTGGATTTTGCGCAGCGACAGGCCTTTACCGATGATTACCGCCCAACTGGCCACCGACAGGCCAATTAACAGCAACACCACCAATTGCACCACCGTGCTGGCGTTGAGCAGCAAGTGAACAATGGATAAATCTTGGTTCATGGGTGAAGGGCCTCCATAAGAATGCTTGGCATGCGGGTGGGTTGCAGGCGCTGGGCGTCGACCCAGCCAATGCGCAA
>Ga0181580_10004568_pt1 | contig 11242 bp, 7 predicted proteins | sample 071ome_23_FD_132413 | JGI IMG/M metagenome (GOLD analysis project Ga0181580, IMG submission 132413) | Coastal salt marsh microbial communities from the Groves Creek Marsh, Skidaway Island, Georgia - 071403BT metaG (megahit assembly) | ecosystem: Environmental > Aquatic > Marine > Intertidal zone...
AAAAATGTTATTATGGAGAACTTACTGGTAGTTCAACTAGAATTGATTTGAAAGAAAAAGATGGATACGTAGCACCTGATGCTTGTTGTGAAAGCAATTCACTTAAGTTACAAGTTAGTGGTGGGAAAACAAGTAGTGCCGTTGATACTATAACCGTTCAAGCAGATCCTTTGGGCTCTATGGATGGAACATTGTGTTGGCCAGAAATTGGGGGTTATACCACGGCACAACAATACAATGTTAAATTTGAAGATGCTCCATCAGATAGATCAACCATTGTAATTAATGTCCAAAATAATGTAAGTAATGTCAAATTTAGATATGAACACAAGTCGGGTAGTTGCTTTGAAGGATATTTAATTTCAACAGGAACTTCTACTTTCAAAAAAATATAATTAAAACAAAAAATGATTGAACTGCACCAAAGTACATCTTCATTTGCAAAATATTTAGTATTCACATCAAGATGCGAAGATAGTTTTGTAGAGTTTAATTTAAAGGAAACAGAACTCATTGATTCAGTTCGTTCGTATTCCAAAAACGGATTGGGGGTTTTTGTTTATATTGCAAGCTTTCCTGATATGTTAAATGACTTTCTGACTTTAAAATCAAATCAGTTTTATGAAATTACACTAAAAAAAGGATCATCTAAATTGCAAATGGAAGGTGCAATTCAAATGCACCATAACATGGAAGAATTATATTCAATGACCAAATCGTCTGATTGTCATGTAGAACCTACACCAACTCCTGCTCCGGAAAAGACTCCAACACCAACACAAACAGCTACTGCTACTCCCACACCAACTCCAACTCAAACCCCAACCGAGACACCAACACCGTTTCCAACTGCACAAGATTTTAAATTATCAAATGCCACCGATACTTCTTTAACATTATCATGGGATATAATTGGTGAAAATCAAGATTTGGTTGAACTTCAAATAGCAAAAACTGAAACTTTTGATGAAATAATTGCATCTACACGAGTAGAAAATTCTTTAAAAACTACATTTTCGTTTTTAGAAGAATCAACAAATTATTATGTAAGAATTGCAGTATATAATGTATCAGAATCAAAATTAGGAGAATTTGTAACAATTCAGGTCAGTACAACCGTTTCTGCAAAAAAGTTAAATTTAACAATTTCTGAATCAGACACCAATGTTCCTGTGTTAAACTGGAACCAACCATCTATTTCTTATGAATTTGTTGATGTATATAAGTTTACAACAGATAAATTTGAAAAAATAAACTCAGTCTCTGAAGGCAATACATTTACCGATACTTCGGTGACAACAGATGGTAGTTATCAATATAAAATCATTGTAAATAATGGATACGAAGGAACTCCGTCTGATGTAGTTTCTATTACAATTGACACAACACCTGCGGGAGTACCCAAACCATCTGCAACCACACCTACGAATAATGCTGTTGTAACTTGGACTTGGGACGAAATAGAAGGTGCGGAAACTTATCGTTTGATTTTAAACGGTGAAACACTAGATGATAGTAATACACCAAAATATACTACAACAAGTTTATCTGACGGAAGTTATACACTCAAAGTTGCAAGCATCGACTCAGTTGGCAATATTAGTGAATTTGGTCAGCATACTGTTTTAGTTGACACAACACCACCCGACAAAATCATATTCGATGAAATGAAATCTCATTACAATGAGAGGAAGGTAACTTGGTCTTGGAACAAAGATTCAGATGTTGAAAAATATGAAATCAAATTAAATGAGTTGGAGGAGATTTATTCTTCAGAAAATACATTTACTCATTCATCATTACAAGACGGCAGTCATACATTAAAAGTTAGATGCAGTGATTTAGTTGGAAACTGGAGTGATTTTACTACAAATCAAATAATAATTGATACAATAGATCCCCCCGTACCAACTATTACAACTACTATAACCGAAACTAGCAATAAAAAACCAACAATACAATGGAATTCTGTGAGTGGAGTAAAATTATATGGAGTAATAGTAGACGATGGAGTTGAAATATTTGTAGATGATTTATTTTATACACCTTCCAATGAATTGGAAGACGGAGTTCATTCTTTTAAAGTGCGAAGTAAAGACGATGCCGGAAATTTAAGTGAATATGCCTCACATTCTATAAGAGTAGATACTACTCCACCTGATGTTCCTAATCCATTTACAAAATCACCCACAAATAATCTAAGTCCCGAGTGGGTCTGGGATGCGAACGAAAACGATGTATATGAAATAAAATTATATTCAGTGACGGATACAGAATATAAATTAATAAAAACTGCACTTAAAAACGGTGAAGGAAAATTTAGTAACGAAGAACCACTTTCACAAGGAATTTACGAAATACAAATAACTGCAAAAGACAGTACAGGAAATAAAAGTGATATAGGAAAACACTCTGTCACAATTGATACAACTCCTGCAGCCGTTCCAACTCCCACAACCACATCACCTACTAATAATAGAACACCCGTTTGGACTTGGGATTCAATTAAGGATGTAAACGACTATGGAGTAGTTTTAAATAATTCAACTGAAGTTGTAATTTCTGATACAAAATTTACATCACCTGTAAAGTTAGATGAAGGTACTAACGTTATAAAGGTGAGATCTATAAATTTATTAGGAAATAAAAGTCAATACGGAACTCATAGTGTAACTATTGATATAACTCCACCGTCTGTCCCACAACCGATTTCTGACGATGTGTCTAGTTCAAAAAGACCAACTTGGAAATGGGTGAATTCAGATGATGTTTCTATGGTTGGTATAGTTTTGGATGAAAACTCGGAAATACAAGCAAATGTGAGTGAATATAAACCAAATTTTGATTTGACTGAAGGTACACATACTTTAAAAGTAAGAGCGAGAGATAATGTAGGAAACTGGAGTAATTATGGGCAACATTCCGTAATTGTTGACACAACACCACCAAGTGTAACTGGATTAAAAGTAACATCTCCGACACGAGATCGTACACCAGTTTGGTCATGGGACGAAAATTCTGATGTACATCAGTATGGAATTGTTTTTAACAATGGAGCAGAGATTCAGCAACAAGCAACATCATTTACACCTACATCTGATTTGGAAAATGGAAAATACACATTAAAAATAAGAGCAAGGGATAAAATAGGAAACTGGAGTCAATATATTACATCGGAAGTTGAAATATATTGTGTACCTAGCAATTTTAAGACTCATACTTATCCTGAAAATTCTACATTTTCAACATATACCACAAGTACTGGTAAAAGTTTGACATTTGTTGGGTTCAAAGCAGATGATATAGTTGGGTTTGATGAATCTAAATTCGGAGACGGATTGTCGGCAAATGTAGTCTGTTATTTGGCGGGAGATAATTATGTAGGAACAATACAGTTTTCAAGATGGTTACCTTCACACTCACAATCATTTGTTTATTTACAAAGAGGTGGGGTGTGCTATCAAGCGGAAATCGGAAGTAAACAGAGCAGTGGAACATATTGGCAGATTGTATTTGAACCAATTACAACATAAATTAGGCAATTTTAAAAATAAAATATTTTTATAGAATATTTATAAAAAGTAACAAAAAAATCTATTAGGAGAAAAAAAAGATGGCAATAATAACAACTTCAAAGGCTTTAGGGTGGTACGGAGTGCATGGTGAGAATAACTGTGTATCAACATCGTTACCAAACTTATTTGGTTCTTATAGTAAATTCGGAGATAAATCAAGTTTTAAATCTGGTACAGCGGGATTAACTGCTAGTGATTTTGAGAAACTTCAAATTTGGCAAATGATGCCAGATGGTCGTTCAATGTCTTGGTACTATATTTACGAATTGTACGACAGACACACAAATCCTTCATTTTTTACAGGAGGATTTGGGTTTGATAAACTTGAGTGCGGAAAAATGTATTGGATTATTTACACAGGAAGTTCAGATTTACATATTCCTGGATTTATTCCAACTGCACATGGTATAGATATGGGTCGTGTTAGTGTTTAAAAGGAGATAAAATTATGGCAAATATAGATGGTAAGATAGCAGGTGTCTCGGGTTTAATGGGACAAGATAATGGGTGTGAACCAGTTAAGGTTTATGACCTCAGAAATCACATCGAGAAAATTTTTAGTATGGATGTAAGTGGAACTCGTTTTGCACCACAAAATGTAAATGACGCTAATATGGAAGAGTTTTCTGAAATTTATCACTTTAAATGTGGAGCAGGATACTTGTTTTACAATAAAAGTGATTCAACTCAAACATATTCAATTCCAAATATGGCTCAAGGTAATTTAAGTGCAAGTTCTGCAAGAATGACTACACTTTATCCAGAGTCGTTTACTATTGAGGGTCGTGGAGAATTTTTTCTTACAAGTGGATACATAGAACCAGGACAAAATGCAAATGGTTGGTATAGTGATATGCCCGTGTATAAAACAAAAAATGGAGCTCATAAAATTTGGTTTGATGGTAGTTCATATGTATTATCTTCTACTATTGGTAATAAAACTAATTCTCTTACGAATCAAGCAGTATTACCTAATGTAGAATATAGTGATGTTCATAAAACCACTTCTCACTTTATTGAATTTTCTGGATTTTCAGGTGGTGCAAGTGACTCAAACGGATATTACTATGAAGTTGGATATTACAACGGAAAGAAAGTATATCGTCATGGAAAAAATGGTGGAAAGTATTATTTCTTTGATGGAAGTAACTGGGTATTAGCAGATACTCCATTTAATAAATCATCATGTTCAATCACAGGTTCATCCGACATATATGGAAAACTTGATAATTCCTCTGGATCAAATGGCACTTGTTACGATGGTCAAGTTGCATTTGTAAGAGATGGAGGTATTGATCCAAGATCACTCGCAACTGAAGATGAACTTTCATTGATGGCAACTGAAGATGAACTTAAGGTTTTGATAACAGAATCGGATGTGTAATATTAAAATTATATAACTTTTAATAGATTTAAAGAAGGAGAATTTTTAATTCTCCTTCTTTTTTTTTATTTTATTCATTTATAAAATATTTATTTACTATGAGTTGGTATCGTAGTTTTGCAAAAAAAATGTTTATGGCATTGGCAAGTGGTGGAAAATACCAAACCATTTGTGATTGCGACCTACATTTGGATTGGAGTCCCGGTGAGTATATTGCTGATAGTATTGTGACTCATATAAATCCAAATACAAAAAAAAAATCTTTATATCGTGCCCGTGGTGATTTATCAAAGTCACATTTTACTGATAAAATAAACGATGAACCTGGTAATTCAATTCACTGGGAGTTATTATGTAGTTGTGAAAAATATGGATTCACACCAACACCTACGCCTTCTTTGAAAGTGGAAAACCCCACACCCACACCAACATATAAAGAACCTGAAATTACACCAACCCCAACACCTAGATTTTTGTGTAGTGATTACGATGTTTGGAATCCAGACCGAGACATGGGAAGTGGTGTCAATTATATGTACGGAGAGCGAGTTCAGTGGAAAGGGTCAGTGTATAAGGTAAGAGATAAACACGGAGCAGAATCAAATGATGTTCCGGGTAAGTCTAATCATTGGGAACATGAGTTCGAATGCTCTGAGTGTAAATGTGCACCTGAACACTATACTCATGTAGAAATTGAAAGAGCTAACACATCATTTAAAAATGGTTCTGTATTGGGGTTTGTAAATGGTTTGGTTTTAAGTTTTGATGAAACAAAATTAATACCCGGTAATTCATCAAATATTACATTGCAACTTGAAAATTCAAATATAGTTGGTAAAATTTACTTGGAAAATGTCGATTTGCCTTATGATGGAATGCAAGTATATGCTGAGTACCATGGTGTTTGCTATAAGGCAAATATTAAACCAAGAACATTTAGAACATACGAATTAAAAATAATATCTTTTTCAGATATATGCCCAACACCAACTCCGAAAGCAACAATAGTTTGTGGTGAGGGGTATGTAAATAAAATTACCACAAGTGGAAATTCGGGAATCAATAAACCAAATAACGGACTTTATGCAGAACTATTTGAAGACGGAGGAACACTTTATTATAATAATATAAAGATTTCTAATTTAAATGATGTAAAGATATATACTTCACTTGTATACAAAAATTCAGATTCAAACGAACCATTTGGTGTAATTGTAGTAGTAGGTACTTTTATTGAAGGAGAAAACAAAATTGTGTACGAGTCAACTGATGGAACTTGTTGGAGTGGAGTTGTACAACCACACGGTAAAAATATAATTTTGCATAGAGAATATTAATAATAAAATGGAAAACGAACATGAGTAATAAAAACAATACACTATATCAAATACCACACGACTATAGTTTTGTATTTGGATTTTACGGAAGATGTGATAATACATCCACGGACGAAAAATGTAAATCATATAATATGAATAACTATAATTTTAACAATGTAGTTGATTCGGTATTTGAAGTAAGTGGTTCGCAAATGTCATCTGCATTCAGTTGGTATAAGTCAGATATATCGGATTCTGAACTAAATCATTTCACCAGTCTTGTGTGTGGTCATATCTATTATTTTATATTAAAACCTGGAACAAATTCTGTTGAAATACCTGGACTTTACATTACCACAAATTCATCAAATGATATGTATGAATTTTCTAATTTTGGTCGAGTTACCACTAGTTGTGAATTTACAGAAGCAACCCCAACTCCGATTATAAGTTGTTGTGACATATTTGATAATTCTATAATTACAACAAGTAGTAAAATTGGAAGTGAAAATATGAATGGGGTAAAAACATTTGGATTTGAAGACGGAGGAACATTTTGCTTTAATTCACTTGAAATAAATGGATTGCCTGGTAGATTTAACTTCAAAACATCAGACAACAGTACCGTTGGTTACATAACAACAACCGGTGACTTTACATCTTCTGAGGTTAGATATTCAAACCCAAATGGGACTTGCTACAGAGGATATGCAGAAATACAAACTGGTTTCAATATTTTAACTAAACTTTAATATTTATTATCATGGCCATATTAAAACAATTTCAATCATCTGTTGCAGTTTATACTGGTTGGTATGGTGAGTGTAACGAGGGGGATGAGTGCGTAGCATTTGATTTAAAATCCATACCAATCAGACAAAAAATAGAAAAAGTATTTCAGGCTGATAGTAAAAATGACGGCTATAGTGCATTTGACGGTACAATAGATTCTCAGTACGATGAATCACTTCAACCATTTACACAATTAGAATGTGGAAAAAGTTATATAATAGTTCTTAGACAAGGTATCGGTCAACTTAATATAAATAATTTTGTAACAACTAATTTGTCATCATCTGATGCCGGAAGAATCACTGAGATTTGTGAACAAAAACCTACTCCTACACCTTATATCACCCCAACACCAACTCAGTCACCAACACCTACACTTACACCTTTTGTTGAAGACCGCACACCAACACCTGTGCCAAAAACAGAGACTCCTGTACCAATTACACCAACACCCACACCCACACCTACACCTACACCGACTCCCGAGTGCGGTGATGCTTTGGATTCATTTGTATATACAAGTGGTGATTTTACGGAGAATCCTGTGTCGTTTAACATTTCAATATTTTTGTTTGAACTTGGAGGAAGTTTTATGTTTGATAAACCTACCTACGAGGGTATTCCTAAAAGATACAACTTCAGTTTGGAGGGAACGGATATAAAAGGATTTATAGTATCTCTTGGGAATATGCAGGACAAAAATGTTGCATATTTTTCTATAAACAACATTTGCTATAAAGGCATAATATCAACAGAAACTGGATTTAATATTTTATATAAACAATAATATTTATTACTATGGCTATTTTAACACAATCTAATTCTTCATTCACACACTATATGGGGTGGTATGGTGACTGCACAAATTCATGTAGTCCATTTAATTTAAATTTTTCAGGTTCGGAAAATATTTTACATAAAGCATTTCAAATTAATAATAATAAAGATAATTTTTCTTCATATGACCCTTCGGTTGATATGAGCATGAATGAGTGGAGTGAACTTGAGTGTGGAAAGTCGTATTTAATAATTTTAAAACCAGGTCAAAACCAATTAGAAATTTCTGATTTTGTATTTACAAATACAACAAGTAGGGATTTAGGAAGGGTGACAGAAAGTTGCGAACTTCAAGAAACTCCAACACCAAGGAAAACACCAACACCTACTCCAAGGAAAACACCAACACCTACTCCAAGGAAAACACCAACACCTACTCCGAGGAAAACACCAACACCTACTCCGAGGAAAACACCCACACCCACCCCACAACCCCAAAAACTTGAGTTTAGATGGCATTCAGTTCAAGGTCGTGAAATACTTCAGGTTAAAAACATTTTAAAACCAACAAATTCAAATTTTGCAAGTCGTGATACTTTCTCAACTTGGTCAACTTTATACGGATTTGTTGCAGATTCTTCGTTTTACTCGTTAGATCATGCAACTTGGCCAGATGCTTCAGTGAATACAAATTATGAATCGGTTCACAATACTACTTCGTTTGATGGATTGAATTTTTCATTTGGTGAAGCAGAGAACTCTAACGGAGTTGATTATATCCAACTTAAATTGAATGGTCATATTTCAAATAAAACAGAATTTTTGCCAAAAGTAAATGTATCAACTCCATGTGATTTGTTTATTTTTGCTGGAGACAACAACGATCCAAACAACTCGGCAACACTTGATAATAGTGCTTGGCCAGTTATAGCAAAGCAATTAGAAGCAACTCCTACACCAACACAAACTCCAACACCATTTAATTGTTGTGCGGACAAACCAAAACAAGTAGATGTAGTAAATGGTCAAATTGCAAGTGACAATAATGTATCAGTTTCTACACAAGGCAAACAATCAAACGATTCTACATGGGATGGAAAAATGTGCTGGGAGGAAATTAAAACCAGTGGTTCAAATAGCACATATTTAATAATTCTAAAAGATTCACCTACCGGTGATGATATTGGAATGGTGGTGGTAAGTATTACTGCAAAATATGAAGATCAGAAATTTTCGTATACACTGAATTCCAATGGTAAGTGCTATAGTGGACCTATGAAGAGTCATATCGAAGAACCAACTGGTAACATTTGGACACCAGTACAATAAGATTTTTATTATGGCAATTTTACTACAAGATACATCTGATAGAATAAAATATTATGGATGGTATGGTACCTGCGATGATTGCGTACCATTTGATATTTCGTTATATATTGACCGAATTGCTCAAGTCACTCAATATCGTGTAAAAGAGGTTACAGATTCGTCTGAACGACAGGCCATAATGGAGGTTGCAACTCTAACTACTGTATTTCCTCAAATGTTGTGGGACTTTACTCACTTAGAGTGTGGATTTATTTATGAAATTGAAATGAACTTGGGAACTGGTGAACTTGAGATACCACATTTTGTTACAACTCAATTTCAAGGATCAGATATGGGTCGTGTGGTTGAATCTTGTACATTTAACCCAACTCCAACTCCATCACCAACATCAACAAACACTTCTACTAGTACTTCAACTCCAACTCCATTTGGAGACTTTGAACTAAGATGTTCACAAGTTGGGGGTAAAGAAGTAATTCAAGTTAGGAATATCAAAAAACCAACAAATAAAAGTTTTGAAACCCGTGATACAAAAAATAAATGGAGTTCAATTTACTATTTTAATCCACACCATGAGGATATCAACCAAGATTACCACACTCAGAATGATGCTGTGTGGCCTCCTGTAGTTTTACCATATTATTATGATTTTAATCCGTCTTGTTGTGGTGGTGATGTTACACTTGATGTAGATGTTGCAACGAGTCAAAATAAAGATGGATACTGGAACGGTAATTCAAATTTAAATTCGTTTAGTTGTTCGGGTAGAATTTGCATGGGAACGTCAACATCGGGAGGTACACCTCGTACAATATATTTATCGGTAGTTCATAATAATAAAAATAGAATAATCGGTAAAATTGACTCAATGGGGGATTTAGACTCTGATAAGATATTCTTTAAAATTTTAAGAGATCCTAATGGTGAAGATACATCACTTGAAGGTAAATGTCTTGTTGGACGAGTAGTTGGTGATGTATGTAATCTTCAAGCATCCTCCGATACCACACGAGAGAGATTTTATTTTAATGATTTATTGATAGAAATCAAAAAAGGAAACTTATATGATGATTACCGAATTTATATAAACGGAAGACCAACTTATTTATTCGTAGGTGATAATGGTGATTCTGAAAATTTAGTTGACGGTGACTCATGTGAGCATCCTGTAGTATTGTGCGATTACTCAACACCCACACCTACCCCAACACAAACTGTTACTCCTACACCAACTCCCACACCAACGCAAACTGTTACACCTACACCAACACCTACACCAACGCAAACTGCTACACCTACACCAACGCAAACTGCTACACCTACACCAACTCCAACACCAACCTTAACTGCTACTCCTACACCAACGCAAACTGCTACACCTACACCAACTCAAACTGCTACACCAACTGAAACTCCCACACCAACGCAAACGGCTACACCTACACCAACGCAAACTGCTACACCAACGCAAACTGCTACACCCACACCAACGCAAACTGCTACACCTACACCAACGCAAACTGCTACACCTACACCAACTCTAACTCCCACTCAATCACACACCGAGACTTATCGTGATGAAATTAATATTATAACAATATGTAAAACATCAGATAGTGTAATAATGGATTTAATTTATAGTGCATCTTCTACTAGAATTTTAAATATGCAACTATGGTCAGTTACAGATGGTTTGGTAAAAACTATAAAGAGTGAGGTATCATTTGGGGAAAATATAGAAAAAACTTTTAGTTTTATTTTAAATGAAATAAATTTTGAAATAAGTCATGTGATTGTATTTTTAAGCAAAGATGGAAGTTGGGGAAATCGTACCACTCACCAAAAAGTCGATGGTTCTGATATAAATTTTTGTCAGACTGCTACACCAACACCATCACCAACTCCATCACAAACTCCATCACAAACTGCTACACCCACACCAACGCAAACTGCTACACCTACACCAACGCAAACTGCTACACCTACACCAACGCAAACTGCTACACCTACACCAACGCAAACTGCTACACCTACACCAACGCAAACGCAGACTCCCGTTGAAACAG
>Ga0181580_10004580_pt1 | contig 11223 bp, 8 predicted proteins | sample 071ome_23_FD_132413 | JGI IMG/M metagenome (GOLD analysis project Ga0181580, IMG submission 132413) | Coastal salt marsh microbial communities from the Groves Creek Marsh, Skidaway Island, Georgia - 071403BT metaG (megahit assembly) | ecosystem: Environmental > Aquatic > Marine > Intertidal zone...
CAATAAAATTAGTTAAAAAACTTTTATTTCTAATAAATTCCATATTTTACAATGAGTCTTTGATTGGCTTTAAAAGCATTTTTATATGGTTTTTAGCATTTTCATTAATTTCTTGCATTTCAACCATTTCTAGCAATCTATCTATATATGATTTTGCATCACCTGCATCAGCAATAATTTTTGCTAATAATATAGAAATTAAAATATCATGCGCTTGCAAAATATCAGTTATTGAAAAATCAGTATTTTCTGCTTTATTATTATCTTTACTCATAAATTAAATTTAATTTTTACTTATTATGTTTAAAATAACATCATTGTCAAAGTCAGATTAAACTTATAAGCTAAAAAAAACTAATTCCTTATTGATTATGCCCATTAAAATTTTATCAGATATTCTAATAAGCCGAATAGCAGCTGGCGAGGTAATTGAAAGGCCAGCCTCAGTTATCAAAGAATTAGTAGAAAACTCAATAGATGCTAAAGCAACATCCATCCAAATTAAAATAGAAGCAGGAGGCCAAAATCTTATTATGGTAAAAGATAATGGTATTGGCATAGAAAAATCAGAATTAGAATTAGCAATAACTAGACATGCAACATCTAAAATAACATCCAACAACCTCTTAAATATCAATAGCTTAGGATTTAGAGGTGAAGGATTAGCATCAATTGCATCAATCGCAAAATTAACTTTAAATTCTAAATATCATCAAGCAGATCAAGCTTATAAAATAACTTCTTTAGGAGGAAAAAAACAAGCAATTACCCTAAGCAATTTAGCTGAAGGAACTATAGTAGAAATACGTGATTTATTTTTTGCTACACCAGCTAGATTAAAATTTTTAAAATCAGAAAACACTGAAAATAACCACATAATTGCCTTATTAAAAAAAATAGCCCTTTGCAACCCTAATATAGCTTTTAAATTAATAATTGGCGCTAAGGAATATTTTTCTTATAAAAAAAATAATTTAAGCGACAGAATAAAAGAAATTATGGGTACTGAATTCATAAGCAATTCAGTATATTTTGAACATGAGTTAGATGCTTATAAATTTAAAAGCTACGCTTCTATACCTACTTTCAACAGAGCAAATAATAATTTTCAGCATATTTTTATTAATAATCGCCCAGTTCAAGATAAAATAATTTTAAATGCTATTAAAATTAGCTATCAAGATTTTTTAGAATCAAATCGCTATCCAATATTAGTTTTATTTTTAAATCTACCTGCCCATGAAATTGATGTTAATGTACATCCTTGTAAATCAGAAATTCGTTTTCGTGATGCTCAAAAAATCAGAAATTTCGTTATTTCCTCACTAAAACAAGCTTTAAAAAAAGCAGAATTTAAATCTTCCACTGAAAATCAGCAAAAAACCATAGCATATTTTCAAAAAAACCAAGAAAAACCTCAAAATATAACTAATAATCTCAAAGAATATTTTTCCTATAACAACCAAGCAAAGCCTGATTATTCATATTCTAACCAAAGCCTAAATAATAATATATCTAATGCAACGAATCTACAGCAAGAAAATTTAGCTTTTACAAGCAATGAGCAAGCCCCTGCTTCAATTGATAGAAGCAGCGAGTTTCAGCCTGAATATATTTCCTTTCCCTTAGGAAGCGCCATAGCCCAACTCCATAAAACCTATATAATTTCTCAAACAGAAAATGGTCTAATCATAATTGACCAACATGCAGCGCATGAAAGATTAATTTATGAAGAATTAAAAAATAAATTAGCCAATAAAAATGTAAAAACACAAACACATTTATTTTCAGAAATTGTTGAATTAGAAGAATTACAACTTACAGAAATTTTAGAACAGCAAGAAGAATTAGCAAAATATGGCGTAATAATTGAAAAATTAGGCAATAATGGCTTAATAATAAAAGAAACTCCTGAAATTTTCAAAGAAATTAACATCAAAAATTTTATAAAAGATTTAGCAGATAATATTTCCCAATTTGGCAAGGCTCTTAATCTATTGGATAAAATAACTGAAATTTATGGCAATCATGCTTGTCACAATGCTATAAGAGCCGGCAGAATTTTAAATATTGCTGAAATGAATAAAATATTAAGAGATATGGAAAAAACTCCATATTCCGGTCAATGTAATCACGGACGCCCTACTTATATTGAATTAACAAAATCAGATTTAGAAAATTTATTTCACCGTTAATTTACCCTTTTCTGCTCTTGCCCCAATCAAAGCTGCAGAAATTATTAACAAAATTGCAATTAGTAAAGCATAGTCAAATATTTCAATTTTAAATAGCACCAACCATAAAGAACCTAAAATTGGCGTAACATATGAAATAATAGCTAAAAAACTTACATTACCCTTGGCCATACCATAATTCCAACATAAAAAAGAGCCACCCATTGCAAATAAACCTATAAAGCAACATAAAGCAAACTCTCTCAATGTTAATAAAGCTAAATCACTAATATTTCCCTGAATTAAAAGAGCTATAAAAATAATTAGCAAAACATAAAAACAACTCATTATTATTGAAAATTGATTTTTGATTTTATAAGCAGAAATTTTAGCAGAATAAAAAGCCCAGGAATTTATAGCAATAAAAGCTGCTAAATAGCCAAAATATTTATATTCAAAAACATCATTAATTTTATTTTTATTTATCGCCACAATTAAAACAGCTGATAAATTAAAAAATAAAGCAAGCAAATGTTCTTTTTTTATAGTGATATTATGTAATAATTTTGCATAAAAAATAATAAACACACCAGTTAAATTAATAATCAAAAAAACATGAATTAGGGGTGCTAATTTTAAAGCCAGAAAATAACCATAATGAAAAGTAAAAATTGCGAATATACTTAGCAGGTAAAATTTAATATTTTCTTTAAATAAAAATTTAATTTTTTTCTTAATTAGCAAAAAAACAAAAGATAATATTACAAAAAATCCCAAAGCAACAAAAAGCACCAGCATAGTTTCTACATTACTTATATAATAAGACATAACAGGTATAAAAGACCAAGAAACCGGGGCTAAAAAGCCAATAAGATTAGGATTATTGAACATTATTACTAATTTTTTTTAGATAAAAAACAATGCTAACTTATCAACTAATTATTAAAATAACATAAATTAGTTGCATAGCTTCTAAAAATATGTTATAATACTCTAGTAAACTGTTTAAACAGTAGAGGTTAAAAGTAAAATTTATAAGGTAAGAGAAAATGAGCAGACAACCACAAGAAATAGAACAAATATTAAATCTCCCTGTAAATCAATTACAGACTCAACTTACAGAAGATAGAACACTTGTTGATGATATTACATCATATCTTGCAGGTTCTACTAATCAAAAATATAATGCCACAATATCATTAGATGAGATAGCTGACAGTGCTTCTTTAAATGATACACTTGGCCATTTTACAACAAGTCTTCAGAGTAAAATAGAAAAAGTAACACAAGCGATATATGGATATAAAAGTTTAACAGAATCATTAAATAATTATTTTGAAACAATACCATCAGGAGATTTAGTTCCAGTATATCAAGGAATTCAAGGTATTGCACAAAGAGATGGGCAAGGTTATCCAGCAGCAATTAAGACTTACATGGCAGAACATGATCCAGAGCTTCAAAGAAATTCTCAACTAACAGCTTACCTTAATGCTGCAGCTAATTTATATGAAAATAAAATAATTAAATATAAATCAAAAGAATTTTGGGATGATGGTTATTTATTAGCTCAACAACATTCTATTGAAGAAGACAAAAATCATGCAAAATCACATATAACGCAACTAAATAGTGAAAAAGATGCAATTTTAAGAGCAGGTAATACAACGCTTACAGCAAGTACGGGTTTTATACAACATCTAGCTTTAAATGGTAATCAAGCAAAACTTGCAGCTTTAAGAGATGCTGGAATACCAATGGACTCCTTAAATGACAGCATTACCTTTACAGATGGTGATGGAACTATTTCAGCTACCTTTAAATTTCCACCCCTGTGCGCTCAGAATACATTAAAGTTTTGTAGTGAAGGTGTATTAAGTTCACCTGCAAAAAACTTTGACCTTAAAATAGATGATTTTCCAAAACAAAGAATAAATATTAATGAAAAAACAAAGGATAAAATTAATGCTGCCTATGATGACAAACTAGACGATTTAGTTTTTAAGTTCAGTTCAAAAGAAAATAATTCAAAAATTCTTCAACAGAAATTTATATCTTGCCAGTCAAGAAGAGATAATGATGATGTAGAAAGAGAAAAAGCTTCGAGTAAAGATTTAGAATCTGCATACAAATTATTAAAATTATTAGCAGGAGTTATAGCCATAGCGTTAATGGCATATGTTATTGGTGGTATAGGTTTAGAGTTTTTTTCAAATCATCATACTGGATGGTTGCCTGGTGATGGAAGCGGTCTTTTTAAATATACTGTAGGTAATGGCGCGATGATTGCAGGAGGCCTTGGAGCAGGAGCAGCAACCTATGCAATCTTAAAAAAGGGAATGGATAGTCTTATTTATGTACAAAGAGCGTCGGCCAGCAAATTGGGAAATACTCCAACCTGGCAGGGTTTACAGTATAAAGACACAAAATTCACTCAAACAGTAGGTCAACTTATAGGTCAACTTAGCGAAAATGATAAAAACGAACTTGGTTTAAAACCACATCTCAATCAAGAAACAATAAATAAATATTATAACAAATCATGTGTTACGCAATTTGGTAATCCTAAACCTAGATTTGATATGGGTGTGTTTATAGGTAAAATTGCAGATACTGACGATAACAGCAAACTCACTCAATTATTAACGGGAGAGAGAGGCATCCATGAAATATTAAAAAGCTCAAAAAATGAATTGGAGCAACTACAACATCAAAAATCATCTCAAGTTACAGCATTAAACACTAGGCATCCAAATCAAACTGGTAGAGGGAGGGGGGCCGCTAGAAGCTAATAAACTATAAAGATTAATTGACATAGTAAGCTATTTTTTTTAAATTATCTTACTATGTTTTTATCAAAGTTTTTTTTACCATTAAGCAAAGAAATACCAAGTGATGCTAAAATAATTTCGCATCAATTAATGTTAAAAGCTGGTCTCATCAGCAAAGTAAATTCAGGAATATATAGCTGGTTACCATTAGGAGTAAAAATATTAGAAAATATTAGCAAAATTATTAGCAATAATCTTGAAAAAGCTAATATTAACAAAATCATCATGCCAATTACTCAACCAGCAAATTTATGGCAAGAATCAAATCGCTATGATGCTTATGGCCAAGAAATGCTCCGCTTTAAAGATAGACATAACAAAGAATTACTATTTGGCCCAACTGCAGAAGAAATTGCTACAGACATCTTCAGGAAATATGTAAAAAGCTATAAAGAAATGCCCATTAATTTATATCAAATTAATTGGAAATTTCGTGATGAAATAAGACCACGCTTTGGAGTTATGCGGGCTAGAGAATTTTTAATGAAAGATGCTTATTCCTTTGCATTAGATAAAATAGAGGCTTTAGAAATTTATAAAACATATTATAAAATTTATCTAAAAATCTTCACAGAAATGGGTCTTACTGCCATTCCAGTAAAAGCAGATACTGGAGCTATTGGTGGTAATTTAAGTCATGAATTTCACATTTTAGCCGAAACCGGCGAAAGTGAAATTTATGCTGACCCAGCATTATTTCAAGAAATAGAAAAAGGCAATTTCAATTATCATGAACTAAAAAACTATTATGCAGCTGCAGATGAAATGCATAATCCTCAAAATTCACCCAAAAATCTTATTGTAAAAAAAGGTATTGAAGTTGGTCATATTTTTAACTTTGCTGATAAATATTCCAAAAGCTTAAATGCTACTATCAAAAATAACCAAGGTGAAAACATAGCTGTAAATATGGGATCATATGGCATTGGAGTTTCCAGATTAGTTGCTGCAATAATAGAATATTCCCATGACGCAAAAGGTATAATTTGGCCAACAGAAATTGCACCTTTTAAGGTTATAATTAATCCTTTAAAATTATCCGATCCAGAAATTGCCAAAACCAGCTTTGCAATATATGAATTATTACAAAACAGAAATATCAGCATAATCATTGATGATACTAGTAATAAATCAGTAGGAGAAAAATTTGCCTGTCACGACTTGATTGGCATACCTTATCAAATAATCATAGGCGCAAAATCTTTAAAAGATGGCAATATTGAAATTAAAGAAAGAAAAACTGGCAAATCAGAATTAATTAAAATCCATCAATTAGATAATTATAATTTTAACTAATTTTTACTAGTTTTTTCTCTTTAATAAAAAAATTATATTTCTCAATAATTTGCAATTCTGGATAATTTGCCCTTACTAATTTTTCATAAAACTCCAATTGCTCTTTATATTCTTGTAAAACTAAAGGGTTTTTACAAAATTTATAATCAATAATCATTGCCTTACCTTCAATTATTAATAATAAATCTAATCTACCTTGATAATTTTTATTATTTTCAAATAAATTTAAGGATAATTCAGGAAAACCATTATTTTTAAAAAATAAATCACCAATTTCACTATTATAAATCTCCTGCAAATTTGTTAAAATTTCTTTTTTTTCATTATCAGTTAAAAATAGAGCCAATTTATTTATTTCTTTATCCAAAAATTTCAATTCCCCATTAGAAACTAAAAATGCTAATAAATAATGATATACCTCCCCTATCTTTGCTTCATATTTTTCTGATTGCTCATCCAATTCAAATTGCAAATTAGCAGATTTATGATTTTTTTTATTTTCATCAATATAAAATTTTAAATCTGAAAAAGAATTCTCTTCTTTTGAAGCTTTTTTTTCTATTTTAATTTTTTTTGGAGATTTAACAAATTTAAGATCAGATTCTAAAAAATTATTTTCTTTTACCAAAGATAATAATGAATCATAAATAAAATTATCTTCATTTTTTTTGTTAAAAGAAACCAAATATAATTCATCTCTTGCCCTAGTTAAAGCAACATAGATTAACCTTAGCTCTTCAGAGAGTTTTAACTTAGTAAATTCAGAAAAATAATCTTCTAAAGCAGAAATCTTTCGATAATTTACAGCCATTAATAAATTATTATTATAATCTATTTCCACATAATTTCTTTTAAATGAATTATCCTTCAAACCATCAAAAATCACAAACACAATCGGTGCTTGCAAACCTTTTGATTTATGTATAGTCATAATATTTAAAATATCATTTGCATTTACCATATTAATAGATGCCGAAACATTATAACTATGAATAAATTCTAAAAAATTCTTATTATTCATATCACGCAAATGAAAATCCTTAACTATCTTTAAAAAGCAATTAACTAAATCATTAATTTCTTTGCCATATTGCAAAATATATTTTTCCCGCAAACCACAAATATCTAATAAATATAAATAAAATTCATCCAAAGCTAAATTAGCTTCTAATTGCTGCAAACTAATAAGTTTTTGGTAAATTTCTGGCTTACAAGTTTTTAAAATATTAATTAATTTTTCTTCTCCTCTATCATAGCATAATTCAAATATATCTTCTTCACTCATTTGAAATAAAGGAGCTTTTAAAATTGCTGCTAAATTTAGATCATCTTCTGGAAAATAAACAAATTTTAAAAAACCCATTAGATCCATTATTAATACATAATCTAATAAATTAAATTTTGCATCACCACTTACCTTAATAGCTTTTTTACTTAATGCTCTAATAATTGCTTTATAAGTTTGATTTCTTTTTCTACATAAAACTAATATATCACTTGGCTTAATTACCTGACCATTTCCAGGCATAATCTGGGCATTAGTTAATTTTTTTGCAATAAAATCTGCAATTAACTCAGCATTAGCATCCTCTTTATAAATTTTATCAATAAATTTAGTGGGATATGCCCACTCTAATTTTTTTTCTTCATTCTTATCTTCTAAATTAATTTTCCATAATTCAACATTAGAATTTTCAGTTTTCCTAGTAACTAAATGCTGTATTTTACTAGCATCTTCAGATAAAGAATCCTTAACCAAATCTAAATTAGCAAATTGATCTACTAATTCTAAAATAGCTTGCTGACTACGATAAGATTTATCAAGAGAAATTTCATATAGCTTACTATCTAATAAATTTAACTTTTCCCTAAAATGAGAACGCATCTTATGAAATAATTTATGGTCTGCTCCTTGAAAACTATAAATAGATTGCTTTTCATCTCCTACAATAAAAAAGCTCTGTAATTTATCTTTAATTTTTATATCTTTCTTAGCTGATAAAAAATCTTCTAAAAGTAAATTAATAACCTCCCATTGCCAAGGACTTGTATCTTGAGCCTCATCAAGCAAAATATGATGAATATTTCTATCATAATTATATAATATTTGCTCCCTAACATTAGAGTCTTTAAGTAATTTTATAGTAAATAAAATTATATCTTCATAATCTAACAAATTTTCTTTTTGCTTAATTGCTTGATAATTAGTAATAAATATCCGAGCCAAAAAAGCATAATTCTCCATAAATTCTGCCATTTCATATGTTTTAAACTCTTCATATAATTCTTCATATAAAGAAGCTATTTCAGTAATAATTAAATTATAATTTGGAGTTAACTCAGCAATTTTTTTAGTAACTAATTTTGCTCTAAAAACACCATCTTTTTTACAAAAGAAATCTTGAAAATCCTTAAAAGAAAAATCACTGCCAACTTTATTTTGCAAATTATTTAAAGCATCCAACCTAGCTAAATCTGTTTTACTTCCATATTCATTAATTGCCTTGCTTAAATCTTTTAAAAAATTTAAATCTAATTTATCTGCTAATTTATTTAAAATATCTTTACGAAAATCCTTATTTATCTCTAATTTAAGAAATTTATAAATTTCCTTTATATAGGCTGTAAAATCAGGATATTTATCTAAAACAAATTCAATTTTTACTCTTTTAGCAATTATTTCATCAATAATTTCTGCAATAATATTATAATGAAATTGACTAAAAAAATAATCACTTACCTCTTTTACCGCCTTAATTTGAAAGAACTCTTCTTTTGCTAAATCCTGTAATTCTAAAGCATAATTATCATCTATAATTGCAAAATCATTAGAAAGACCTGCTTCTATAGCATATTTTTTAAGTAAAGACTGACAGAAACTGTGAATAGTTTGGATTTTAAATTCAGTTATTTTTTCATATGCATCATGCAAATTTTCTTTAACTTCATCTAAAGAAAAATCTGTTATTTCTAACTCATTTAATAAATTATTTATCTCACTATCTGAGGCTTGAATATATCTCTCTAACATAGATATAACTCTCTCCTTCATTTCCAATGCTGCTGAATTAGTAAAGGTAAGAGCAAGAATTTTAGAAGGATTAACACCAAAAATTAACAAAGAAATAATTCTATCAATAATAATCTTAGTTTTACCTGATCCAGCATTAGCAGATATAAAACATGATTTATTTGGGTCTGCTATTATTGCATTGCATTTCATTTAAAAAATAATATAAATATTAATTTTACATTTTATTTATGGCAGTTTTTACAAAATTATCCAAAGATGATATAAAAACCATTTTATTAAATTATAATATTGGCAATTTAACTGATTATCAAGCCATAGAAAAAGGTGTTGAAAATTCTAACTTTTTCTTAAATACCGATCAAGGTAAATTTGTTTTAACAATTTTTGAAAAAAAACTCTACAAACCTGATCTGCCATTTTTTTTACAATTAATAGAGCATCTCAATAAAAACAACTTCCCTGCCCCCCAAATTTTTCGCAATAACAAAGATCATCTTGATTTTAATTTCAAAGCAAAAACAGGGATAATTATCTCATTTTTAACTGGCAGCTTAGCAGAAGAAACTGAAATAAACCCAATAATAATGTTTAATTTAGGCAAAATGCTTGCTAAATTTCACCAAATTACTCAAAGTTTTTCTAAAAAAAGAGAAAATCAATATGGGCTTTTTCAACTAATAAAATTAAAACAAAAATTAAAGTTAAAAAAAGCAATTAGTGAACAAGAACTAGGATTAATTGAATATTTTTTTACAAGAATTTCCCAATTAGATCTCTCTAATATTAGAAAATCCATTATTCATGCAGATCTATTTCCAGATAATGTTTTTATCACTAATAATGAAATCTCAGGATTAATAGATTTTTATTTTGCATGTGAAGATTACCTTATGCTTGATATTGCCATAATTATAAATTCATGGTGCTTTGACAAAAACCAAAATATAAATTTAAACTTCCTAAATAATTTTATCAAAGGCTATCAAACAATCTCAATTTTAGATAAGAATGAAAAAGAAAATCTGCATAATTTTTGTATTATTGCAGCTCTTAGATTTTATCTATCGCGTGTTGCAGATAAATTAGAATATAAAAAAGATGATTTAGTAACAGCTAAAGATCCTAGTGAATATTTTAAAATATTAGAATTTTACAATAAAAATAAAATAACAATCTAATGAAAAAAATTACAATTTACACAGATGGCTCATCTTTAGGAAATCCAGGCAATGGTGGCTGGGGCGCAATTTTAATTTATAATGATATAAAAAAAGAAATTTCAGGAAATGCAAAAAATGTCACTAATAACCAAATGGAATTATTAGCTGCCATAAACTCATTAAAAACTCTTAAAGAAAAATGTGAAGTTACCCTGATAACAGATTCTACTTACGTTAAAAATGGCATTACTTTATGGATAAAAAATTGGGAAAAAAACAATTGGCAAAGCGCAAATAAAAAAGCTGTAAAAAATAAAGAATTATGGCAAGAATTAGCAGATCTTAACAATAAGCATCAAGTAAACTGGCAATGGGTTAAGGGACATTCAGGAGATAAATATAATGATCTTGTTGATAATCTAGCAAGATCAGCAGCAGAAGAATTAAATAATAATTAAGCATTAACTGCTGCAATAATTTTATTATTAGAGTTTATTTTTTCTTGTAGTTTTTTAAGCTAGATCATCACTTTCAGATTTTTTTGCGCATCTTCAAGAGATGTAATTTAAGCCCTTAGCTTTTTAATCTAAAATTGAATTATTTAAATATTAGAATTAACAGTATAAGAATGATTAATAACCCAATAAATTATGCTGCAAGAGCTGCAATAATTTTATTATTAGAGTTTATTTTTTCTTGTAGTTTTTTAAGCTAGATCATCACTTTCA
>Ga0181580_10004581_pt1 | contig 11222 bp, 6 predicted proteins | sample 071ome_23_FD_132413 | JGI IMG/M metagenome (GOLD analysis project Ga0181580, IMG submission 132413) | Coastal salt marsh microbial communities from the Groves Creek Marsh, Skidaway Island, Georgia - 071403BT metaG (megahit assembly) | ecosystem: Environmental > Aquatic > Marine > Intertidal zone...
ATGGGGAAACGGCTGCCGCGAGTCCTGTGGGAACAGCAAGCAAAGAGATAAACTTTTCAATGGTCCGTGTGAATAGGGCGGCTCGTCTCAAAAACAATATCAACAGCGCGCGATAGGGAGGCCGAGTAAACTATCGTTCAACCTGGACGATTTAATGCAATCAAATCACTGGAGAGGCCGAGCGCGGCGGACACCATCTACACAAATTTGGCGATATTAGTATATTGATCTACTCACGATCGTTACCTGAACGGTTGATTTTGGGGATTGCCTTGGCAGCCTCAAAGCGGAGTTTATATTCATGGGGGCAAGCTGGCTTTGAATGGAAAAACACGATTTGATGCAGGTATAAAAGCCCTTCAGGCGGGCCGGGCGGTCGAGGCGCGATCGCAATTTCAGGCGGGCCTTGATGCGGGTGAAGATAGCGCTAAGGTGTGGTTGGGTTTTGCGCTGGCTTGTGTCGTAGAGGGGGACCTGTCGGCCGCCGAGACAGGTATCGATAAGGTCCTGAGTCGTGAAGGAAGAAACCTGCGCGCTTTGATAGTGAAAGGAGATTTATTGGCAGGGCGAAAGGATGCACAAAATGCGGCGGCCCATTACACGCTCGCTTTGCGGGTGGCCGCGACGCTGCCCTCAGTGCCCACAGGAATCGCTGCGGACTTAAGTCGGATCCAGCGGCACATCCAGCAACTCAATCAGCAATTTCAGCAGCATCTGTTTGAGCAGCTTGCGTCGCAAGGTTATCAACGGGCTTCGGCGCCCTCGCGTTTTAACGAAGCTCTCGATCTGATGATGGGGGTCAAATTGAGAGAAGAGGAGGTTGAACCTTATCCGCAGATGCCTCATGTGTTTTACATGCCCCACATGCCCTATCGTACTTTTTATCCCAATGAGTACCTCCCCTGGATGAAATCTCTGGAGGGGGCGACCGATAAGATTCAGCGAGAGTTGCAAACATTGTTAGCGCAAAACCGCGCACGATTTACTCCCTACGTGCACAGCGGGCTGGGCAGAGCGCCCAGTGACGACGGTGAGCTGCTTGACAGTGATAGCTGGACCTCTGCCTACCTTTGGCGGGATGGTGAGCCTGATGAGGACATCATGGCATGTTGTCCCGAAACGGTAGGGCTCATGGAGTCGCTTCCCTTAACAAAAATCAAAGGGCTTGCTCCATCGGTACTGTTTTCGAAGCTGAACGCGGGAGCGGCCATCCCGCCCCATACTGGCATGCTGAATGTGCGTCTGATTTGTCACTTGCCGCTGATTGTGCCTCCGGAATGCGGGCTACGTGTTGGTCAGGATGAGCGGCAGGTGAGGCTTTGCACGGGCTGGGCGTTTGACGATAGCATCAATCATGAAGCCTGGAATCGCAGCAATGAGGACCGGATTATCCTGCTGTTCGATGTCTGGCGGCCCGAGTTGAATGAGGAGGAACGCCTCTTGATAACGGCCTTGCTTGAGTCAGCAACAAGCTATCGCACTGTAGCCTAATTCTATCGATTGCCACTGGGATCCTATGCCCCCACCCAATCGCGAAGCCCCGACCGGGGAAGAGCACTTGGCTTGTCTGTAAACCTACTAGCACTAACGAATCGTTCGTTCGCAGAGCGTCGCGGTTGTGTTTGAGTTACCAGAATGCGCCACCGTTACGTTTTCACCAAACCTAGCCAGCAAAGAGTGATCAGCATCGGCTACTACTTTGGTGGATTCACGAAATCAATCCACCCCGTAAAGATCATCTTTTCATGAGTCTCTGACACAACGCCATGATGCATATGCGTCATATCGCTTGGCCACACAATTAATTTGCCTTTCTCACAGGGGGTGATCACCTCCTGATGAGGAAACGCCGTGCCGCCGCCGGGTGTATCAGTAAGGTAGAGCATCCAGACTAAGGCGCGCTGGCAGTATTCGATACGGTCCCGTTCGCAGTGAACGGCCGGATAGCCTCCGCCCTTGGGATACCACTGGATATTGGCATGCTGAGAAAACCAAAGTGCGCCCAGACCATTAGCCCCGGTACTATAGTAATAAGTCTGGAGATAAGTTTTGACATGCTCGATGAGGCAATCGAAAAATGTTGCAAACTGCCCGTATGACCTTATGGATATGGTGATGTCGAGGGAGTTCTTCATGGTTTTGTCGACACGGGGATTCTCACCAAGTCGGCCCGGCTGTGCCTGGTGTCGGTTATGCTCAAAAAAATCGACAATCTCGTCACACACCGAAGGGTCGATGTCATAGGTTTCGATAAAAGTGCTGACAGCCATAGATCCGGTGCTGGAGAGGCCTCTGTTTGACCACAGTTACCCCCATGCTCTCCCGAAGTAAAAAAATAAACAAGCGAGCCCATCTTGGCTGACCTTGATAATGAGGAACGGGCAACCCCCGGGTCCCCGCTGGTGACGCCAACCGGGGGCCCAACTACCACGCTGCGGCTCCTCTCAGAGAAGAGTTTTGGCCCAGTCACTGAGGTTTAGGAAGGACACCTCTCAATGAGGTGCGACATGGACTGTTGCAAGCTGCCGCTGCATAGAAAGCAGGCGTGAATGGCAAGCGTAAAGTCGAGAACGCGTTTTCGAGGTAATGAGTAAGTCTCTAGCGAGCTGACCCAGTTCGAGCAAAAGAATAGGCGGGGAGACCCCTTGCCTGCAAGCCGTTTGTTTGACATATACTCGTCTATGTTCTGGAACCGCGAGCACTTTCGACTCCAGATAACGGCACGATTTATCGACGCCGCCTGGGTTCAGCCCGCGAGAACAGTTCTCTGGGCCACGCTCTCTGGCACCGCTATGGCCCAGTTTCCGGGTCAACCCCGGGGGCTTGTCTGGAGGGCAGTGGCTAGCTTTCCTACAGAAGATCTCCCGGCTAACTTTTTGGTGATGGGCGTCGAGCCATGCCTGGGGGATTGTCTGTGATCCACAAAAACCCACTAGTGAGTCATCAGTGGGCGAGCGGAATCAATGCTGAAAGGAAGCTAGATCAATTCCTCAGCGCGGTTGACGGAAGTGGCATGAGACTGGAGGGTGCGTGCTAACACGGCAACTTCAGCAGGTTGCGAGCTTACTGCAGGCCAATGACCACCAACTGGCGCTTGATACGCTAACTGCGATTGCATCCTCCGGGACAGAATCCGCTGATTTTTGGCAGCTGCTGGCCTTGGCGCAAAAAGGACTCGGACACCTCGAGGAAGCCGAGGACAGCTTTTTGAAAAGCGTCCAACTGCTCCCACAGCCGCACGTACTGACCAATCTAGCCAATTTTTATCGCCAACAGCGCCGCTATGAAGAAGCCGAGAACCGGTATCAGGAAGCCTTGGCGCTTGACTCGAGCCACGTGCCCGCCTGGGTTAACTATGGTCAGCTGTTGTTGATGAACCAGCAGTTTGGAGCATCGGCTCGACAGTTTTCCGCTGCGCTCGACGTCAAGCCAGAACATGTGAATGCACGAATAGGGTTGGCGCAGGCCTCGCAAAAGCTTGGCGATCAAGAGAGTGCGCTGACGCTCTTTCGAGATGTGCTGTCGGTTGATGAAAATAACATCGCCGCACTCAACGGCTTGGGAATATCGCTTAAGACCATTGGGCATAGTGACGAGGCCGTGCTCAAGCTACAGAAAGCGCATCAATTGGCACCAAATTCAGCCGAGGTTTTGCTCAATCTGGCTAGCGCCCTAGCGATCGCCAATCGACCCAACGAAGCAGTGGCCGCCTACGAGGCAATGTTGATGCGGGATCCTGATAATCCCGAACTACACGCCTATTTCAATGGCTATCTGGGTGTGATCGCTCATCCTGACTACCTAAAATCCTATAACAAAGCGCTGGAGCAACACCCGGGTGATCCTCGATTTGCTGTTCCCCTTGCCAGAAAATACTTACTGGGAAATCGCGGCCGAGAGGCCGTTCAAGTTTTGGAGACCGCGTTATCTCAGGGGGGTGAGTCTGCGTCCTTGAATTGTGAGCTGAGTCACGTATTGCGCGAACAGGGTGACTTTGAAAGGGCGCTGCAATGTGCGCGATCCGCTGTTAATGCTGAGCCCACGCCCGCCAGTGAGCGTGAGCTTGCCTCCGCCATCATGGCTGCGGGGGCTGACTACCAAGAAGCCCAAACGTTGCTGACTTCACTGGTTGAACGGTTTCCGATGGAACAAGGGTTATGGGCGCTGTACGCCACAGCGCTGCGCTATACGGAAAATGCAGAGGCTTACTGCTCGCTCGTAGATTACGACAAGATGATTCAGGTGCGGGAGATTGCTTGCCATCCCGAGTATGCAAGTCTTGCAGACTTCCTCGACTTTATTCGCCAGTCTTTGCTGGGCTTGCATATCACTCAACAACATCCCGTGGAGCAGTCAATGCTGCATGGCACACAAACGTTAGATGATCTATTCAGTCGTAGAGAACCAGCCATTCAGCAGCTAACGGCGGCGTTAGGTGAGCAGCTGGCGCGTTTAATCGCTGCGCTACCCACCCATACCGATCAGCCGCTTTATAAACGCAATACTGGGCAGTTTAACTTTTCTGCTTCGTGGTCAGTGCGGTTGTGGCGCGATGGCTTTCACAAAAATCATTTTCATTCTCAGGGCTGGCTGAGCGGTGCTTTTTACGTCTCGGTCCCACCAGAAGTATCGCAAGGTGGGGAGGGCTGGATTAAATTTGGCGAGCCCGGCTTTCGCGCTAGGCAACCGCTAAAAGCGGATTATTGGGTAAAACCTCAAGAGGGTACTTTGGTGGTTTTTCCGTCCTATCTCTGGCACGGCACCGAACCCTTGCATAGCGCAAGCGAGCGGTTAACAGTCGGCTTCGATATTGTGCCCTCATCCTCCGGAAGCGGTCAGGGGTAGGATTAAGGGCGCGTTTCAGTCTCCGTCCAATTGGGTTCACGTAGCGCAGTCTCAAGCGGTCCCCAAAGGGATTTCTGGGCGGGACCTCAATACACTCACGGCAGCCGGAATTGTTGTAGCGTGTTAATCCGTTACTACGATTAACGCTGTTGTTAACAAGCGCACCAAAACCCTGTGGCCCGCAATCCGCACGCCGCCAATGATCAGGCTGGCAACTTTGGCGATAACGGCTCATCAAGAGCCGCACCAAAGAGATGCCGGAGAGGCTCTTCGTATAGCCGCCAGCGGCCCCTCCGTCCGCTGCCCAAAGGCTCTCTTACCTGCCAAACGCTCGCCGTACGCACCGAGTTATTGAGCTTGTAAAACTCTAAACACGCCGGATCCCATCGCTCCCCAAGCCAGACAAAAAGCCCCTGAAGCGTCGTCAAAGGATCTTCGACCAGCGCTTCATACTTGACCTTCTTTACCCTGTCGGGCATTGCCTCAACCCAAAAATCCGCTATTTTCTCACACAGCCTAATGTGATCGGCAATCGCCATCGGCTCGTTTGCGTAGCCATGTTGGGAGTGAAGGCGAGTGCCATACACCGAGACAAGGGTGTCGCGCCAATCACGCTCGGTGACAACAAATTTGGCTTCCGAGAGCACATCAAGGATTGTCGAGATGTGAAACAAATTATCCGGGCGCTTATCAGTCACCCTGACTCCTTCGGACGCACGACGCTCATCCAGGTGCTCTTGCCATCTCAATTTAATCTCGGTTTGCTCAGCTGAGTTTGGTCGTCTACCCGGTTTAATCATACCGCCACCGAGCGAGTGCACGACGCGCGGCCAGAATTCCGATTCACCCAGTGGCCTGAACCGCGGGTGCGCCGCAAGAATTTGTTCGAGTAGTGTAGATCCGGTGCGAAACATCCCGAGAATAAACACCGGCCCATCTTCCCCTGACGCACGCGTGACCGCTGGAACAGAGCTACTCTGAAGTCGATTCAAAATCTGTTCGTACAGCTGCGACCCAGGCCAAGAAGGCAGTGCGCGCCGATCTAACTCATTGGCCTGAACTAGTGACTCCCATGCGCTGGCATAGTGGCCTTCACGCTCCTGTAAGCGGCACAGCGCCATTAACGCATCGGCATTGTCTTTCGCAAGTTCACTCAATTTTTGCCCCGCCGCTGAGGCCAGTGTCAGCATTGGATCAGCCTCCACAAGGCGGGCAAGTGCGTAAGGATCGTCTGGCGACAATGCTGCAGCACGCGCAAAAAGCTGACAGGCCAACTCGCGATCACCGGTTTGCTCGGCGAGATGAGCACGATTGAACACCGCCGGATAGTAGTTCGGGTAAGTATCAAGTGCTCGATCAAGCCATTGCACAGCAGCAGCCGGATTGGCCAGGCGTTCCGAGTACACAGAAGCGAGGTTGCTCATCGCCTCCTTGGGGTCGCTAACGCCGCAAGCAAGCGACTGCTCATAGGCTCTCACCGCTTGGGTGAAGAGACCCGCCTTATTTGACCACCAGCCCAGATTAAACCAGGCGGTGGCATTATGGGCGTCTGCAGCCACTTGCTGCTGCCAGTGGGACAGCTGTTGATTAACGTTTTTCATGGCTCATTTTAGCAGGGCAAAAAAAAAGCGGGCATAAAGCCCGCTTTGATTTATGCAGCACCTGCCGCCAGGTGCAACCGCCGCTTAGAAGCGGAAGGTAACCTGAGCGAAAAGGTACTGACCCAACGTGTCATAGAAGCCAGCGACTGCGTTAGCGTTTGATGCCAGCGTGCCGCCTACCAGTGGTGGCTGCTCATCAAGCACGTTGTTGACACCAACCAACAACTCGGAATCGTTCATGAATCGCAAGGTTGCGTTTAGGTCAAGATAGCTCTCTGAACCGGAAAGGTTGTCTTGAGTGATCTTATCGGCACCTTCCGACCTACTGCCACTCAACGCGCCGTCATAGTCAACGCCGTCAAAGAAACGCCAGCGGGCAGTAACAGCCCAGAAGCTGTTGCTGTCGTAGCTAGCCGTCAACGTATGACGCCACTCAGGCTTGGGATAGCAGCGTGTGCTGATCAGGCCCACACAGTCGTATGCTTCGCCAGGCAGGATTTCAATTTCCCATTCCGTGAGATAAGTTCCCGCAAGCCTTACGTCGAAGGTGCCGCCCATGGCATCCATCATCCAAGCAGCGGCAACGTCAACACCGGAAGTGATGCCTGTACCAATGTTCTGGAGACCATTGAACACGTAGCCCGTCTCACCCTGCCACAACGAGCCCGAGCCAGAACGGTTAACAGAGTTACACAGAATATTGTTCTCGGCACACTGACGAATGATGTTCTCAGCACCTACTCCTGCGATTGTGTTTTCAATCTCGATGTTCCAATAGTCCACAGACACGGTGAGATTGTCGGTGGGCGTCAACACCAAGCCCACAGTAATGGTGTCCGCTTCCTCAACATCGAGGTTCAAGTTACCACCCGATATCTGGTTGTATTGGTTTGCCGGGCTAGCAACAATATTGCCGTACTGCCCTGCTGTCACGCCGGTACGCGCACATTGCTCTTGTGAGTACTCAGGGGTAGCGGTAGCACAGGGGTCAACGCCACCCCAAAGACCTAGGTTGTTAACAGAGTATAGCTCTGAAACGTTTGGCGCACGCACAGCGCGGTTGAAGCCAGCGCGGATGCGCGCCATGTCAACAGGCTGCCAATCCAGACCAAACCGGTAGGTGCTCTGCCCCCCAACCGTGCTGTAGTCAGAGTAGCGATATGCCACGTCGGCAACCAAACGATCCATCAGCGGAATATTGGCTTCACCAAAGAATTCAGACACGTCGAAGCCGCCGCTCAGTGGTGGAGTGGGACCACCCTGACCCAACAATTGACCTTCCGCAAAGACGGTGTCAACGGTGCGGTCAAAGACCTCGTCACGCCACTCGTAACCCACAACTACCTGAATGGGGTCAGCGTTACCAATAGAGAACAGCTCACCGGCAACATAGCCGTTGATCACCTCAGTGGTGCTCTGCGAGCCCAGCATACCTGTACCGGTCAATTTGTCGGCCTGGGCAGCCGTAACACCGTTAGGTGTGAACACCGAGTAGCCAGGACAGCCGTTATCACACGCGTCCGAGTTTAAAACCGCGGTAATATTAGGTGCAAAGAAGTCGTTGATGTAGGTAGAGGTCTGACGAGTCTGAGCGTACAGATAACTTACATCGTATGACCAGTTGTCGTTAATCTCGCCTTTGGAACCGACGACTATACGCATACCGTCGTTTGAGAAGTTGTTTGAGCGGGGACCGCCTTCAACGTTTCGCTTACCCACATAGATACCAAACTCGTCGCCGGTACGATCGGGATATAACGCGTCAATAGACGCCGCGAATGCATCGGGGAAGTCATCCAAATTAAGGAAATACGTTTCGGCAAAGAAAGTGCCTGACTCGGCAATTTGCGCACGCGTCTGAGCGCTAGACACCATCATCTCAGCGTAAGGTGTAAAATGATCGTTGATCTCGTAGTCAACAAACGCGCCAGCATTCCACTGCGTCAAAGGGCGCAAGAAATGGTTGATAGGCGCATAATTGTAAATGTTGGTGCCATCGTACGGGGCAAAACCACCGTTTGGCTGCAAGCTCACAAATGCTTCTTGCGCGTAATCGTAACCACCAGGGCCAGCACCATCAGCAGTGATGGGTGCTAAGAAATAATTAGGGACAATAGCGTTGGCAGAACCACCCACGCCTGTGCCACCTGAATTAAGTGCGCCTGACGAGTAGTCACGGGCTTCTTGTCGCAGCTCTTCCTGCTCACGCCAGCTGGCGTATATCGTGGCGTTACCTCTGCCGTCGGCAAAGTCTGAACCCATGGCGAAGTCAATTTGGTCGTTCTCGCCATCAGGGCCTTCAGTGCCCGAGGGATAAGCAAACCCGCGCTTATCGAGGAGGCCCTGGGAATAACTGTCATCGTTATCGTGACGGTAGCCACTCCAGCCCGCGCGAATTTCGACGCCGTCCATGCGTCGGGTAATAAAGTTTACAACACCAGCAACCGCGTCCGCACCGTAGGTTGCAGAAGCACCACCGGTCAGCACGTCGATACGCTCAACCGCAATCGTTGGGATTTGTGAAATGTCAGGTGCCAGGCTTTCCGCACCGCCCGCCGTCATACGACGTCCATTTACGAGAACCAACGTCCGATTGGTGCCAATACCGCGCAAATCAACGGTTGCCGTGCCGGTTGAGCCATTTGAAATATTGGCATTCTGACTCGTTTCGATAGAAGGCAAGCTGTTCAACACCTGTTCGATGTTCACGAAGCCAAGGTTCTTGAGGTTCTCAGCGTCAACAACCGTTACCGGGCTGGTGGCACCGAAGCCATCTGTTGTCGTGATACGCGTACCAGTTATGATTATCTCTTCAAGACTCTCGTCCTCATCTTGACCAAACGCCAAGCCGCTTGTCAGCGTCGTTGCCAAAGCCGCCGACACTGCCACACTTAGCTGTCGCTTATTAAGTAACTTCATTGGAAAACCTCTTTATCTATATTGTTCTATATTGTTGGAGCGCTCCAGACGGTGCCCATAAGCTCCGGCGTTAGCATAGAATACTCTCGTAAGGCGCAAAATCCAGAGGGTTAAGTGGCTTATTTGTGAATTATTTCCCAATATAGAGCAGTGAACTTCCCTAATTACCGCTACTTCCCGCGAAATATTCATATTCCTTCACACGCCCCCGATGAAACTCGATAAGTTGACGTGATTTAGTCGATGCGGCGCACGCCTATCGTGCGGCCCGAGGATTTCACCCTCAACGTCCATAAGCCCATAAAGTTTTTCCTCACTTCCACCGTTTGTCCGTTAGCCGTATGACGGTAATTGCTACCATTGCGCTGCCGCCATACCTGACCGTTGCTAAGCGTAAACACCGTGTTTCCGCTCCACCCCGAGAAGGGACCGACAATTTCGGCCTCAAAAGGTTCGTCCCGCGCCGCTTCCCGTGCGGCCTCCTCGGTGGCTTCTTCCTCCTTAGCCTTGTTGATGGCCGCCTCCACCTCGATGGCCACGCGGCGCTCGATTTCCGCTTCCATGGCCTCATTGTCTGTGGCCTCGCTGTGGCCCGCAGTCATCGAGTCTCCGACGGGATTTGCGTTTCCGGGGGCAGCTTGGTTGGTGCCTGCTTGGCCCACCGCAACAGTTGCAGAGGGCGCCATAAATCTCTGGCGCAACCACGCATCCAGAAACTCCTGCTGCTCGGACGACAAATTATTGAGTCCCGCAGCTTCTAATTCCTCAGGCGTCATCGCCTCGCGCAACGCCTGAAAACCCTGTGCCGTAGCCATACCCGACAGCAACAGATTCAACATAACCACACAAAAAACCGTTCTGCTTAAACTTGATTTCATTACGCGCATATCAGTTTACCTTGTGTCCAGCATCAATGCCTTCTCGCAAACTTTATCATTAGGCCAGTAACAACGTTGGATAAACGCTCAGCAAATAGAATCAGTTTCCGGGGACGCGGACGGGTTAGGCACCTCCCGCTAAGGGCAGAAGGTCCACTTCGGTCGCCCTCAGTGTCGAGATGGCGCGTGTTTCTGGATTATTCCCTCAAAGGGCGCCTTTGTTTGGCCCATCTAAGCACAGAGCAACGTCTTGTCCACGCCGTCAATCGAAGCAGCAGAGATGATTGTGGGTGGCGTTGCATCATCGCTAGCGCAAAGATCGAGGGTATCGGAGGCAGTCAGTGCGTCTGGTAACAAAAACGCTGTGACCTTAATATAGTGGCTATCAGAACAGACTCCCAAGGTCAGTCGACATGGGCCAGCAGACATTAAAAGAACGGGTCGCTGACGCCGCACTGGATCGGGTGGCGGACTTGCCCGACGACGCTCTAATACTGGGCATTGGTACTGGAAGCACCACCGAGTGCTTTATCAATGTGCTTCATAAAATCAAACACCGGGTTGACGCAACGGTCTCCAGTTCTGAGCAATCAACACAATTACTCAAGAGCCTAGGCTTCTCGGTCAATGACCTGAATAGCGTGCCGCGCGTAGATGTCTACATAGATGGTGCCGATGAAGCAAACAGCCAGCTACAGCTCATTAAAGGAGGCGGCGCAGCACTTACCCGAGAAAAAATTATTGCCGCGGTTGCGGATCAGTTTATTTGCATTGCCGACAGCAGCAAACACGTTGATGTATTGGGCGGCTTCCCACTGCCAGTAGAGGTTATTCCTATGGCCAGAAGCCATGTCGCGCGCGAGCTGGTGAAGCTCGGCGGTCAACCCGCATGGCGAGAGGGCGTGATCACTGACAATGGCAACTTCATCCTTGATGTCCACGGCCTGCACATCGACGCACCGCTGGAAATGGAGCGGGC
>Ga0181580_10004607_pt1 | contig 11197 bp, 5 predicted proteins | sample 071ome_23_FD_132413 | JGI IMG/M metagenome (GOLD analysis project Ga0181580, IMG submission 132413) | Coastal salt marsh microbial communities from the Groves Creek Marsh, Skidaway Island, Georgia - 071403BT metaG (megahit assembly) | ecosystem: Environmental > Aquatic > Marine > Intertidal zone...
CACCGTTACCTACAAACGTTCTTGGAGTATGCCAACCAGGGATACGAAGATTACAACCAGTGATCAACCAGAATGTGTTAATCAATGGTAATCTTTTCGCAGTATCTGGTGATGAGGCAACGTTAGTAACGGGCGCAACTACATCGAGACCCTTGACAGGTCCTTTCAAGTATCCTACAATAGTAATTGGTTAACACACTTAGAGTTTTATGGCACGAGCAAAAGTTGGACTAAGCGGCAAGAAGATTATTGAGAGCAAGCCTAAGAAGACCCGTCAAGGATCTTCGAAGCACACTCTGTATTCTGCCACATCACGTAACAAGGCAAAGAAGCGTTATCGCGGTCAAGGAAGGTAATGAAAGATCTGCTGTTCATCTCACAGGATAAAGAGATGGCACTCATTCAGGAGATGTCATACAAGATCAAGATGTCGGACTGGGGTATTCACCCTAGTAAGACATGCTTTTTGTGTGTTTCTCCTGATTACTCTAGTATTGTCACACAACATCTCTCGCATTCATTATCAATGGATCGGGAGATTTTTCATATAGAGGCAGTCAATGTGCCATTCCCTGATGAAGATTTTTCCCAGTACCAGATTAACTTTGAGTTAAATTTTATGGAGTGGGTGTTGGACTGGGACAACTTTGTGTTATGTGAGGCAGGTGTCATCAGAGGTGGCAACTACACTTGGATCACTCAGAGTATGGAGAAGTTCTCCGAGAAGAATTACTACACTTTATCTCTCTGTGAGAATATTCATAGTAAATATAAGAGTGATCTGGTATCATTGTATTATGATGATAATGTAGAGGATCTACATTTCTGGTGGGAGAGACCGAATAATCATTGGACCTAAGCGCCGAAAACACCGATCGGGATAGCAACCCCTAAAAAAGTTCTAATAAAACTTTCTAAAGGAGAAACCAATGGGACTATTTCCAGTAGATAAAAGTGAAGAGTTTATTGAAGAAGGTATGACATTGATCACCGAAACAGATAGTGATCGCCTTCTAGATGCCGCTGCAAAGCGCCGTAGGTCAAAGATGAAGGAAGAACTATACCCACTACCAGAAGACCGCCTAGAACGCCCTTGTGGAGGCGCGGGCGGATTTGACGATTTTGTTGAGCGTTGGCACGAGTGAATAAATAATAGCAGCCTATTGCTGTGTCTAAATGCCGACCTTTCAGACATTCAAAGATTTGAGTGTTACATTTAAGAAGCATCCTGTATCCAATGATTTGGTTCAGGTAAAAGACAAGGCAGCTATCGTTCAATCGATTACTGCCTTACTTCTTACTATGAAAGGAGAAAGACCATTCCAACCCCAATTAGGTTCTGGTATTCAGAGAATGCTATTTGAACCTATGGATTATAGTAGTGCAGGTATTATTAAATCTGAAATTAGGGATGTATTGAATAGATACGAACCACGAATTTCTATTTCTAATATCTTCTGTAATCCTAATGAACTAGAGAATGGTTACGATGTTCAATTATCTTACAGAATTATCGGTAGAGATGATGCACCAATAAATGTAGAATTCTTCTTAGACCGTACACGATAATGCCTTATACTCAGGTTGCCAACTTAGACTTTGAAGATATCAAAGTTGCTCTGAAAGATTACCTCAGAGCAAATTCAGATTTTACTGATTATGATTTTGAGGGATCGGCATTATCCACTCTCATCGATACACTAGCCTATAATACCTACTACACGGCGTTTAACACCAACATGGTGGTCAATGAACTATTCATTGATTCAGCGACCCTCAGGGACAACGTAGTAGCGATTGCGAAGCAATTAGGATACAGACCCAAGAGTGCTACATCACCAACTGCTTATATTTCGTTCGTAGCTACGTATCAAAATGCTACTACAGATACTGAGTTAATTTTAAAGAAAGGAACAGGATTTATCGCATCATATGATAATGTAATTTATCAATATGTTGTTCTGGATGATGTTTCAGCACAAGTTGCTAATGGTGTTGCAACATTTACTGATATTCCTGTAAGAGAAGGGACATTATTGACAAACACCTTTACAATAAACACTTCACTTAAGACGCAAAGGTTTATTCTTGATAATCGTAATATTGATACTAATACAATTAAAGTAAAAGTCTATCCTTCTGGTGGTAGTTTTAACGAACCATACTTAGTTGCAGATAATATTCTTGGTATTGATGGAAATTCAAAAGTATTTTTCTTAGATGAAATTGAAGATGAGAGATATGAAATTCTTTTGGGTGATGGTGTTCTAGGTAAAAAACTTGAGAATGGATCTCGTATTGAAGTTTCGTATATTACAACTTCTGGACCATCTAGTAACGGTGTAAAAACTTTTGTATTCTCTGGCGTTTTAGAAAATGTTAATGGAGTTACACCTAACGTTTCTGTTAGTATTTCTTCAACTATTGCATCTTCTGGTGGAGAAGATATCGAAACTACTCAAAAGATTAAGTATACCGCACCTAAAGCATATGGCACTCAAGACCGCGCTGTAACAGCTCAAGACTACGAAGCAATCGTTCGTAAGGTATATCCTGCCACAAGCGACATCATCATCTTTGGAGGCGAAGATCAAGACCCACCAGAATATGGAAAAGTATTCATTGTATTAAAACCAAAAGATGCATCATACTTAACTTCTTTCACAAAGAAAGAAATTATCAATGAATTGAAAAAATATGTTGTTGCTTCGGTAGAACCAGTCATCACTGATCCATCTATTTTGTTTGTGGAGTTGACTAGCAAAATATATTACAATCGTAATATTACTGATGAGACTCCCGCACAAATTAGAGATAAGGTTATTGCTTCTGTGCAAGACTATATTGATAAGTCAAATACAGAAAAATTTAATGGTAAGTTTAGATACAGCAAGTTTATTGGTGTAATTGATGATGCTGATCGTAGTATCAATTCTAATTTAACATCAGTTACAATGAGAAAGGATTTTTATCCTCAACTAAATTCTACATTCTATTACGAAATTTGTTTCCAGAATGCTTTTGATAAAGATTGTGATGGTCCAACCCTTAGTACAACTGGATTTAGAGTAACTCAATACCCCAATTTTGATGTGTACTTAGAAGACAGGGATGGCAAAATTGTCCTATATAGACTAGACAATGCAACTGGCGAAAAAGTTGTCCTTGACAAGGAAGTTGGGGATATTGATTATGATAAAGGAGAATTGATGATGTATGATTTGACTATTATCAAGGGATCATTCTTTGACAATAGAATCTCAGTTAGAGTAAAACCATTATCTAATGATATTCAGGCACTCCGCGAGGCATACCTGGACGTTGATATAGCGAATTCAAGTTTCACCGCATATAAAGAGTAAGTAAATGACTGCTGTTAAGACTAAGAGAATTTCAACTCTAATCGAGTCTCAGCTTCCTGAATTCATTTCTACTGAATATGAACTATTTTCCAAGTTCGTTCAGAAGTATTATGAAGCTCAGGAAGTTCAAGGCGGAACATTGGATATTATTAGTAATATCCAAAAATATGCAGACATTGACTACTACGAGAAAAACCTTCTGAAGCAGAACGATGTTCTTTCTGCTTCAATTTCTGCAAGCGATACAACTATTACGGTAAATGACGCAAGTTCATTTCCAGAAAAAAATGGTTACATCAGAATTAATAATGAGATTATCTTTTATTCTACTAGAACTAGCACAGAGTTTCAAGATTGTTCTAGAGGAGTAAGTGGTAATACTACTCTAGGAGATTTGTATTCTTCTTCACAATTTACAAGTACCGATGCAGCAGAACATGTTTCTGGTGAAAAGGTATACAATGTAAGTAACTTATTTCTTTATGCTTTTGTAAAGAATTTTGAAAATCAATATCTTGGATCGTTCCCAGAAAAATATCTTCGTGGTGAAGTAGATAAGAGAACCCTTATCAAAAAAATTAACAATTTTTATAAGGCAAAAGGAACTCAAAGTTCCATCAAGTTTATCTTCAATACCATTGTTTCGAAAGATGTAAACAATAAACCAGAAGTATACAATCCTAAAGATTTTACCTATAAGTCATCAAATTCTGATTGGGTAAACATTTATGCTTTAAAAGTAAAAGTTGTATCTGGTGACCCAAAAAATTTAATTGGAAAAAAGATTGTCCAGTTGCCAACAGATGAATATGCATATGCAGATGCTACTGTTGATAATGTTTTTGCATCTGGAACCATTGATAATGAAGAGATTTGGAATATTGTTCTTGCCCCTGAGACAGTTAATGGCGAGTTTCAAATTTCCACAAAAACAAAATTAGAAAAACAACTTTCTGGAACTGCATCTACTGGAGATAGAATTAATGTATCTTCAACTATTGGATGGACCAAAACAGGATCTGTTTTGATTGGACAGGAAAATATTACGTTTGATGATAAAAATGTAACTCAATTCATCATCAAAGATAGAGATCTATCCAATGCTGTTTTACATCCAGAAGGTACACCTGTATACAAACCAGTAAAAATTTCTGGGTCTGATGTAGAACTTATTACATTTGGCATCGTATATAATCTATCACCAGAAAATGCACAACCATATGCAAGTCCTGGCGATAGAATTGAAATCACTCAACCAGGATTTATAACTGCCAATCCAAAGATCATTAATGTTGAAACAAATCAATCTAGATGGTTATTTGATCAAGGCACTTCTGTAAATATTCCAACACTACCTGCATTGCAGTCTTCGTTAGATCAAGTATCTACAGATGTATCATCTATTTTTGAAGATGATCAATATTATTATATCACAAGTTCTAGTTTTCCATCACATAAAATTTTAGATGGATCAACAGTAAATCAAACTCTGTTTGATCAAAAAATTCTAAGAATCATCAGAAAGAACGCAACAAGAACTACCGAAGTATACAAAACTCCAAAAAGAGATACTGGTATTCTAGTAAATGGTGTACCCATTTATAGTTACAAAGACGAAGAAAGTATTCGTTTTGGTAAACTAGAAGAAATCAAAGTTAATACTCAAGGAAGGGGATATGCTAATGCACCTTTTGTTCTTATTGATCAAGTTCCAAACAAAGCTAGAGCAATTCTTTCTGGACAAGTAGTAGAACGTATTGTAGTAGATACTAACGATATTTTCCCTGTTACTCCCGAGATTACAATTACGTCAGGTAGAAGAGCTGAAGTAAGAGCGATTGTTACTGGTGGTAAAGTAACCAGTTTGGTTATTGACAATCCTGGAGAATACTATTCGTCACCACCAATTGTTAGAATTAGAGATACTGCAGGAAAAGGCAGATTTGCTAATTACGAAGCAACAATTAATACTGATGGAGAAATTACTGGATTTGTAAAACTAGATGAGGGAAATTTCTACAACCAAAATACTGTAGTTGTTGATATTGTTGCGGTTGGTCAAGATGCAACAGCAACACCTCTATTAAAAGAATGGAACTTTAACAGATTCAAAAAACTAGAAAGTGATCTAGATACTGAAAATGGTTATGTATTCCAAACTTCAATAAAGTATTGGAATATGGATATGGATATGTTGCCAATCCAAAAGCACTAAGAATTGCAGTTGGAGATAATATCAGCAATTCTGGTTCAGAACCAGCAACCAAAGTTCATTCGCCAATTTTGGGATTCGCGTATGATGGCAATCCAATCTATGGACCATTTGCATATAGCGATCCATTAGATCCCCAGTCTTCAATTATCAGAATGACTTCTAGTTATTCTTTAAATGGAAGTCGTTCTAATGGTCCATCTACAAGTAAGTATCCACTTGGATCATTTGTAAATGATTATACTTATACACACAAATCTGGAACTCTTGATCAAAATAATGGAAGATACTGTGTTACTCCAGACTTTCCGAAAGGAACATATGCTTACTTTTTGACAATTGATAGTAATCAAGTTCCAAAGTATCCATACATTATTGGAGAAAATTTCTATTCACTTCCAGTAGATAGTAATTATAACTCAGATATCAATCAAAATGATATTCCAAAGAACTCCAAAAAATATTTTGCTCCTGGAATGCAAGGTAATGGTGGCGGAGTTTCTGCTTTTATCTCAGAAGTAAATTCTGGAAATGTTGACGAGATTGAGATTGTTTCATCTTCCAATAACTTCTCAGTCAATTCAAATTTCTATTTTAGCAATGTTGGAACAGAAGGATCTGAAGTAGAAGCTATCATTTCTTCGGTGAAAGGAAGAGATGTAAATTACTTAGAATCAAAAGAGAATAAAGTAGTAAAACTTCAAACAATTCAGAGTGCATATCTTTTTGAAAATGATACTCTAAGGCAACCATCGTCCAGTGCTTCGGGCACTATTGTTGGAACTGTTAGAAATGATAGTTTGATTGTTCTTAAAGATGTTGTAGGAACTTTTGATAATACAGGAACTTTTTCTGCAGATATTAAAACTTTCTCTGTTTTACTCGATCAAAGAAGTTCATATACAAAAGGTGCTATTTTATCTTTGACGGATGGTATTAACCTTCCAATCGCAAAAGCAGAAGTATTGGAAGGAACTGTCTCTCAGAACATTGTTCAGATTAAAGTTACGGAAGGAACATGGATTGTTGATGATAATTACTTTATACAATCAAGTAATTTGTTCAATACTTCGGGAACAAAAATTGTACGTCTAACGTCTCTCAGTGATAACTTAGAACCATTTGATGTAAACCAAAGTGTTGTGTTGATTGAAACTTTGGATGAACATGGTCTTGGAATTGGCGATAGCGTTGATATTAGCATAAATCCAGACGATACTATCAAAACAAAAACTTATTATCTACGCAAGAGACTATATCAAGAAGCAGTTCTATTGCCACCAAAAGCAAGCACTACTATTGATTTCACTGGCATTGGAAGATATCAAATTTTAAATGGTGGTGCAGATTACACACCAGGAACTTATTCGAACGTTCCACTAACAGGTGGTTCTGGTACTGGTGCTACTGCTCTTATTGTAGTTTCTGATTCTGGAGTTATTTCTTCTGTAACTTTAGAGACTGGGGGAACAGGATATAAGAAAGCAGATTACTTGGGTGTAGATGACGAAAGTTTAGTAAGAAGCGGTGCGTCTACAAGCACACAAAGACTGGCAATATATGTTGACCATGTGGGTTTTGCTGCTGGTTTAACTTCTTTAGTTGTGGAAAATGCAAGTTCATTCGCTTCCAATGATTTGATTCAAGTTGGAAATGAAATTTTAAAAATTGCTTCTATTTCTGGTAATACCTTATTTGTTGAGAGAGCAAAAGAAGGAACACAGGATAGTGATCATTATAACGGACAGGAAGTTGCTCTTTATAAACCACAATATAACTTTGATCAAAACTATCAAATATTCTCTGGATTGCGTTCTGGGTATATTCAATCGTATGATCCAGATACTCAAAAAGTTGTAATTGTCTATGATTACTCAACTCTTAATACAAATGCAAATAGTTTAAAGTTAAGTTCTAGTTTCTTTGATAGCAGCACACCAGCAAGATTGGTTTCTGTTAAGTCTGCTGAAGAAGTAACGTATAAATTTGAATTCTCTGAAGATAACGTAACCTTTACTCCAAATCCAAATATTGATCTTCAGGAATACTACAAGTACGTTTTTGATACATCACACTCATCCTTGACTGGAACATATTTTGATGTAAGTCCTAGTAAGAATTATAATCTTATTACAGTAGAAAAGAAAGAATCTGCGGTACTTCCTGGCAATTTGGGTTCTTTCACTGATTTAAAATTTGGATTTGGATCAAGACTATCTGACAACGATTATCAAACAAAGAGAGGAACAGATTTTGCTAATTTCTATTATTTCGATAAGAAGAATGTTGTAGAGTCTGATGGATCATACTTTAAAATCGTTACAGATCCTCTGCAAGGTTCAAAAAAAGTATCATATGTAACTTCAACCAGATTTGTATATGATCTTACAAAAGAACCTCTATGGGATGGATCTGGTGATATTACATATACCACCACTGGACAATTTGCAGTTGGAGAAATTAATACTGCTAGGATTGTAAATCTTGGATTAAATTACAAAAAAGTCCCCGTTATTGTTGGTGTTGATCCAAATGAAAATTTCAGAGCATCTGCCACTGTTTTATTTGATGAAGCAACGAAAACAATTAATGGAGTAAGAATTGATAATAAAGGATCAAATTATGTAAATCCAAAAATTGTTATTATTGATGCCGATGGTTCTGATGCTACTTTTGATGCTATTGTTAGAGAAGGAGAACTTTTTGCAATTAATGTAGTTTCTCGTGGCAAAGGATATACCTATGCACCAACTATTAAAATTGTAGAGGGGGAAGTTGAAGCTTACGCTTTGAGTGAAACCATTGGAGTTCCTAAGAGTGTAACTATTAGTAACAACGGATCTTCTTTCCACTCCGATAGAACTGTATTATCAGATTTTAAATCAAATTATGCTATTGCTCTAAAAGATTACAATGGTAATTTTAAAAAGGGCGAAGTAGTAATACAAAAAATAAACAATATCGAAGTCTCAAGAGGTGTTGTTTCTGAATGGAGATTTGGGTCTAATATTTTAAAATTAGAAAAAGTTCAAGGTATTCTCAGAGAGAATGTTCAAATTCAATCTGCTTTAAATCCAGTAAATGGTATTGTCTCTTCTATCTTTGTAACAGGTTTTAATTCTGACATTAGAAGTTTTTATGATAACCTAGGTTATTATACTTCGGATAGAGGAAAACTTGGTGTATCCAATCAAAAGATTACAGATAGTTTCTTCTATCAAGATTATTCATATGTTGTAAAGTCTAAGACTCCAATTGATCAATGGAGAGAGTTGATTAAATCAACTACACACCCAGCTGGATTTAAATTATTTGGTCAAGTTGATATTGAAGTTGATGCTGCAGCAGAAATGCCTACTGAAGCACCAAAGACTTCTCATTTCAGTGTTATTCAATTATGGGATCCAGACAAGAACAGAATTACAGTTGAAAACACTACTAAGGTTATTACTCAGTCTATTCAAAGAGTAGAAAATCAAAGAATTAGAAAAGGTGTAGGAACAGCTGCTACTAGTGAGTTTAACTTTAATGAAGTTAGGGCATTTGAATTCAGAATTTATAATATGACTCCTGGATTCTATGATGCTACTATTGCTGATGGTAGACCATGGTGGTTTAAGAATCCATTTGACGGATACTATGATACTGATGGAAAATTACAAGGATCTACAACATTCCAACTTAGAGATGATAGAGATTTTGCATTCTTCCCATCTAAGGACAAAAATCTAATTCTTACTTTAGATGGTGTCCTTCAAGAACCTGGAGCAGCATATACAATCAATCAAGATAAAATTATATTCTCTGCTCCACCATTGGGTCCTGGATCTAAACTAACTGGCGAAGGAGGTGAAACATCAACATATGGTGGTGTGACCTTATATGGAAAGTATTTTGCATTTAAGGATAATCAATATAATAATAAGTACCTTAGAAAAATTAGAAACATCTTCCAGAGAAATGGAAGATGGATTGATGCTGCCAATCAAATTGAAAGAAACGTTGAATTTATTATTGAAGAAGCAATTGGATATGGTATTGCAAATTATCCAAATTTAGATTGGAGCACAAAGAAAGACGATTATCAAGATAATATTCGTTCTATTTTAGATGCAATTCAGCATGATATTAGATTTGGTGGTAACGTAAAAACTACCAATTACATTTCTCTATTTGAATCTGGAACTGACTACCTATACATTAGAAATTACAGAGCAGAATCCCTTGGCATTTTTGCATATGCTGCAAGACTTGCAAAACTAGCAATTAGAAACTGGGATTACATTGATACTGGTGTAACTTATATTCAAGGATCATTTACAATGAATGTAAGTGATACTGAAAATATTGCCGTTGGAATGTATGTAAGTTCTGGTAGAGCATATCCAGAAGGAACTAGAATTGTATCAATCGACAGTTCTACTCAAGTAACTCTTTCTAATTTTGCATTAGCAAACTCTGGTGGTGGTGGCGGAGCGCCAGCTGGAACCACGTTCATATCAGGAAGCACATCTGGTAATACCACTATCCCAACCAGCACAGCAGCCGTACAACCAGGAGATACATTTATTGTAGAACCAGGAGATATTGTAACAACTCCCCCTTCATTCTCTGGATCTGACCAGGCAACTTTCTACTTAAGTGGAATCAATAGTGGAACATATTATGATGCATCTAATTTGATTAATGTAAACAAAGCATATATTCAAGAAGAATCTATCGGGTGGGCGAAAGCAAACTACCCAGGACTAAATTGGGAAGATCCAAACGCAACTAGACAAAGTGCAGTAATCAATGTCAACACATTGAGAACTATGGATCCTGGTGGTGTTGATATTTTAGATGCTGGTGATGGTTATGAAGAATCACCAACTCTATATGTTTTCCCTTCAGAAAACACAATTGTAAGTCCTTCCAATCAAGTAGGATTTGCTACAGAACTTTCTGCTGATTTGGAAATTAATGGATACATTAAATCTATTAATATTACAGATGGTGGATCTGGATATACTTCTGCACCAGAGGTGACTTTGGGTGGAGATATGTATGGATTAGAAGCAACTGCTGTTCTCACAGGAGATGTTGTTACAAGTATTACCATTAGTGGTTATACAATTGGAACTAGATTCGTCACTATTAATGGACAGCAAGTAGAGCAAGAATCCTTCTCAAACAAATATATTAGCATTGCTCCACCAACATCTGGTACTACAGCAACTGCTGAGATTGTTTTGGGCAAGAGAATTTCTTCGGTATGGATTACGGAAGGAGGAAGTGGATTCGTACCTGGAGGAGAGGTAGTTTATATTAGAGGAATTGGGGGAAATCCAGATACAACATTAGATGCAACTTGTTTAATTAAGAGATTTACTACCTTTGACATTGTAGATGGTGGTTATGGATATATTAAGAACCCTGTTCCAACTCTATCGGTTTCTGGTGCTGGACAATTTATTCCAGATGCAGAAGCAATTACTGACTCTGAAGGAAGAATCACTAGTGTCAGAATAAAAAATGAAGGAAGTTATTCATATACTGTCACCAGTATTTCTTTTGCAGCAGATCAATTTGCTGCTGGTGGAACATATGCAATTCAAACAAAGTGTCAGAGAGATCTTGGTTA
>Ga0181580_10004617_pt1 | contig 11179 bp, 16 predicted proteins | sample 071ome_23_FD_132413 | JGI IMG/M metagenome (GOLD analysis project Ga0181580, IMG submission 132413) | Coastal salt marsh microbial communities from the Groves Creek Marsh, Skidaway Island, Georgia - 071403BT metaG (megahit assembly) | ecosystem: Environmental > Aquatic > Marine > Intertidal...
CGGCAAAAAAGTTAAAAGATATAATGGAATGGCTTCAAAAGCTGCACAAAAGAATTGGAAAGGCACATATAATTCAATTGAGGGTGTCGCTTCATATGTGCCTTACAAAGGCACAACATCAAAAGTTATAAATGAAATTATGTCTAATGTTAGAAGTGGAATGTCATATAGCGGTGCTAGTAATTTAAATGAATTAAAAGATTTTGCACAATTTGTTAAACAAACAACTAGCTCACACACTGAGGGTAATCCTCATATTTACAATAGGAAATAAAATGCCAGTTAAATTAGTATTAGGTCTCCAACATGGTGACGAAGGTAAAGGAAGAGTTGTTGATGACTTAGCCCAAACTTGGGCAGATGTTGTTGTAAGATTTCAGGGCGGAGGAAATGCAGGACATACTGTTTATGATGAAGAAGGAAACAAATTTGTAACACATACTTTACCTGTAGGTGTCTTAAATAAAGGTGTTCAAAGTGTAATAACTAGAGGATGTCTTGTTGATTTAGAGGATGTAATAAAAGAAATTCAAACATTAAGGATTCCTCCACAAAAACTAAGAATTTCAGGCTATTGTCCTATTGTTGAACCAATGCATAAAATGAAAGATCGTTTAAAATATCAAAAGAAAATAGGCACAACTGCAAAAGGAATTGGTCCAGCATATTCTGACTTTTATGCAAGAGATGCTTTTCTTTTAAAAGACTTATTATATAGTCCTGAAAAAACGCTTATTGAAATGCAAAATAAGTTTTATAATTTTCAAGAATCGAGAGCACAAGAAGGTGAAACATTAGATGATTTGCAAATAGACTTTGACACTTTTAATAAGTGGCAAGATAATTTTATGAATTATGTAAGTTTTATTAAACCCTATATTGTTTTAACAGAAAATCTAATTCAAGAATTTTATAATAACAATCAAAACATTTTGCTAGAAGGAGCTCAAGGAAGTGGATTAAGTATTAATTCAGACAATTATCCAGATGTTACTTCTTCTTATCCTACTATTGGAGGTGCTCTAAATTCAACTGGACTTAACCATAAGCAAATTGATGAAGTGATAGGTGTTATAAAGTCTTATAAGACAAAAGTAGGAAGCGGATTGTTTCCTAGCAAATGTCACGATGGTCAAGAAAAGATTCTTGCTGATATTGGCAAAGAATTTGGAGCAACTACAGGACGCCCAAGGCAATGCGGCTGGCTTGACTTAGATGAAGTTAAAGACGCAGTTTTAATGAACGGTGTAGATCATATCTGTGTAATTAAAACAGATGTACTTGCACACGTTCCAAAACCTAAATACTATCTACACGGCAGAAATTATAGCATACCTAAAATAAACGAGGTAAGTACTTTTGATATTGGCTTTAGTGAATTATTAAATGTGATAAAAGATCAAACAGGCGTTAAAACAATATCATATACAACTGGCCCAAAAAGAGGAGAGATTGTATGGAAGATTTAAAAAGAGGTGATCTTGTTTTAAATACTAATAGACATTCAAATGTCAAGTCTAAACATGCAATTTTTTTAAACTATGGATTAAATGCATCGTGTGCTGAACAAAAAACTTTATCAAAAGTATTAATAGATGGAATGATAATACAAATACCCACAGCATTTTTAAAAAAAAGCCTTAAAGAGGAATAATGATACCACGCTATAAAGTACAAGAAATACATGATATATGGAAAACTGATAATAAACTTAACACATGGTTAAAAGTTGAATTGGCACATTTAAGTTCTTTATTAGGCAACATAACAGAAAAAACAATAACGCAAGAAGAATATGACACAATTCTTGCAAATATAACTATCGATAAAAATCGATGGGAAGAAATAGAAGAAGAAACTAGACATGATGTTCAAGCATTCGTTCAAATGTTAGAAGAAAGTATACCAGATAATAGTGGCAGATGGATTCATTATGGCTTAACATCATCAGATATTTTAGACACTTCTTTAGTTTTGTTATGCAAAGAGTCACTTTCAGTTATTGAAAAATATTGTAGTGAATTATTATACACCATGAATCAATTACTAAAAGATGAAAATGCACAAAAACAAATACTAGCTAGAACTCATGGCAAAGCAGCTGAAATTCAGACTTACAAAGATGTTTACAATAGATGGATTAGCTCTTTAAGAAGAGGTTATGATTCTTTAAGACTAGCAAAAACTCAATTAAAGTATGGAAAATTATCAGGACCTACTGGTAATCATACAACTAATTGTTTGATGAACGAAGCTAATGCTTTAAGAACTTTAGAATTATATCCTATGACATGTTCGCAGATAATTCCTAGAGATATTTTCTTAGATTACTTTTATGCTATTCTTAAAGTAGTTCTAGTCGTAGAAAAGATTGCGTATGATATTCGAATCTATAGCATAGATGGTGTTAATGAAATGTCTGAACCTTTTAGAAAAGGACAAAAAGGCTCAAGTGCAATGCCACACAAGAAAAATCCTATACTAACAGAAAATATATGCGGACTAACTAGATTATATAAATCGTATATGAATACAGCAATTGAAAATTGCTTAACTCTCTTAGAAAGAGATATTTCACACTCTTCTTCTGAAAGAATTATATTTAAAGATGCAGCACATATTGCATGTTTTACAATGAAAAGATTAAATGCTGTTATTAAAGATTTAAATGTTAATGCTGAAACAGCAGCAAAGAATATTAATGAATTTAATCATATGACGTCAAGTCAAGAATCAATGAACAGAAGAATAAAAGAAGGTCATAGCAGAAAAGATTCGCACGATATATCACAAGAAGAATGTAATAAAGATTTATTTTTAACTTCTTATTAATACTTATAATAAAATAAGCAAGAGGTTATTTATGAACGAAAGAAAACTAATTAGAGAATTTTTAGACATGTCAACAAATACATGTAGCGGTTGCGGTTATAGTCCATGTAGATGTGATGCTATGTGTGATTGTTGTGGATGCGAGATATGTCAATGCAATGATATTGTTGAAGATCCTAATTATCAAGATTACAGTTTAGACTCTGTAAATTATGATAATTTAGAACATGGTGAAGCACACCATTCAATAGAATATTCTGATGACGGCACAATATCAGCAGAAGAATTACATCATCATTTTGATTTAGATGATGACGGACGTGTTACGCCACAAGAATATGTTGATCATATCGAATATCATGTAGCACATCCTGAAGCTTTAGATCATTATAAACAATTAAGAAGTCAATCATATGACTCTGTTCCATGCATTGATTCTTATAATTCGTGCGGTGATCATCTAATGTCAAATCCTGACGATATAGATAGATATTTAAAGCCTTTAATGGATTGCTCAGGATCAACATGCAGAGAATCATCAGCAAAAGCTTTACTGGACGTTTTACAGTCACTTATTAATTGTGGTGTTTTTGGATAATAAAATTAAAGTGTAAATATTAATTTAATATATTATTATAAACAAAACAAAAAAGGATATATTAAATGATTAAAAAAGGTGACAAAGTTTATCACTGGCAAACAATAAACAAAATTGGTACTGTTGTAGACATTATAACAGAAACAAATAATCAAATGACTGTAGGAGGAACAACTGAGGCGAAGATCTATTATGTAATAGAATATCCAAATGCAAAGTCAGAAATACACAGATCAGGAGATATACAAAAACATTTTGATTAATATTATTTTTTCATTATTATTAGCAACGCAATATAAGTTTTGCGAAGATCTTTATATCAAATTATCAAACAAAATACCCACAGAAGAAAATCTAGCTGTATGTAGTTTATTAATAGAAGATTCTAATTATCATAATTTAGATATACCTTTAGTATTAGGGGTAGCTTGGGAAGAATCTAGATTGACTGAACAAAAAAAACCTACTAAATATAATTGTGTAGGACCTTTGCAGATAAAATACCAATTTTGGTGTCCAAATAAAAAAGGTTATATAAATGCCATAAAAAGAGATGGGCTCTTAAAAAAGTGTGATATATTTTATCATGGAACAAGAGCTTTAAAATATTATATTGAAAGATTTAAACCTCTTAATAAAGCTTTATGTTATTATAATAATTCAAAAAAATGCAAAGGCAAGAAAAACTATAGATCACATTATGTTAAAAGAGTAAATAAATACACGAATAAGATTAGAAAGATATACAGAAAATACAACTTTTAATAAACTCTCTAAGTGTAAATAAGATTTAATATAAATTATAATAATAAAAAAGGATTAAAAATGTTCCCTCATATTTATAAAAAACAATTTTATTATTTATTAGACTATCTTCAAGAAAACTATAATGTTAAGGTTATTCAAAAACCTTATATAGATGACGCTTGGTATCCTATGCTCAATATGATTCGTATAAATCAGAATCTAAAATATAGAGAAAGATTATTTACTTTACTTCATGAAGCAGGTCATATGATTATTGACAATAATATTAGACATAAAGATATACTTTGTTTTAATAAAAATCGTCCGCATAAGATTAGATCTAAAATGAATTTTGTTCATACATTAAATGAAGAAATACTAGCTTGGAATTATGGAAAAGAACTAATTAAAAGTTTGAATTTTACTATTGAGGAAAACAAATTAGAAGAATATATTACTGACTGTATTATGTCTTATACAAGACTTGGGCTAGACTCTTTATATGGTAAAGAAATAAATGCTAACATTATTCACACAAGGTATGTGTAAAATAGTATTTATATATTTATAATATATTAAAAGGAGATTCAAATGGCATTAAGCAAAAAAGATCTTAAATCATTAAAACAAAAAATGAAAGACTCTAATCCTGGAGCTTTAAAGGCTATTAAACAAAGTTCGAGCGAAAGAAAAAGCATAACTAAAAAAACTATTATTAAAAATGAAGATTTTAAAAAAGTCAAGTCTGTAGTCAGATGGAATTTTAAAGTAAATCAATTAGTAAATATTCAATACTATGCAGGTAAGCCTTCACTAGGTTTAATAGTTTCTGACTTTGAGTATTTTAATAGCAGAGTAGAAAAAAATTGTTTCTTTGTTCTAATTGATAATTCTGTTAAACAGATTGATGGTAGGTATTTACGCGAGATTTAACACATAAGTGTAACTTAGTTCAAACCTTATTTATAATAAAATATAATTAATAATTAAATCTTTAATTCAAAGGAATTTAAATGAAGCTTAACGTTAAAAACGATGGTATTGTTTTTGGTACAAATATTCTTGATATTACTGTTCCTCATAAATTACGAGAAAGAAATCCCTGCGGTGTAGAATACATTGATGCAGCTTTTGGTGGCGAAGGTTTTACTCCTTCGACAATCTCATTGTTTACTGGTGAACCTGGTGCAGGTAAAACTACATTAATGTTAACCTTAGCTAATGCCTTGACTTCACAAGGATATACATGTTTATTTAACACAGCTGAAGAAAGTTTATTTCAAGTCAAATTAACATGTGAACGTTTAGGTCTCAATTCAGGTTTTGTTGCAGGACAAGAATCATATGTTCCTCGACTTCTAAAACAATGTGATATGTTAAGAAGAAGATCAGGCAATAAACCTTTTTTCTTGATTGTTGATTCATTACAAACACTTAATGATGGTAAATACGGTGAAGAAAATACTAACAGTCAATCTGCAGTAAGATCATTACAAATGTTAACTGATTATGCTAAAGAGCATTATATCAATGTTATCTGTATTGGACAAGTTAATAAGAGTGGAAATATGGCTGGTTCTCAAAAGCTCAAGCATATGGTTGATGCTATGTTACATCTATCTATCGAAAAGAAAGATGAGGACTTTAAAGGTTTGCGTGTTCTAGAAACTATTAAGAATCGCTTTGGTGGAGCAGGATGGACATTCTTCTTAGATCTTAAGAAAGAAGGATTTAATGAAGTAGCAAGAGTAGGAACTAAGTAATATATGATTTATGCATTGTTTGCATACATTGTTGCTGCAACATTAACTTTTTTGCAGCAAAATCTTCAGTTTATTGACGCTTATTATAAAGATAAACACATCCAGATAATAATCCTTTTTAGCTTTCCAATAGCGTATCTATATCTTCAGGCCTGGACATATTTCGTAAATAATTCAGGAGGCTCTGTTTGGTCAGCAAGATTTATATTTTTCGGTCTTTCTTATTTTGTTTATCCTATACTAACATATCTTTGTTTAGGTGAAACTCCTTTTACGTTAAAAACAGCTCTTTGTACTCTACTTAGTGTATTGATTTTAGTTATTCAATACAAATTATAATCTCTAATGTGTAAATAAGATTTATATTAAATTATAATATAAAGTAATTAAACAATAATAAATTCTATTGATAAAGGAAAATCAAATTGAATATTAAAAACTTTCTAAAAATTGCTCAAAATCTTCCACCTCATCATGCAGTTCTTATGAGAGGTGGAACAGGTATCGGTAAATCTGCACTTGTAGCTCAAATTGCTGAATCATTAGACAAACCATTAATTGATGTTCGTGCCTCAATTATGTCTGAAGGTGATGTTCAAGGTTATCCTGATATAGAAGGCATGAAAACAAAAGGCGTTATGACTTTTTGTATGCCTTCTTGGTTTGTTAGAGCTTGTAATGAACCTGTTGTTTTATTCTTGGATGAATTAAATAGAGGTTTGCCTGCAGTACAGCAATCATTCTTTCAAATTGTTTTAGATAGACAGCTTGGTAATGATGAAGACGGCAATCCATATAATATTCATCCAGAAACAAGAATCTTTGCAGCAGTAAATCATGGTAATGAATATGATGTTAATGAAATGGATCCTGCTCTTTTAAGACGATTTTGGACAATTGATTTAGAACCTTCGAAGTCTGACTGGATGTCTTGGGCTAAGACTAAAAATGTTGATAACTTAATTCTAGAATTCTTAAAAACAAGAAATTCACATTTATTTGTTGATTTAAATAAAGTCAAACCCGGACAAGTTTTTCCAACACCTGCTTCTTGGGCAAGATTTGATGAAGTACTTAAATTTATGAGCATCAATTTAATTGATGATAGAGAAAAATTCGATATTTATAACACAGCAGTTGGATTCATTGGAAATGAGGCAGCAATCGAATTTACAGACTTTGTAAATAAATATGAAATTATTGTAACACCTGAAGAACTTCTTAATAGCTTTACAAAATGTAAAGACAAATTATCTGCAATGTCTAATGATAGAATTAATTCATTGATTGAAAGACTAGGTGAACATTCTATTGCAAATGATTGGTCAGTATCACAAGCAAAGAATGCAGCCAAACTAGGAAAAATGATTTCTGAAGAAATGATGATTCATTTTTGGTCATGTGTTACAAGAGGTAAAAACATTAAATCTATTCAAACATTCCATAAAGAAATTGGACAATATGTCGTAGAAATTGTAAATAACAATAGAGACTTATTAAACAATAAATAAGGAGTTTTTAATATGAGTAATAAGAATTCTAGCAATAAAACATTAAAGAAAAGAAAAGTATCACAAGAAAGAATCGATAATTTTGATTTAACAAAACATTTAGTAGACTTTTTATGGAATGAACCTTTTTATAGCAGAATTCTTAGATCACTAAACAAGATTGAATCAAACATAATTCCTACAGCTGGTGTTACATCTAAAGATACAGATATTACTCTATTATGGAATAGAGAATTTATGGCAGGATTAAGTTCAAAAGAAGTAATTGGCTTATTAAAGCATGAATGTTTGCACTTAGTTTTTGGACATACTACTGAGAGAAGAAGAGATCCTCATATAATATGGAATTATGCAACAGACTTAGCAATTAATTCTACAATTCCAGAAAAAGAATTACCTGAAGGAGGTTTAATTCCTGGTAAGGCATTAACATATGAACAAGATCAATTAGAGCAGTTATCTGAAAAAGAAAAAGAATCATTCTTAAAGTTATCAGAATTAATAGCAAGTTTTCCTAAAAACAAAACATCAGAATATTATTTTGAAAAGCTTATGAGCGATTCTGATATTAAAGAATATCTTGAAAGTCAAGAACAGACTATTCAAATAGGATTTGATGACCACGATGGTTGGGACGATATTCCAGAAGATCAGAAAGAATTAATTGAAGGTAAAATAAAAGAGATTCTTAAAGAAGCAGCTGAAGAAGCAAACAATAGAAACTGGGGATCTATTTCTGCAGAAATGCGTCAAGAAATTATGAAAATGCTTTCTAATGAAATTAAATGGGAATCTTTACTAAAACGTTTTTGTGGTTTTACTAAAAGAGATGAGAGAAGATCTTCTATTAGAAAGTTAAATAGAAAATATCCAGGAATTCATTCTGGATTTAAAAAGATCTATAAGCCAATGATTGCTGTTTATATTGATGAAAGTGGTTCTGTTTCAAATCAAGAGTTATCAAAATTCTATGCTGAACTTGATAATTTATCAAATAGAACAGACTTTTATGTTTATAGGTTTGATCATAGTGTAGATGAAAAATCATCATTTCTATGGAAGAAAAATTCTAGACCAGATATGCATAGAACTTTAACTGGAGGTACATGTTTTAATGCAGTAACTAAACATGCTATTAAGAACAAGAAAAAGTTTGATGGATATATTGTTTTAACTGATGGTGGTGCACCAAAACCAGATATTTCTAGAGGACTTAAAAGGTGTTGGATATTAGCTACAGGTTGTAAGTTAATGTTTGATGCAGACAAGACTGATATTGTTATTAACATAAAATAAATTTATAAAAGAGAAACAAATGTTATATAATTACAACATGGAAACATTTAAAATTTCCAAAGAAAACAACGAATTTAAATTATATCATAAAGCAGAAAATCGTTGGTCCAGTGGTTGGACTTTCGTAGGCAAATATAAAACACAAGAAAAAGCTCAAACAGCTGCTAGACTTTACTCAAATTAAAAGGAAGAATAAATGAAGAAGTCAAATCGTTACAAAATTACTATTGACAAAAACGGCCTTGGTGACTATGAATCAAAGTTAGTTGAATATACTTTTAAATCTTCATCTCCAGAAGACGCGTTAAGAAGAATTGATGTTGTTAAAGATACATGTCAAAAAACAGGAAAAAGAATACCATATCATGCATCTCTTTATTTAGAAGCATTAGCAATTTCAGCTGAAACTGATTTATATTATAAAGACTAATGTACTGGATAGGCTTTATTGCATTAACAATATTTAATGCTTTTATTTATTACGATCAAGCTCAACATAATAAAGATGATTATAAACTAAGTCCTTATATTTTCAACTTAGTAATATTCTGTTTTTATTGCGTTGAGCTTTTATTTTTTACCTTGTTTTATCTAATCACCCAAGAAATAATAAAAATTATATGCACATTGAACTAAATAAATTTATTGAAGAAATGAATCAGACAACTTCTTCAAATGAAAAAACAAATATTGTTTTTAACGCGTCAAAAGAAGTAAGAAAAGTTTTGTATTATACATATAACAACTATATGCAATATTATATTACTCCAAAGTTACTTGAAAAAAGGCAAGATCTATGTAACAAATATACAAAATTTGATTCTATTTTTGGGCTGTTGGATTCTTTAAATTATAGATTAATTACAGGTCATAAAGCTATAGAAGAAACAAACGGCTTTATTTTAAATAATCCTGAATTAAAAGACTTGTTATATTTAATTCTTGAAAGAAATCTTAAAATTAGAGCTTCTGTTAAATTAATTAATAAAGCATGTCCTGGGTTAATACCTACATTTAATGTTGCTTTGGCAAATAAATATGATGAGAAAACAAAGAAGAAAGTAGACTTTAATAAAGATGTTTGGTATGTATCAAGAAAACTCGATGGTGTACGCTGTCTTATTATTGTGGATGACAAAGGAAAAGCAAAATCATTTTCAAGAGCAGGAAAACAATTTCATACATTATCCTTGGTAGAACAAGAATTAGAAAAACTAGGTGTTAAAAATATTGTTTACGATGGCGAAATGTGTATTGTAGACGAAGATGGAAATGAAGATTTTCAAAACATTATGAAAGAAATAGGTCGTAAAGATCATACAATACAAAATGGTTTATTTCAGATCTTTGATTTTATTCCTTATAGAATGTTTGCAAAAGGTTATGGAGAAGCAGGACTATTTTCTCAAAGAATATTAGCACTTCAAAGTTTAATGCTTGGAGAAAAACTAAAATATATTGATTTTCTAGAACAAACTCCAGTTACTAATTTTGAAGAATTAGATGCATTAACACAAAAAGCTTCTGAAAAAGGCTGGGAAGGTTTAATGATTCGAAAGAACACGATTTATCAAGGAAAAAGATCTAATGATATATTAAAGATCAAAACATTTCATGATGCTGAATATGAAGTTGTTAATACTTTTAATGGTCTTTTACGCTATATAAAAGAAGGTGTAGAAGTTGAAGAAGAAATGTTGAGTGGAGTTGCTATTAAACATAAAGGAAATATTGTTAGAGTAGGAAGTGGATTTTCTATAGATCAAAGAAAACATTTGTTTGAAAACCCACAAGACATTTTAGGAAAAACAATTACAGTTCAATATTTTGAAGAATCACAGAATCAAAATGGAGAATACTCGTTAAGATTTCCAGTTATAAAGGTTATTCATGGTGAAAAAAGAGAATTTTAATTTAGAAGGAAAACTTTGTTATTACAGAAAAGAAATTGTTTTAGTTATAAAGAAAAAGAAAAGTATTCTTAAGTTTTCTTCTAACTTAGAACAGCACGATAGCTATGATGTTTTATTTTCTAAAGGAGGTATAGATCAAGTTGGCGCAAAAAGTTTAAAACCTCTTAATTAATTATAAGATATATAAGATATATAAGATATGTACTAATCAAAATATAACGAGGAAAAAATGAAAATAACAGAAAGCAGATTACGTAGAATTATTCGCAATGTTATTGCTGAAAGCATGGAAATTGATGATATTGACTTAGCAATAGAAAGATTATCAGGTATTGTAGAAATTGAAGCAGCGAATGGCACAAAACCATCAGATAAAGCAATAGAAGCGGCACGTGAAGTTTTCAGACTAATTGAAGATCCGAATTCAGGCTACAATGAAGAGGACTTGTTTCGCACGTTATGTGACGATCCTGCAAATCAACCTCATAGAGAAGCTTATTTAGCAAATCTAGGTATTTA
>Ga0181580_10004618_pt1 | contig 11179 bp, 9 predicted proteins | sample 071ome_23_FD_132413 | JGI IMG/M metagenome (GOLD analysis project Ga0181580, IMG submission 132413) | Coastal salt marsh microbial communities from the Groves Creek Marsh, Skidaway Island, Georgia - 071403BT metaG (megahit assembly) | ecosystem: Environmental > Aquatic > Marine > Intertidal zone...
AGACAGGATTCCGGATCCTCCCGAAACATTGCCAGCAATGTTTGTAAATTCATCCGATCAATATGCTGTGCATATAACGGCAGGCCAGCTGTCTCAAGGCGGGCTTGCAGGGCGGGATAAACCGCTTTTAATCGCCGGATGGCGGTAAAAAGTCCTAATCCGCCACCACCGGCAGCGATCATCAGGCTGGCCATTGCGGCGGCAGTGGCCTCGGCACGATCGCGTGGCAGATCATTGACAACCAGAACGCGGGTTTGCTGTGCATAGACAAAGGGTGAGGCAAAAGCGGCGCGCAGACTTGGATGTTCGAGATGGGCGGCGCCGGTCAGGGCGAGCGCAGATTCCCAACCGGCATGCGGTGGTCCGCCTTCTGGCATTTCGTCGCACAATGTATCGTGAACGGGCACATCATCACGCCCTGCCGGATCGATGGTTCGGCCATTGGCATGATCCTGTAGCGTCGCCGATGTGATCGCCACGCCATGTGCCGGTTCCAGAACGGCGCTGGCAAAGGGAATGGTCGGGTCAAGCCAATGACGGGCCACACCGATATCACGATCCTGCCCGTCAAGACGGTCAATCTGCATCCAGTCTACAAAGCCGTCACGTGGCCCACCGGCAATATCGGCAAGCATCAATTGCCATGATGCCACCGGCCCGGCGGCGCGAAGCTCAAGCCCGCGTATGGCGCCCTCAATACGCGCCCGCTGGCTTGTTTCAAGCTCATCTGATTTATCGTCGAGAAGTGTTTTGAGGCGCCTGCAAAGGCTGGTCAGTGGCACACCAAGCTGGGCAAGTGCATCTTTAAAGGCAACGCTTGCCGCGACCAGCTCGTCCCCTGCGGGATGAAGGTGCGCCTGAATGTCATACGGGCTTTCGATGTCTGCGGCGCGGGCATATACTGCACTGCGAAGATGCATGAAGAAGCTCTCCGCTGGCCCGTTGGGTTGAAAGCCGGAAAGCCGTTTTGGCCAGCCTTGTCCGGGCAGGGCGCGTGCCGCCTCAAGTGCGGCATCAAGTTCTGCCAACCCGGCTTCATCATCTGCCAATAACTCGCCAAGCCGCTTTTTAAGGCCGCGGGCGCGTCCTCTGCGACCGTCTTCTGCACCGCGCACCCAATGTCGCAGCTCGGCTGTTTCCTGACCGCTGAGATAGGCGGCAAAGGCGCTGTCGGCGGCATCAAAAACATGATGTCCTTCGTCAAACACATAGCGTGTCGGTCTGCGTTTGTCGTCATGTCCGGCATAGGCGGCGTTGATCATGACCAGCGCGTGATTGGTGATCACGATATCGGCGCGCCGTGACCGGCGGATCGATTTCTCGACAAAACATTTGTTGTAATGCTGGCAGGCGGCGTGAATACATTCGCCGCGCCTGTCGGCAAGGCCGGTGGTTTGGGCGCGCCCTGCCAAATCCATCAACCAGGCGGGAAAGCTGGCGCCGGTCAAATCGCCATCGTCACTGGCCGCGGCCCAACGCGCCATCAGGCCAAGTGCTGTTGCCCGGCGGGGCTGGCCGGGCATTTGCATCAACGACTCCTCAAGATTGAGCAGGCACAGATAATTCTCTCGGCCTTTACGGATGACCACTTTTTGCGCCCGGGTGGTGGCATCGGGATAGAGGCGGGACAATTCCCCGGCGATCTGGTGCTGCAGAGTGCGGGTGTAGGTGGAAATCCATACAGCGGCGCCGTTTTTTTCCGCCCAGAGCGTTGCAGGTGCCAGATAACCGAGGGTCTTGCCGGTGCCTGTGCCGGCTTCGGCAAGCACCATTGTGGGGCTTGGTCCGGCATCGGGCCGATCAAAACTGGCCGTCAGTGCCGCGGCATAATCTGCCTGACTTTGGCGGGTTTCGGACACGTTTCCCAGCATATGGGCAAGCCGCTCACGCGCGGCATCGGGAAGAACAGGCTGGCCGCCGGGGGGCGCAGTGGCGGTATAGTCTGTATATTCGGGCAGTCGCCGCCATATTGCGGCTAGCGTGCCATCAGGTGGGGCCGGGCGGGCGGGCGGCAGACCAAGATGCGCAAGTATCAATGGTCCCCAAAGCCAGCCACCGGCGGCCATCATCCGGGCGATGTTGCCGGCGTCCTCGCGTTGGTTGCCTTCCAGCAATGCCAGCTCATCCAGCAGGGCGAAGGCGGCGCGTGGCAAAATCGTTGCCATATCGTCCGGCGTTTGTGGTCTTGAAAATGACAATTGGCTGGCCAGACCGGCGGGTGTCGGCAGACAAAATCTGGCAGGCCGCGTAAAGGCAAAAAGCTCCATCACGTCAAGGCATGGCCCGATCTCAGACCCAATCCGCGCCTCGGTCCAGCGTCGGTGACATAAAAGCACCGGCCCAAGAGCAAGCTCGGCCTCGACAGACGGTCTGTTGGGTCTGGTGATTTCGCCCTGACTGCTGATCCATATAATTTGTGTGCCATGCGGGTAAAGCACCGGCACATTGTGCAGATCGGGAACCGAAATGCGTCCTGCTGGTATAGTGTCGGCAAAACCCGATGATGATGGTTTGGATGCGTCAGATGACATGCAACAGATATAGCGTCAAAACAAGCTATGGACCAGTACAGCTTGCCTGTTCCGGTGATTTGCGGCATATCATAGGCCCGCCTGAGGAACTTGCCAAAAAAGACCTACAGCGGCGTGAACAGACAAACCCTAGAACGTGACCAGGACACCGGATATGACCGACGCAGTTTCTGCCCTGAAAGATATTGCCAATGACGCCAAGGCATGGCCCTTTGCCGAAGCGCGAACATTGATGAAGCGTCTGGAAAAATCCGGCGCCGGTGACGACATCATCTTTGAGACCGGATACGGCCCGTCGGGCTTGCCGCATATTGGCACTTTTGGGGAAGTTGTGCGGACAACCATGGTTCGCCACGCCTTTGAGGTGATGACCGGCGCGAAGACAAGATTGATCTGCTTTTCCGACGATATGGATGGCTTTCGCAAAGTGCCGACCAATTTGCCAGACCCGGACCAGTTGATCCCATACCTCGACATGCCGTTGACCTCGGTCAAGGATCCGTTCGGCACGGCGCCGTCATTTGGCGAACATAACAACCGGCGCCTTCAGGCATTTCTGGATTCCTTCGGCTTTGAATATGAATTTATCAGCTCGACCGAATGCTATCGAAGTGGCCGTTTTGATGATGCTCTGCGCACCGTGCTTGAGCGCTATGACGCGATTATGGAAATCATGCTACCCACCCTTGGTGCCGAGCGGCAGGCGACCTATAGCCCGTTTTTTCCGGTCTGCCCTGATAGCGGCAAGGTTTTGCAGGCAAAGGTGATCGCCACCGATCCGGCGCGCGACAGCCTGACCTATATTCATCCCGAGACAGATGCCGAGATCGAGACGCTGGTGACAGGTGGCGCCTGCAAATTGCAATGGAAAGCAGATTGGGCGATGCGCTGGTTTGCACTTGGTGTCGACTATGAAATGAGCGGCAAAGACCTGATTGACTCGGTGACCCAATCATCAAAGATCACGCGTGCACTTGGTGGCACGCCGCCAGTTGGCATCTCCTATGAATTGTTCCTTGATGTGAATGGAGAAAAAATCTCCAAATCCAAAGGCAATGGCCTGACCATCGAAGAATGGCTTCGCTATGGAAGTCCGGAATCACTGGCGCTGTTTATGTACAATCAGCCAAAGCGGGCAAAGCGCCTGCATTTTGATGTCATTCCGAAGACCGTTGATGAATATTACCAGCATCGTGCAAAAATCGGCGAGCAGGAAGCAGCGGCGCAGTTGGAAAACCCCGTCTGGCATATCCACAGCGGCGTCCCCGAGGCGGCGGCGCTGCCTGTCAGTTTCACGCTGTTGCTCAATCTTGCGGCAGTCTGCCATGCCGAGGATCCAACTGTGGTGTGGGGTTATGTCAGCGACTACGCCCCCGGCGTCACCGCTCAGACAGATCCCGAACTTGATCGGATGATCGGCTATGCGGTGAACTACTATCAGGATCTTGTGCGCCCGACGAAGATTTATCGCCCACCATCAGCCGCAGAAAGAGAGCATATCACGGCATTGATGGCGGCGCTTGACGCGCTTGATGACAGCGCCGAGGCACAGGACATTCAGTCAGCCGTTTATGCCACTGGCAAGGATGCCGGATATGAAAATCTGCGTGAATGGTTCCAGTGTCTCTATGAGGTGCTTTTAGGTCAGTCGGAGGGGCCGCGCATGGGCTCGTTCTTTGCGCTTTATGGCCGGGACAAGACCCGGCAGTTGCTTCTTGATGCACTTGAGGGACGCCTTGCTACGGACACAGGAGCCGCCGGTTGATGTGGCGGCTGGCAGCGGCGGTCGCACGGTATCTGCCGGCCGAGGCGGCACATCGTGCAGCTGTCCAGACCTTGCGATACAATCTGGGGCCAAGGGCACATATCCCCGATTTGCCGGTCAGCGTTGCCGGATTGTCCTTTGCAAATCCGCTTGGACTGGCGGCCGGATTTGACAAGGATGCTGCCTGTTTTGACGGTGCCATGAGACTTGGCTTTGGCCATGTCGAGGTAGGCACCATCACACCATTGCCACAGCCGGGCAATCCGCGACCGCGGGTGTTCCGTCTGCGTCAGGATGCGGCGGTGATCAACCGTTATGGGTTCAATGGCAAAGGCATGGCGGCGGCGGCGCGCAATCTCGCCAAAAAAGCGACACGCCGCGGTATTCTGGGGGTGAATGTCGGCGCCAATAAAACCAGTGAAGACCCGATCCGCGACTATCATGAGGCGGTCGCCCGGCTTGGCGGATTTGCCGATTATGTGACCCTGAACATCTCATCACCGAACACACCCGGCCTTCGTGATTTACAGGCGGGAGAGATTTTGCCCCATCTGCTTGCGGCTGGGCGCTCTGGATTGGCCGAATCGGGCGCTGCTGTTCCGTTATTTCTGAAAATGGCACCGGATCTTGAACCAGCCGAAATCCGCGCTGTTGTTGAACGGTGTATAGAGGAAGGCGTCGACGGTATCATCGCCACCAATACGACGATTAGCAGGCCAGCTGGTTTGCGCTCGCCGGCGGCATCGGAATCGGGCGGGCTTTCCGGCGCGCCTTTGTTCGAATTGGCAACCAGTGTGCTGGCCGATGTTGCAAAGATCGCCGAGGGCCGTCTGGCGCTGTTGGGCGTTGGCGGTGTCAGCACCGGCTGGCAGGCCTACGCCAAGATCCTTGTTGGCGCCGACCTTGTGCAGCTCTATACCGGTCTGGCGTTGCACGGCCCCGAATTACCGGCGACAATTCTGCGTGACTTGGAGAGGCTTCTGGCATGTGACGGGTGTACAAGCCTGTCAGAGGCAAAAGGCCAGATTAAAGACCCGCAAAAAGCAATCAGTCACGCACTTCATCTTGCGCAAAGCGCCTGATAGCCAGCGGCAAGACCGAAAAAGCACCAAAGCTTGTGTTGGGTTCTTCTAACTGACCCGTCAATTCGTCCTGCGGCACTGAAAAAGGCGGAAAATGCAGCCCGTCAAGGATGCGGAAATAGGCCAGCGCGACGATTCGTGACGCCGAGGCCAGACTTGAATGCACCCGGGCTTTGTTGACGGTTTCACAAAACTGATCAAGGCCAATATCCTCACGCATCAGAATCGCATCAATGCTGTCCCACACATATGGTTCAAGAACAATGGTGGTGCGCCGCCCGGAAAAGCGTACATTGCGCTTCAAACGTGTCGGTTCTGTTGAGTGTGGACTCGATTTTGGAATGCGTTGCCGGCTTTCACGGCCATTGGATGTTGAATGCAGCATGATCATCCTTTCTGACTACCCTTTTGCATAGGCAAAATACGGCAAAGCATTTAACAAACCTTTAACGCTGAAATTTTTTTGATATTTCATTTTCGGCAAACGTAACAACCTATCTGCCGACAAGTGGGTTGACCTGATGCCTCGCCTGGCCTATACCCACGCATCAGTTCAAAACTTCGGGCAATGCCCATAGTTATAGGGAGCCACTTCCATGGCCAAACGCTGTCAAATTACCGGCAAGACCGTGATGTCTGGCAACAATGTCAGCCACGCCAACAACCGCACACGTCGGCGGTTCCTGCCTAATCTTCAGCACACCAGCATATACAGCGATGTGCTTGGTCGTAAGGTAAGCTTGCGCCTGTCGACAAGCGCTATGCGGACAATTGAGAAGCATGGCGGGCTTGATGCGTTTCTGGCGCAGGCACGCAACGCTGAACTGGCTGATGAGGCAAAAGTTCTGAAGCGTGAAATTATGGCGGCAACGGCTGCCAACTAAAGATCATCGCAGATACGATGATTGAAAAAGCCCCGCCATTGGCGGGGCTTTTCATGTCTGAGGGCTAATCTATCGCAGACAAATTCGGGATAGATCAGGCAACATGCCTGCGCCGGACCCCGTTATCTTCGTCAAACAGGTCGGTCAGCTGGCCAACGACGGCGCCGCCAAGCTGTTCCACATCGGTGATTGTAACGGCCCGCCGATAGTACCGGGTGACATCATGGCCAATACCAATCGCCAGAAGCTCTACCGGAGATCGCGCCTCAATATAGCCGATAACCTCTCTTAGGTGCTTTTCAAGATAGCTGCCGCTATTCACTGAAAGGGTCGAATCATCGACGGGTGCACCATCCGAGATCACCAGCATGATGCGCCGTTCTTCCGGACGCGCCAAAAGACGATCATGTGCCCACAGCAACGCCTCGCCATCAATATTTTCCTTGAGAATGCCCTCACGCAGCATCAGTCCAAGCGATTTGCGCGCCCGGCGCCAAGGCGCATCGGCTGGCTTGTAAATGATGTGACGCAGATCATTGAGCCGTCCGGGGGCTGCTGGCTTGCCCGCCTGCTGCCAGAGTTCACGTGACTGTCCGCCCTTCCATGCGCGGGTTGTAAAGCCGAGTATCTCTACCTTGACGCCACAACGCTCCAATGTGCGGGCAAGAATATCAGCCGTTACTGCGGCAATGGTGATCGGCCGTCCGCGCATCGATCCGGAATTATCCAGAAGCAGGGTGACAACCGTATCCCGGAATTTGGTGTCCTGCTCCTGTTTGTATGACAGCGGGCTCAGCGGCTGTGTAACCACACGATGAAGCTTGCCGGCGTCAAGAATGCCCTCTTCGAGGTCAAAATCCCATGACCTGTTCTGGTGTGCCATGAGCTTTCGCTGCAACCTGTTGGCAAGCTTGCCGACAATGCTGGTGACATTTTCCATATGCCGGTCAAGCATTTGGCGTAGGCGGGTCAATTCTTCATCATCGCAAAGATCGGCGGCGGCGATTATTTCGTCAAAGCGCGTGTCGAACACCTTATAGGCATCAACGGCTTCACCCCTATCCTGATTATGGCCCTGCATGTCAGATTGGGGCGTTTCACCATCCGACATGCCTTCATCGGCACCATCGGCGTCAGTCATCTCGCCTTCTTCGCTTGATCCGGCATCGCCGGCATCTTCCATGGTTTGGCTGTCCTCGCCGTCGCTTTGATCATCACCTACGGCAGATTGTTCTCCGTCCTGATCGCTTTGGCTATCGCCATTGTCGTCCTGATCATCGCTGTCTTGAGAGTCATCATCCTGATCGGCGGTTGAATCACCAAGTTCGGTTTCAAGTGCGCCAATCAGTTTTCGTGACAGTTCGGCGAATTTTGTCTGATCATCCAGATTTTCCGCCAAGGCATCGAGAAGGTCGCCTGCACGGCTTTGCACCCACGGCCGCCACAGATCCATGACCATTGAAAGATTTTTTGGTGGCGGCGCGCCAGTCAATTGTTCACGCAGCAACAGGCGCACGACCTCTGCAATGCCGGCATCATCGGCACTGCCCGGCGCATCCAGCTGGCGGTTTTCATAGCGTTGATTCAGGGCTGTTTCCAGATTGAGTCCAACGCCAATCATTTGATTGGCGCCAATGGCTTCAACGCGGGCGCGCTCGGCCGACTCAAAAATGGCACGGGCGCCATCCATGGTCGGGCAAAGTTTGCGGTGTGTCTTCGGATTGTGATGGGCCAGCCACATCGCGGCGCTGTCAGCCGCGCCGCGCAGACTGGCGCGTTGCTCGGCAGTCGCTGTTGGTGGCAGGGCGGGAAGTCGAACATCATTCTCACCGACATGCGAATCGGTGCCGGCATAGGTCACTTGATGCTCGCCACCGCCAGCCAACGCACGCATTGCCGCGGCGGTAGATTTCAGGAATTTCTGATTAGAGTTATCCTCCGCCATAGAGCGTGATCCTAGCTTGCATTCGCCTGCCGGACCGGTGCCTCAGGAAGATCGATACCAAAGCAGCGCTGGTAATATTCAGCCACTGTTGGCCGTTCAATCTCGTCACATTTATTCAAGAAGCTGAGGCGGAAGGCTGTCGTCATATCACCAAGAATGGTGGTGTTCTCGGCCCATGTGATGACGGTACGCGGCGACATCACGGTGGACAGATCACCTGCCATGAACCCTTTACGGGTCAGATCGGCCATACGGACCATTTTCCCGACCAGCTCTACGCCGTCCTCGGTCGCGTAATGAGGCAGCTTTGCGGTGATGATTCCCACCTCATCGGCGTGGTCCAGATAGTTCAGCGTCGAGACGATGGACCATCTGTCCATTTGCCCCTGATTGATTTGCTGGGTGCCGTGATACAAGCCGGTGGTATCGCCAAGGCCGACAGTATTGGCCGTCGCAAACAAGCGGAAATGCGGGTTCGGGTGGATGACCTTGTTGGTGTCGAGAAGCGTCAGCTTGCCGTCAACCTCCAGCACCCGCTGGATCACAAACATGACGTCGGCGCGTCCGGCATCATATTCATCGAAAACGAGTGCTACCGGATTTTGCAACGCCCAAGGCAGAATGCCCTCGCGGAATTCAGTCACCTGTTTGCCATCGCGTAGCACGATAGCGTCCTTGCCGATCAGATCGATCCGGCTGATATGGCTGTCCAGATTGACCCGGATACATGGCCAATTAAGGCGCGCCGCAACCTGTTCAATATGCGTGGATTTGCCGGTACCGTGATAGCCTTGAATCATCACCCGGCGGTTATGGGCAAATCCGGCCAGAATCGCCAGCGTTGTATCATGATCAAACTGATATGACGGGTCCGTTGCAGGCACATAATCCGAGCTTTCTGAAAAAGCGGGGATTTCCATGTCGATATCAAGGCCGAACAGATCACGTGCATTGACGGTGATATCCGGAGCGCCAAGCGGGTGGGCAACTGAGGGCGTATTTTGATTTGCGCTAGACATAATGGATCGTACTCCGGGATGAGCTGTCGTAAAGACGAGGTTGCTTATGAAGTGGTCGCACCGTTTGCGGATAGTGATTTGCAGATCAGCGCATAGGCCAAGTTGATCTCTTTTAGCCGTTCTTCGGCCTTCGCGTCACCCCCATTTTTATCTGGGTGCGTTTCTTTGGCCAATTGCTTGTAGCGTTTCTTGACAAGGTCAACATCTGGAACGGGATTCATTTGCAATGTTTTCCATGCGCGTTGTTCTTCCACGCTCAATGTGCGGCCGGTGCCGGCTTGACGGCGTGACTCAAAGTCGAAGATACCAAAGCTATCGTCAAATATCTCATCTGCGGGCTTGCCGGTGGCGAATTTCCAGCTTGGACGCTCCCAGGTTGTGGCGCGCCGGATTTCTGCCTCAAGCGCGGCGCCCTCCAGCCCCTCGTAATAATTCCATGATTTGTTGTATGCCCGAACATGATCCAGACAAAACCAAATATAGTCACGAAGTGCATGGCGTGATTTTGGTGCCGGATAGATGCCTTCGGCAACACAGCCATCGGCCGCACAGCGCCGTATCTCGCTGTCCGCATTGTCGCTGTTCAGCGCAACCTCTGGTGTTTTGGGGCGTCTCATCATAGACTCCATCATAGAGTACTGCTAACAGCAGGCAACCAAAACTCCCCCAAAGACGGAGATACCATATGAAGGTGGCGGATACCATAGCCGCAAAGCTAAAAACCGGGCTCGAGCCAAGCTTTCTTGATGTTCAGGATGTCAGCCATCAGCATGCCGGTCATGCCGGCTGGCGTGAGGGCGGTGGCACGCATTTCACCGTCACCATAAAAGCCAGTATTTTCAACGGGAAGTCCCGCGTTCAGCAACATCGTATGGTGAATGAACTGCTTGCAGATGAGTTCGCGACTGGCGTGCATGCGCTGGAACTGCATCTGTCTGGTGACGCGTCCTAATCCTCGTCAATCGCATAAGCAACACAGCTGTTGGCAAGACTGCTGAAACGCTTTTCACCTGTTTGTGACGATTTGTCATCGGAAGTGGTTTCGGCAAGGCGTTCCTGCCTTGCTTGCTCACCATAGCGCGTCTGATAGGCAATTGTTGCGACCGGGCCCATTAATTCGGTGATATGGGTGCATCCGGTGCGCCCACCAATCGCCGCCGCCACTTTGCGGCGCCAGCCGGGACCGATTTGCAAACCAGCGAGCGATGCAAAGACGTCATTCGCGGTGGGGCACAGCGCATAGGGTCCGGCAATGGTCAGCGCTTCGGCCGCGGTAATCTCAAAATCCTGAGTGACGGTAATCCTGACTTTCATATGATGAACCGGCATGTCAGGTGTGACTTCACCGCGAAAGTCTGAGGGAAATGAATAGGTTTTGTGGTCGGTCAGTTCAGCCTCAATATCGAACAATCCATCCTCACGGACAAAGCCGTTGCAGCTGATCCGCCGATTGTGAACCGGTGTGCGCTTGGCTGGGGGGCTGAGATCAGTCGGATGTGTCTTCCCAAAAACCGGATCCATCATCTATTCCTGTGTTGTCCAAAGCCGGATACTTGTCAGGCGGTTGCCAACGCGTTTGAGAATGCGAAAGCGAATGTCGTGAAAGCGGAACTCCTGTCCGGGGCGCGGGATTGTCCGGCTTTCAAAAAGCACCAGACCGGCAATTGTTGCCGCGTCCTCATCGGGAAGTTGCCAGCCAAGCGCGCGATTGAGGTCACGGATGGTAACGCCACCATCGACAATCCATGATCCGTCAGCCTGTGCGGTGAGACCGACAAGATCGACATCATGTTCATCATCGATATCGCCGACAATTTCCTCGAGAATATCCTCAAGGGTGACGATGCCCTGAAGATCGCCATATTCATCGACAACCACGGCGAAATGTTCCCGCCGCGCACGAAACGCCTGCAACTGGTCAAAGAGAAGCGTTGTTTCGGGTACGAAATAGGG
>Ga0181580_10004620_pt1 | contig 11177 bp, 8 predicted proteins | sample 071ome_23_FD_132413 | JGI IMG/M metagenome (GOLD analysis project Ga0181580, IMG submission 132413) | Coastal salt marsh microbial communities from the Groves Creek Marsh, Skidaway Island, Georgia - 071403BT metaG (megahit assembly) | ecosystem: Environmental > Aquatic > Marine > Intertidal zone...
AGTGAGTTTGGCCACTATCGTCTCATCATCATCGACCGAAGCTTCTTCCTCCTCATCGCCCCAATCATCCCCATCAGCCCCACCATTCGGAAGGAGGCCATATCGCTTCATCATTTCGATATCCATCATCATGGAAGGCTCTTCTTCCTCATCCTCCCATGTATCCATCACTGCGGCACCAGTAAGGTTGACGCCTGGACTGTCCGGGCGGAGAGATTCGATCCACAGACCTGAATCCACAGCATACTGCCTCTGAGCATCCCTTTCGGTTTCAATCAACGATTGCCTCACAATGGCCAGCAGATCAGTCCACAAAAACCGCTTCTGGATCATTTCACCAAATTTTGTGGCGTGATCGATGCGGGTAGCAAGAGCCGATTCCTCTGGTTGAAGGGAACTCTGAAGCGCTGTCAGTGGGGCCGCCTGCGCGGTGAGTTCTGAGAGAAGCTCTCTTTTCGTCGACGCCACCTGCTGGAAGAAAATACCGACTAATAGCATTAACAAAACCAACACAACCACTGCGGCAGCCAAAAACGGTTTCTTACGGTCAAATTCCTGCTTATCAAGCAGGCTCTTAGGCATCAGGTTGAGTTCAACGGGACACTGAAAAACACTCCTTAGCCCCATGCCCACGACGGTTCCAAAAGCAGGAGCGACTCGCCCGAGTTCCTCCAAGTCCAGTGAGGGATCAATAGAGACCGATTGGAAGGGATTGAAGTAATCCACCTCGACATTCAACTTTTCCGCAAAAAATTGAGCCGTGTAAGGTAATATGGAAGCACCACCGGCCAAAAACATCCGTTCGGGTGCCCCGCCTTTGCGCTGAGTCTTGTAGCTCTGAATCGTCTGATTGACTTGGATGTGCAGGCGCGTCATGACCTGGCGGGCAATTTTGGAAATGGCCGCTTGCTGAGGATTATCAGGATCTTCGTAAGCCCCCCCAAGCGCCACAAAGCCTTGTTCCAGCTTAAACTGCTCGGCCTCAGGGAATCGCATCTTTTGTTCAGTGGCAAACTCCTGGGTGATGGCGTTGGCACCGATGTTGATACTTCGACTGAAAATCTTGCCATCCTCAAAAAAGAGAACGTTGCTGGATTTGGCACCAATATCCAGGACCATCGAACAACCTCCAAGTTCACTGTAATTGTGACGGAAGGCGTTGCATAAAGCCGTTTGCGGAGTGTCCACCAAATCCACCGATTTCCCAAGAGCCCCCACTGTGTTGAAGACACGGTCAACGAGCTCGGATTTGATGGCTACCAGGAGAATTTCCAACTCGCTGTCAGAGGAGGCCCCGATGACCTGGTGATCCCAGACAACTTCTTCAATCGGGAATGGAATGTTGTTCTGGGCATCCAGTTGAATAATTTCGGCAATCTTTTTGGCCTCAACCGGAGGAAGCTTACTGAATTTAGAAAAGACCTGATAGCCAGGGGGGCAGAGGTTGATTTTTTTCGACGCAAATGCCGAGTCAGAAAGCAAAGTCGTTAGAGCTTTTTTGAGAGCCCCCTCGCGAACAGCATCTTGGGCTCCAGGCAACCCGAGAGGCTGCTGGGCAAATGCTTTGAGTGTTAATCCTCCAGCATCATTGGGCTCAAAGGCGGCAATCTTAACGCTGCCAGCCCCTAAGTCGATGCATAAAAAGGAATTGGAATTTGCCATCTGTTAAATTTTTCCTCGTTTCAAGACAATAACGAACGCAAAAGGCCAAGGCCTTTCATACAAGTATTAAAAAGGTCGAGCTGGTGATATGAGAATTTCATACTAGGGTCAACAGAAAACTCTGAGTTCTCATGGATTCCATACCGATTGGAGCCGACCGAACGGGTGGGAGTTGTCATAACCAAGGGTTTGCCTTAATGCAGCAATATTCGTTCCATTCTGGAGGGGTTTTTGTCGATCGTTTTTCGTCTCATTTGGCCCCTTCACCACCTATGACAACAGGGACTGTTTTGATCAAAATTTTAACATCCAACCACAAAGACCAGCTATCGATGTACTCAAGATCCAAACGAACCCACTCCTTGAAGTCGGTGACCCGATTGCGACCGCTGATTTGCCAGAGACATGTGAGGCCTGGCTTGACACTTAAACGCCTGCGATGAGCAAGCTCATCAAACTGCATGGTTTCATCGACCGGCAGCGGACGGGGCCCCACTAGACTCATCTCTCCTTTGAGGACATTGAAAAGCTGAGGTAACTCATCAAAACTCCTTCTTCTCAGGAACTTACCTACTGCAGTGATGCGAGGGTCATCCGTTACCTTGAAAACAGGGCCCGCCATTTCATTGTAGGCCATCAACTCATCCTTGCGCTGCTCGGCATCGGTGACCATGGTGCGAAATTTATACATGGTAAAAGGCTGTCCATTGAGGCCGCTGCGCTTTTGCCTGAAAAACACAGGACCCTCCGAGCTGAGCCGGATCGCAATCATACAGCCGATCAGAATCGGGCTGAAAAGAAGAATGGCAAGCAGCGCCCCCAAGAGATCGATCGCCTGTTTGCCATAGATCTGCCAGTTGAAATCAGGGGTAGAGCGAAAGACCACTACAGGCTTTCCATACAGCTCATCAAGGGTGGTTCGAGAGATTTGCGTATTGAAGAAATTAGCCAGCATCCAAACTTCAATGCCTTCTGTTTCACAGGCCTGGATCACTTTTTCAATGCTTCCAAAAAAGGAATGTTTGGTTGCAAGCAGCACCCCATTGGCAGAGTGCTCATGAAGGATATCTACAAAGGATGCCACGGCCTCTTGGTTGATGTCCACCTCCGCAACCACCTCCAGATCATCCGCATGATCCAAGCCGCATTCCTTTTTGGCCTGCTCCACGTCCTCGGTCGTCCCCACCACAATGATACGCCTTCGGTAACCCGCTTCCCCCATGGCGTACAAGAGGTAGCGCCTGAGAAGCTCTTCCTTGAGAAATACGGATAAAAAGCTGGTCAGACCGAACAAAATGAAAACCGCTCGTGCGAGGCTTGTTTTGAGCAAAAAGGCTACAAGAATGAGCCCCATTGTGGTAAGGGCACATGCTTTGACCAACTGCCAGGCCGTTACCGCTCGGGAAACAAGGACAGGCCTCCTGTAGAAACCCTGTGACTCCAGAAGAACCAGGGAAAGCGGAACCGTGAGAATTAGAAAGGGATAAAAGTCGGCAAAAGGTTCAATTTCTTTGGTGCCCCCAAAGAGACCTAAAAAACCCAAACCAAAGTCGCCAAGCAGCCAGTCGCTGGTTCTCAGCTGATAAGCCAGCCAGAAGCTCAAGGTGAAGAGGCAGGTATCTACCAGCCTTTGCATTTGAACCTGAACCTGTTGTTGCCTTCTAAGCATGTTTGGGAGTTGGAATGAAAGACAACCTTGAAATCACTGGAATTGGGATGGATCCCCACCCGAAGAACCTAGGGCGGTCGTGCTTTGAAAGACCGGTGTGGCGGCTCGAATAAAAGCCTCCATGTGACGGTAGGCATTCTCTTCCTGACCTGGAATCACAATGGAAGAGACGGATATCGAGGCCCACCGCTGAAGACGTCCTTTTGTGAACAAATCTTTCACCATAAGCCACATACGTTCCGAATGACTCGAAGTGACATGTTGATCATCCACAAACCAATAATAGAGAAGACCTGAATACTCCTGCCCTTGAAAACGACGCAGCGTCTTCAGGCGCATGGCAGGTAGTGCCTGAGCCACCGGCTGATGCATTTGGATGGTCGTCGGTGTCGTTTCCTCGATGTGAAAGCCAGCACCCGTCAAACAGAACTGAGGCTTGTGAATGCTAGTTCGATCCAACCCCATCAGCACCACCGTCAAATCAATAAAAAAGCCGTTAGGGTGCTTGTAACGCCTGCGGGTAATGGTGGTGTCCTCAGGCAAGGCTTCCAGTTCGACCTCTGATACTTCGATGTCCTCCCCTACATAATTCAGCACCCAGTCTGGCAATCGAACCGGTGGCTTGTCCATTGAAGAATCCTTGTCGAGGATCACCCCAGGAGGACCCATGACCTGGTTTGATTGCCAGTAGCGGAGGAAGAAGCCTGAACCGGAAACCACCAGAACGACACATGCCAACATCAGAGAGGATTGCCGATTCATGCCCCCACCTCCTCAGCGTGAGCGCGTTTCTTGTCTGCCATCGAGCTGGGTTCTCTCAGCCAGATATCGACCAGAAAGATCCCTCCTAAGGCGATAGGAAATGTGATAAGGCCCAATTTTTGTTCCCATTCGAGCCCCACTTCCTGGCCGAAGCGATTGCCTATCCAGATGGCTATGACAATTCTAAGCGTATTTCCAGCAACAGCAAAAGGAACCGAAAGCAGCATCAGAAAAAGTCGCCGCCACCAAGCTCGATAGTGGATAAAAGCAAAGGCCAGGGTGAGTGGCACCAGTGTCATGAGGCTGCGGATACCGCTGCATGCGGCCGCCACGTCATAAGTAAATGTCTCACCCGCATCCATCAAAAGAGTCCCCTGGCGCACCACCTCTATCTGCAGAACATTATTGGCAATAAAAGCAGCGACTGAAGAAACCAGTAGTCGAAGAGGAAAGGTTACCGGCTGAGCCAAAGAGCCCACAGGAACACAAAACAAGAACAGCACGTAGGGAAAAAAGGTCACCTTCATCCAGCTTTTACCCCAACAAAAGCCCATGAGGCCATAAAACGCGACAAATAGGCCAAAAACCGAAATACGGGTTTGCTGAGCCACATAGCCAACGAGGTGCAGCAGAAGACCTAAGGCAAGAACCAAAAAGCTAGGCCACCAGGCACCATAGGATGGCGCATCTAACAATTCCTTGCGTTTCCAAACCAACAAGGCCAGAACAGCAAACGGGATCAGGTTACCGTGACCATCTTCCGACAAAGGAGCATTGTAAGCGTTGATCATCCACGAAAAAACCGAATGGGTGTCGACATAGCCAAAAGTGGAGTTACCCAAAAGATGAAAAAGAGCCACCAAGCCTAAAGTACCAACCAGAAAAACACTCTTGTGCGGCAATACCCTCCACAGTTGTTGCAAGTCACGCATGATGAGACGCGTTTGCTCATTCGTTTGAGACAAGAAGTTCGGTGAGTTGTTAGCCATAATGGGACGAAATCTTGGACCTTTTTATGTTTTTTTTGCTCAAAGGAAAATAAAATTCAACCAACATCGACTAGCGATGCTTGGAGGCCCCCCAAAGCATGCCCTTCCACCCATTTTTAAGCAAAAGCCACAGAAACATGGTGTTGTAGTAAGCGTAGCGGCCTAGCAGCCGACGTGGCTCACTACAAAGGCGAAAAACCCAGCCCATGCCGCACCGCTGCATCCAGAGGGGCGCATCGGGTTTGGTTCCAGCATTCACATCAAAAGCAAATCCAACCGCCAGAAGGGCCCCCCGCGCGAATCGATGCTTGTGCCGGTGAATCCAAGCTTGCTGCTTGGGCGTCCCAAGACCGACCCAAATAAAGTCGGGTGAGCAGTCGTTGATGCTTTCAATAATGCCATCGTCCTCCTCTGGACCAAAGTAGCCATGGTGCACGCCAACGATACGCAACTTTGGATTCCAGCTAAGGGCGTTTTCCCTCAGCTTTTGAAGGCATTCGGAGCTTCCACCGAGAAAAAAATGCGTGCTCGTAGACCGACAATGAGTCAGGCAGTAGCGCATGAACGTAGGGCCATAGACGCGATCCTTGAGCTTGGCACCCTGCTGATTGAGGCACCAAATCAATGGCATACCGTCTGGAATAAAGAAGTCTACCTGCGATGTCTGCTCTAAGAAAGCGGGGTCCAGCCGCCGCATGGTGACGATCTGAGTGTTGGTGAAATCAACAGAGATCACACCTTCCTCCAGCACCCTTTGCTGGCAATAATCGGTCAAGTGTTCATAGGTCGTGGCACGCAGTGCCGTCCCGAGAACATCGTAAGAGGCAGGTTCCTTCATGGTTAGGGTGCCACCTGGGCCATCATCCGCTCGAGGATACGATCCAGAGACCACTCAAGCTGCCACTTGGGAAAGTGAGAGCGAAATTTGGTCAGGTCACTGATGTAGCAGATGTGGTCGCCTTTTCGGTGATCCTCCACGTAAGTGTGGGATACCGAGCGGTCGAGCAGGTGTTCCAACTTATGAATGCACTCCAGGATCGAAGCACTGTTGGACCGGCCGCCCCCAAGGTTGTAGACCTCACCCGGACGAGGGTTTTCGGCAAATGCCAGAAAGGCAGCAATCACATCCTCACTGTGAATTTGATCCCGCACCTGTTTCCCCTTGTACCCGAGGATTTGGTAGGTTTCGCCTGCCTTCGCCACTTTGACCAGATAGGATAAAAACCCGTGCAGCTGCACACCACTGTGATGCTCTCCGGTCAGGCATCCTCCTCGAAACACCCCCACATTCATACCAAAATAGCGACCGTATTCTTGAGCCATGATGTCCGCAGCCGTCTTGCTGGCACCAAACAGACTGTGCATGGTTCGATCAATGCGACAGGACTCGCTCACGCCATTGAAATCTTCAGGGCGGGCGTAGTCCCAGCGGGTGGCCTCTTCCTTGAGTGGCATTTCATTGGGAGCATCTCCATAGACCTTATTGGTGGACATGAATATGAAGACCGCTTCAGGCTGAGTCTGCCGGGTTGCTTCCAGCAAATTGAGCGTACCCACTGCATTAACGTCGAAATCAATAAAAGGAATGTCGCGAGCTTTGTCATGCGAAGGCTGAGCCGCGCAATGGATGATCAAATCGAAACGATTTTCACGGAAAAGCTGGAGAACTCCCTCGCGATGACGAATATCCAGTGAGTGATGATGAAAGGCTCGGCAATTATTTTTGAGGCGCTCCAATACCCAAGTTGTGTCACCACCAGGCCCAAAAAACTCTCGCCTCATGTTGTTATCGACTCCGGTGACAGTGTGCCCCTTTTGATCCAGCAATCTTACAGCTTCTGAACCGATCAACCCACTAGACCCTGTCACCAGAACATTCATGAAACACAGACGATAATCACCCTCTTAGGGAGGAAAAGTAAATTCGGAGGACGCATCAAGCGCATCAAGGAGTAGAGATGGTGCCAGAGGCGGGATTTGAACCTGCGACCAAAGGCTTATGAGTCCTCTGCTCTACCACTGAGCTACTCTGGCATCCCAAACTCAACTAGAATCCTCGATGGAGGAAGGGAGAAGCTACCGAACCTGCATACGCAGGTGCAAGCAAAAACCAGGCACTCAACAGATGGTCATACACGGTGAATACCACTTCTGGCTACAACCTGATTCTCGCATCATTCGAGAGCGGAAGACCTACTAATACTCATGATAGCTGGCTTCTTTAGATGAGCCGGAAGAGCTGAATACTCCCCAAGAGGGTTGTATCGATCAAACCATCTCTCATTGCTCGCCTGAAGAACCAAAGTTGGAAGTCATCCAAAAGAACGTTTGAGGAGCACTCCTGCAATTTCCAGCCAACAATAAGGGGATAAATTCTCCCCACACGGCTCCACCAAATCGAGCCATCGCGATTAAGGAGCATCTTAGACCCCTCTCCTGGTATGTCAGAGTAATTGTCCATGGTCGTGCCAGATTGACAACCACACACCATTCACCCCCCTTCAGCTAGTTTCGCAATACCCAATTAAAGGAACCCTCTTATCACAACCCATAAAAACCAACGTCGCTCCCAGCCAATTGGGCTGAGAGCGATGTTCCATCAACAGCAATCTTCGACTGCTCTCACTTGGATCTAACCAAGCGTGCAACCGGTTTTTTGGTTATTTCTCCATCAGGCCCTATCTCAGTCACAGCATGCTCCCACGTGTCGGTATCGATCATTTTTTGCACCATCACGGTGGAATACACTCCCGGCAAAGTCCCATTGGGTAATGTTTCCGGGTGAAATTCTGTCGAATGCATCACGGTCTTTCCCTTTGTGAGTGTCACCAAATTTTCCCACGCTTGATTGAAGGAGTTGGAACCACTGTCGATGATCACCTTTCTCTCTTGATCATAATACCGCTTGGATAGAAAAGACCCTTTTCCGGTGGAGTTTTCCCAATGCCCTTCAACCTGTATGGCTGCCCCCCCCATGACAGCTTTAAAGGTAACAAACCCCTTACCGCTCTTGTCATCCCCGCTTCCTTCCCATTTCCACGTCCCAAGCTGCCAGCTTGCATCCTTGAGTTCATCAATAAGATGGGTTTTGTGATGATCTGCTTTCAATTCGGCCGTCTGCCCAAACCAGCTGATGGCTACTGCCAGTAATAATGCACTTTTCTTCATAATGATTGGATATGATTTGAATAATTGTCGAACCACATAGAATCACGTTCACATTCTTTCAAACCCGCCATAAATCAGCATTTGCGCGAAAAAAAATCAGCCTGTAACGGTTGAGACACTATCTGAAAAGGAAACCCCACGACACTCAATCCACCCATCATCCTCGTGTTCAATTATTTAATGATTTCCAACCAACCAAATAAGGCCATTTGAAAGCGTGATAGGAGTTGTTGACTCGGTGCTAGTTTTCGCCATCGGTTGGGGCAAATCATCCCCAATTCTGGATAGGACATCCTAAAACACCAGATAGGTTTAAAGGGTCGAACTAACCAGAATATCAGGTGTTGGATCCAAAGCTTTTGGACGCCGTATCCCGTGCGGAGAATAGGACTGACCAAACGACTTGGATGGCAGAAGCGATTTCAGAATTCACCGCCTTCCTCGTATGGAGCGAGTTCAAGGATGATCACCATGCTTGAGAATGGGACGGATCCGCCACGTGGCCTCCGGTCCGAACCGCTTGTGATTGGCCCAAGGTTTTCCCTCCAGATGCTCTTGATAAAGACTCAGCACTAGCATTCCATAGATCCATATCATGCAGGCAGCGGAGACCAAACCGCGCAACCAAATCCTTCCGAGCGCAGAACCTTCAACCCACTTGGCAGGTAAAGGCGACACCTTCTTAGAGGCTGGCCATATCAGCAGGAGTCCTGTGACCACGACTCCGTTCATGAAGAGAACCCATTCGGTCACCATGCGTCCGTCGTTGAAACCTGGAATGGCCCGCATCAAATTGCCGAGAATCATCATCCAGAGAAAAAGCAGGTAAATCATCTGACCCTTGCCGATTGGGGACGATGGAATCACTTCAAGGGGTCTCTTGAGATGTCGCAGGAGCAGTGCAGCTCCCAGGAAGGAAGCGGACCACCATACCAAATTGAACCAGCCGCCCGGAGTGGCCTCGATCCCTCCCAGCAATGGAGCCTTAAGCACTTTCGGAATAGCCTGGTGGTTCAGCCAAGAGTCGACCAATTTATGCAAATTGAGAAACCCCACTCCAAAGATGACAAACCAGGCCGCGAAAACTCGTGTCCATCGCTTCTGCCCCTCCTCTTCGATTTCATTCCGTCGGGGCTGGTGCTTCCAGAGGTAAACCATGGAAATCACGACGACACACCCAAAACCAAACCCATGCATCTGCTCCAGAATACTGTGCCAGTTCGCCGATTGATAATGCGACCAGGAGGCGGGCACTCCCTCGGGAAACCTCCATGGATGCCCCGGGTAGCGCATCAGGTAACGAATCATTGGCATGGTCGCAAATGAAATCCCCCCTAGGATGAAGGCAACGGACATGACTTTTGCGACAGCCTTCATTCGATTTCGACGAAACCAGAAAACAGCTGCCACAAACACCCCGAGGATACCTGCCCAGTCATCGCTGCGAGGAGGCATCACCCTCAGACCACCATGACTCATGAAAAAAATGCTCCCCAAGGTTGGCAGCAGAAGAAAAGAAACCAGCCATCCTAAGGAAAGATGAAGAAGGAGCGAGGCATCCTGACGAAAGAGACCGCTGCAGTAAAAATAAACCCCACCACCCAGCAACAAACCGCTACCCAAGCCCACACACTGAGGGAAATCGCTCAAAAACTGGGGCCAGTTGGTCAACAACTGACTTGGATCCAGAGAAAGTCCCGTAGTCGGATGGACATAACTGGGATCCCCTAAAGATACCACCAAGGCATCGGCAAGAGCCGCCTCCCAACCAGCATGCCGCAACCCAAGCTGAAGGGTGTATCCCACCAAACAACCGAGCCCAAGGAAGGGCAGGAGCATCAGTGGGTGCTGAACCACCCGTTGCCCTTCGGCACGTTGACGATCACTTCGGCGATCCCAAAGGTCATAGATACAGATCCCCATCAATGCCATCAGGGCCTGCAGCCAATCCGCATCAAACCAATAAAGGGGGCTCTTGTGACGCTGCCAGGTATCGTCCCCTGTATCCTGTCCCACGGGAGCCAGAAATACTTCCAGAGGCTCCTCCAGAAAATGACGCAGCCACAGGGCAGCGAGCACGAAGCAAAGCGGCTTGAAGAAAGCATTAAGGCGTCGGGAAGGCATCACCGCAGCCATGGCAAGACCGGCAACGCCCATCCCACACCAGAGCCCCCCTTCGAGAAAAAGGGCAAAAAAGCCGAAGTAAGTGCTCGAGGCATGCCCCGACTCGGTGAAGGAAATGGGATACATGTAGGCGATCGATCCACCGAAGCCCCACCCAAGTGCCCCGAGAAAGGCGAAAGTCAGGACCCTTTCCCGCCAGTCCTGCCGGCCGGAGAGAACGGCCACAGCAATGGACGACAAGACCCCGGCGACCATGGCGCCTGCTTCATGGCCGAAGTTGCCTCGAATCCCCCAGCCCATGGAGAGAGAAAGGGCGACGATCAGGCAGGAAACCGGATGGCTCAAGGGGCACGACTGGAAGCACTGCCTGGAGACGCTCATGGACAACATCATGGGTAAGGGCCCACTAAGAAACAAGTCGCAGGTCCTTGGTCCAGCATTGCTCGACACCTGCTCATCCGGGCAGCATGATATATAGTATGCACTCCCACCCCCGCAAATGGCTCCATGCTTCGAATATCCAGCGCCGAACCTTTGTCAAGGCAGCCAGCCTCATGACGATGGCACAGACCTGGCCGGGCCGTCCGTTACGCGCGCAGGCACCTCAGACACTGAGAATCGGCTTGGTTTCTGCAGCCAGTTATGGCCATGGCCAGCAACCGCGCCGACCGGGTTCTCATCATGGGACGGCCTTTATGACACCGTTCAATGGATGGAGGGAAAACAAACTCGAAGGGATCGAAGGGAGCTTTGTGAAATCCGAACGAAGGATTCCTGGAGCGCGGGTGACCAAACTGTGGGAT
>Ga0181580_10004623_pt1 | contig 11176 bp, 15 predicted proteins | sample 071ome_23_FD_132413 | JGI IMG/M metagenome (GOLD analysis project Ga0181580, IMG submission 132413) | Coastal salt marsh microbial communities from the Groves Creek Marsh, Skidaway Island, Georgia - 071403BT metaG (megahit assembly) | ecosystem: Environmental > Aquatic > Marine > Intertidal...
AAGTAGCCTTCTATCTTACCTGCCCTTCCTGCCTTCCTACCCTGTGCGCCTACCCTATATGCCCGTGTGCCTAGCGCGTGTATGCTCATTGTGCAACAAGCTTTTTTTTCTTATAGCCGTTAGACGTCGTTATAAGCTTTCTTTGATGGTCCGTGTAGGGTTGGTTAGTCAATAGTTGGGGTTCTAGATGAATGAGGAGCTATCTGTGTTTTGTTTGTGTTCGAATGATAGTGACGGCTTGGTCCATTCTAGAATAATGTCAAGCACGATTTTCATAAGTAGTATTGAGGCATTCTAATCTCCCCAGAACACCGACATTATTGCAAAACTTTTTTTCATGATAATCTCCTATTCTATGAAACCGTGTGGTTCCGTGCGGTGCAACGGAATGGTCCTGTGGCTGTGTGTGTATTTTTGGTGTTATGGGCAGCACAGTCGCAGGGCCTACTATTTTCTTATCTCTCTTAGGGGAGGGTATCATAACGACATCGTGAAAACATAGGTTAAAAGCACATTATCGGAGATCAAAAAAAAAGTGAGAAAAGTTGATTATTTTCCTTGACAAGGGTTATTTCATCTGTTACATTATGAGTATAACCAACAAGGAGATCAACATGGCGTTAGTAGATTGTTTCATTATGGTGTTTTGCGCGTTAGGTTTTTGGTACACTTGTGAGACCATTCTAATGACTATCGAAAAAAAGTGAAAAAAATCCTTGACAAGTCCTTTCGCATCTGATACGTTATTAACATCACCCAAACAAGCGAGGTTTAAATGTTAACAGAAAATGACATCAACGTTGGCGATCAAGTTATATACCGTTGTCCGTGGACAGGTTGCCCATTGTATGGTTGGGTTATACAAGTCAATGGGGAATGGGGCGCAGGTTTCTACGACATCCATCCAGACGATGAAGATGATAACTATCTTGACACTGCCATTCACGTTATCGACATCATCGGTGTCATAGATGAACCAACACCGGAATAATCCGAGGCCAAAAAAAAGTGAAAAAAAAATCATTTTTTCCTTGACAACCATTTTCACACCTGTTACATTATTAGCATAACCAACCAACAAGGGAGACAACATGTCATACGCGAACTGTTCATCTATGTTAGAGGTCAAGCAACTAAATGCCGTCAATGGTTATAACTGGTTTTCGCATGGTGCAATGCGCTGGTTTAAAACTCGCTTGCAACAAGGTGCGCCCATTGGGGGTTTCTTGTTCATCTCCTCAGAATGTCAAGGGTGGGGCCATCCGCGACTATACACTATTCGAGCGATACACGATGATGGAAGGGTCGAGACCATCGGGGGCTTCGGGGAATATAACACTATGCGACAAGCCCGTCAGGCTGCTAACAATATGCTTGCGGATCTATTAGAAAAAAAGTGAAAAAAAAATCATTTTTTCCTTGACAAGCCTTTTCCCTTCTGTTACATTATTAGTATAGAGAACAAGAACACAACCCTAACTCCGGAGTCACTATGACTAGCTCAGTAGAAACCTTCATCGCTTCTCAACTTAATGCCCTTTACGATGGTGTCGAACTTGGCAACTATGCCCTCGAATGCGCGGACGTAGAAGAGCTTCGCAACTATCCCGCAGTAGACGGTGCTTTGCCTGCATACCATCGATCTCTCGGTGAGGGCTTCGTTATCTTTGAAGGTTCCGTTGGTGGTTCTCACGTCGTTGTGTTCCAAGCTAAGAACATCGACCGCGATAGAGCCGGACGTTGCAACCGTTTCCTCGGAAAGCACGGTGTTGAGGGATATGTCAGCGAGACCCTTGCAGCGGTTTGCGATGCTATCGGTGATACCGATGTTTGCGAGCGTGCTGTTGACAGTTACGTGTACATCGATGGTAACAACTGGTATGCTGCAAACCCTGAAGCCATCGTGGTTGACCGGCCTGCTACCGATAACCCCGTGGTTGCCGTGCCTGTACTGGAGCGCAAGAGACAACGATCTGCCCAGCGTGCCATTGATACCCTAACACAAGAACGCGAAAATGTCAAGGACGATTTTTGTCCAGAGTGGATGATGGGTGAACTCGCAGAGGCGTGGAGCGACTACGAAACATTCGGTGATCTCTAAAACATCGAGCGGTTCGGGTTTGTAACAAAGGCCGTAACAAAGGGGGGTCCTCCCCCCACCCCCACACCGACGGACATATATAGGCCGAAATAAGTACTTGACAAAGGGTGGCCGGCGGAAAAGCGAAGCGTGGTACATTCACTACGCCGACAAAATTTCCGAGATTTTGGACTTTATCTAATTGCATAGGTTTTTAACTCATTTGGGTTAAGAGCCTTTTTTTTGTGTGCAGAGAAGCTACTTAATATAATTGCAATGTCAAAAAAATTGCGGAAAAAATTTTTGGAGATTTAAGAGTGAATTTTACAAAGAAAGAAATTAAAGAAATTATAAAGGAAGAGCTTGCATTCGTTGTTGAGGCATACCGCAAGAAAAGGGCTTGGAAAAGCACCCTATCTCATCCGTTCACAAAGTTTTATACCGGACAAGAATTATTGGATCATGAAGATTTGCGGCCCCTAATGCCCACGAAACCATTTGATCAGTTACCGGATGGAACAATGGTGTTTAATGGATTATATCGGAACAAGTATAATTTGCAATTCAGAAGACGTAAAGATGATCTTTATGAACTATATAAAATCGAAGGAGAAGAAGTGTAATGGCAGATAATAGAAAGGCAGTAAAGCCTAAAATCAAAAAGAAGGTCCGTCAAGGCAAAAGCACTCATACGAAGTATGGATCAAAAGGTGGCGGCGTCGATGGCTCAACGCCATCAAAGTTATATAAAAAGCGGTCAAGGGGTCAGGGCAAATAATTCCTTTATCTTTTTGACAAATGTGCAAAAGTCCTTCTATTTAACTATAGGAGGATTTTTTATGTTATATATTCTGTTATCTTTATTCGCTTGTTCGGACATTGCCATAACCGCAAAACCTGATGTGCAAAATATCATGGCATTTCCTGAGCATATTGACTTTGGTCATCTCACCTCCGGTGAAGAAACGGCATTGGAAGAATTTGCCGTTATTAACTCCGGACAAGTTAACCTTACAATAGATGCGCCGATATTGGTTTCAGGAAATGACAGATTTTCTCTTGGGGAATTTGAAGAAGAAGAATGGATCATTCCTCCCGGAGAGCATGTCGTTTTTGACGTGTCCTATGATCCTCAGACATTTGAGTTCAATGGAGCGCATATTGAGATTCATTCCGATGATCCTGATGAGCCTGTGGTGCTTGTTTCTTTGGAAGGATATGGTGATGCTCCGGTATTGTCCGTAACGCCTTCTGAGCTTAACTATGGCGATATATCAATCGGCTGCGATAATGAAGAGCGAATTACAATTCGCAATGCAGGCAATTTGCCTTTAATTATCGAGAATGTATCCCAACTTGTTAACAGTCCGATTGACATCCTTATGGAATTTGGGTCGTTGCCTCCGCCTCCTTGGACCATTGATCCTCAAACCGAAGTTGACTTTCTTGTTTCTTATATTCCTTCTGATATTGGCTGGGATCGCAGTGAGATAGTCATTGAGTCAAATGACCCAATACTTCCTGAAGAAACAATTGAGCAGGAAGGCAATGGTGATGTTGAGCGGTGGTATAGTGAAAGGCATGAACAAGAGCCTATTTCTTATCTTGACGTTCTATGGGTTATTGACGATTCTGGATCGATGAATCCTTATCAAGTTATGTTGGCAAATCAAATTAATTTTTTCTTCTCGGCATTTTTGGCAAACAATCCCGATTTTCATATGTCGGTTATTACAACGACTTTTCCAACCTTAAATGGAATGATAACAAATGCTACGCATAGTCCTGAAGTTTATCTTGCTAGTTTAGTTAATGTGGGTGTTTTTGGTAGTGGAATGGAAATGGGCATTGAGATGGCATATCAAGCTTTGTCTGATCCTTCTATTGCTGGTCCTGGATCACAATTTTTTGGGACGAGGCTGCGCTTGTTGTGATTTTCGTTTCTGATGAGCCTGATCATTCTGGGGCGTGGCAAGGATATACATCATTCTTCGATAATCTTAAGGAGGCCGGTAAGTTTATTCCTTATGCTGTTATTGGCGATCATCCTTCTGGCTGTGTATCGAATGCTCATATTTATCCAATCAACATTTTGTTTGGTGCTGGCTATTGGCATCTCGTTGAGCACTATGGCGGTGACTGGTTTTCTTTATGTGCGCCTGACTGGGGTAGCCAACTTCAGGATCTCGGAAATACTCTGACAAATAGAGCAACCTATATTCTTGAGAATGAAAACCCTATTGAGGATACAATTACAGTTACTGTTAATGGACAGATAGTAACCGAATGGGCTTATGACTCTACCGTTAATGCTGTGAAGTTTGACCCAGAACATGTACCTACGGAAGGGCAGACCATTGAGATTGAGTATGCGGTATGGGGTTGCTAATATTCTTAAGAACTATTTATCTTGAGGATTTTTAACATGTTTGCTTTTGTTGCCCCAAGGTTTCTGGACATGCTGTCCATCTTTATTAAAATTGATGCTATTACTCTTTGGCCATTCGTTATTTCTCGTGAGCCAATGGACCAGATTACTTTAAACAATGAGAGAATTCACCTTAAACAACAAGAGGAACTTCTTATCATTGGATTCTATGTTATGTATGTTTATTACTGGCTGAAGAATATGAAGAAGTATGAAGGATCTAAAAGACAAAGAATGTTGGCTTATCGAAACATACCTTTTGAGAGGGAAGCTTACGAGCACCAAATGTCTGATGTTTATACTATGAGAAGAAAATCTTATGCATGGTGGAAGTTCAGATGAGCGTAGATAAAAAATGGAATGAGTATCTCTCGGAAATGTTCTCAACTCGTGGAATCAAACCTGGTACTAGAATAGAAACATCCGGAGAAGATCATTACGAAGGAACAAAAGAAAGAGCGCAACATCAAGGCTTAAAAAATTTGGGCGAAATGGAAAACCTTATCCATACTGTTGGTAATCCAGAGGACTCAAACCTTGACGTACCAAAAGGTCGTCATGTTGTTGAGAAAAAATCTAAAAAGAAAAAAGTAAAAGTCAAGAAAAGAACAAAGAAATCTTATTGCGAGTCAACTCCTTGTGATGAAATGGGCTTCTCTCAGAAAGCTTCTTGTAAGTCTCAAGGATTTAAGGACTGCTATGCTAAGAACGAAGCTGAGTCTTACCATTGGAATGAGCCTAAATGGTTTTATGGCGGTGGTTATGGCGACGGTAAGGTGCATAAAATAATTTCTGAAGAGCTTTCTGCTTTGGAATTGGAAAAATTAATTGGCGTTTCTGGTATGGAGTATCTTGCCTCCGGTAAATTTGGTAACGTATATAAAGCAAATCATCCAGAACTAGGCGAAGTTGCTGTTAAGCTCCTAAGTGCAGAGACAGGAAAAGTAAAAGGTTCTGCTAATATTGATCAGATCCGTAAAGAGATTGACAATTATGAGAATATTGGAATTGCTGTTGATGCAAATGATCAGGTTGCAAAGCATTTTCCAAAAATTTATGATGTTGGAATGAAGAGAACTGAGGATGGTGTACTTGGTTATATCGTTATGGAGTTAATTAAGCCTAGTCCTTATTCTCAAGAGGTTGTAAATAGCTTATTTGCTGGTCTCGAATATTATTTACAGCAAGATGAAATGGGTTTTAATGAACCACTTGCTTTAAAAGATGAACCAGAACTGCAAGACAGAGAAGTTAGCATCGACAGAAGAGCAGAAAATGTGTTTTTGCACGGTAAAGGTCAAATAGAGGACATGGTTGCCGAATTATATCAAGGACTAATGACTGAATTAGACTGGAGTTCTATGAATCCTGAGCAAATTAAGCTTGCTCAAGGGTTTCGTGACGCTGCAATGGGTGTTTTTTACAATTATTTTGTGAATATTGACGGAATTTCTGAAAGAGCGATGACCTCAAGGTACAATACTGCGAAAAATAACATTCTAAAGCTGTTTCCAACAGCAAAAAGAGCATTAGAATCAGTGGAAAATGTAATAAACTCTGATTATAAGGACAGAATGATTCCAAAACTTGGTGTCATGGCAGTAATTGCGTCTATTATCGAGACAATTAGTAGATTACCACACAGAGAAGACATGGCAAGCGAAGTTATTATGATGATAGAAGATGCCGTGCGGTACCCAAGAGGATTTACAGTCATCCCAACAGGATATTATTCCAGTACTATAGATAATATTGTGACTGGGAAGCGTCAAGATATGCCAGAAGCAGCTAAATCGCTCGAAAAAGCTTTTGTTGCATTGCGAAATGAAGTTGGATTGGTCCCAAGAGACCTCCATAGCTTAAATGTTATGGTTAAAGACAATACAGGAGAGGTAGTTATAATTGACTTCGGTAACTTTAATAAAGTCATATAACTCAAATGGGTTAAATTTATAACTCAAATGACTTGACTTTATAACTTAAATGTGTTATATTAATATCAAAGGTGTTAAAACTTATGCAAAATTGGTTAAATAAAATTAAATTATTAAAAGAAAACAAGAATGGAAAGGTCATTACCTTTGATTTCGATAACACAATTGTTTTTTCTCACGAAAATCACGACGAAGAAGGTAACGAAGGATATGCTCATGGTGGTGTAAATGGTTATATCGTTAACTTAATCAAGAAAGTTAAGGCTAAAGGCTATACTGTATTCATTGTTACCTCCAGACAACAGTCTATGGAGGGTGGTGATGACTCAGTTCAGGCTCAAGTAGACAAGCTTGAGTTGCCTGTAGATGGTATCTTCTTTACAAATGGAGAACCGAAGGCAAAGAAACTCTATGAATTGGGGTCTACCATACACTATGATGACTGCGAATTAGAGCATGAAGCCATTGTTGCATTCAGACAGCTGCATCCAGACTTTAATATGGTGGTCAAATTCCCTGATGAGAGCCTCAAAGATACCAATGAGGTGTCAAAGGGTATGTTATGCACTTCGGGTGGTGAATACATCATCCTCAAGCGTTCTGATACAGGTGAATGGGATGCTCCTGGTGGTCATTTTAGAGAAGGAGAGACTGCCAACTATGCGTTTTTTAGAGAAATTCGTGAAGAAACTGGGCTTGTATTGGTAAGAGCGCAGTATTTGGAGACAAGGGCTGTTACTTTTAACAATAACACCGAGGATATTCACTACTTTATTGGTTATCTGAATGATAGTACAGACGATTTGCCAAAAATTATACAACTTGATCAAGAAAATACTGAATATTTCGTAGGTGATCTGGTCGAAGTAGAAGAAAAGTGCAAAGAAAGCTGCACACAGAATCTGAAAAACCTGATCGATATGATAGCTGATGACAATTTGATGGAAGAGATGAGTAAATTCCAGTCTAAAATGCATAGCGGACACTCAAAAATGAAAAAAAGACTCATTGGTCTCGGAAAAAACAAGGCAACAGGTGCCAAGGGACTCAAAAAAGTAAAAGATTTTAGTAGGTCAAAGTCTGCACCGGCTGGTTTTGGTGTTTTAGAGGAAAAAGATGAACAAAAAAGAAAAATTAAGATTAAAATTCTTTCACCAATTGACGAAAAGCGTAAAAAGAAAAAGAAAAAGAAGCGAAAATCACAAAAACGTCGAACCTATAGGTCTTATGGCTCTTACTGGCCCTATGGTGGGTATGGAACCCAAGAAACAGACATCGGTGGCGGTGACGCGGGCGGCGATGGAGGCGGTGGCGGTGAGTAAAAGTCCTGATACTTCTAAAAAACTATTGTCAATGGCCTATAAAGACCCTCTTGTTATGGCTGAACGGTTAATGGCGCTACAAAAAAGCGACAAAGGTGAATTATATGAGCCTGTGATGTTTAAGGGGAAGGGTCATGGTACTTTTTGGTCACATTCAGATAAAAGATTTGTTAGAGTTGCAAGAAGATCAGCTCATTACCTAATTCCTTGGAGAGATCCAGAAGATGATAACGCAAGATACATATACACTCATCATATTGCTCATGCTGGTGTTATTTTAAGAGTACATAAAGACACTTTTTATAAGATCGGCTTTAATTGAGAGGTAAAATGGAAGAAAAATATTTATATTTTTTTAAAATGTCCGTTCTTTTCCTAATTACTATGTTACTTTATGCATTTTTCGGAGCCGAGTTTACCAGCCTGTGTCTTTTGTTCTATCTTGCCTTCGGAAAATCGTGATTGAGGTTTTAAAATTATGAAATTTTCTAAAAAAAGATTAGCTCAGATAATCAAAGAAGAGTATGACAACTGCAATGGTCAGATGAGTCATGATTCTGGTGACTATGAAGGTGATATGGCTAGGAGTCAGTTGTTTAATATGGAAAACAATGCTAGAGAGTTATATGCAATGATTCCTGAAGAAGTTGATCTTCCGGCTTGGGTACAGGCTAAGTTAACAAAGGCCAGTGATTACTTGAGTTCTGTTAAAGATTATCTTGAGCACGATATGTATAAAGGTGAATATGATAAAGTTACTCCTTGTGATAAGGAAGTTACTTATAATTTAAGTCAAATGGATTATAATACAGATGACGTTGTTGACGCTATTATGGAGATATTAAAATTATAACACATTTGAGTTAAGTTATTTTATCTTAAATGACTTATAAATGAAAGAAGAAAAATTAAATCCCGGCCTTGGCTGGTCAATAGCTTGTGAGTTTGACGTTGGTGAATTAGTAACATGGTCAAACTGGAGCAATGATCAAAATGGACAATATGTAAAAGATTATTGTAATGGAATAATAACTGATATTTTCAGAATACCAGAAGGCAATAGATACATATTCATAGCAGAAGTGGTTCCGTTTGGTGAGACTTCACCTATTAAACTAGGTGTCTTTAGATTACGTAAATTAAAAGAAAAAGACTAATTAGTGTATGCAATGTAAGATTGTAAATAATGCTGGTATTGACTTAAGTGACCTCGAACAGCACATACAAGGTATGTATGCTCATTTTGATGATCGTATTGGCTTTAAAAAGCCTCCTACGCTCTTCTTTGACTCGGACCCTAGTAATGCCTCCAAGACTCTTGGAAAGACCGCCTATTATGATCCTCAGAGCCATGAAGTGCATGTTTATGTGGATGGTCGTCATCCAAAAGATATGCTGCGCTCCATTGCTCATGAACTTATCCACCACCAACAAAACCTTGAGGGAAGACTCAACGTTGGAGGTTATCAAGGAGAAGGTTACTATTTAGAGAATAAAGAGATGCAAAAACTTGAGCAAGAAGCTATGCTTAATGGAAATGCATACCTTAGAGAATACGAAGACAAGCTAAAGCTTGAGGAGAATAAAAAAATGTCTATTAAAGATTGGAAAAACAAAGAACTTTTCGAAAACCTTGCAGAACGTTGGGGATTTGGAACCAAGATTCTTAATGAAGGACAGAGCGTCCGTCATGGTGCTGAAGACAGAGATGTTGGACGTGATAGAGTTCAGCCTGATCGTCAACATGAAGAGCTTGAGCTTGAGGAAGAAATCGAAGAGGGTATGTGTCAAGCTTGTCAAGCAATGCCTTGTGGTTGTGTAAACGAAGAACTTGAAGAAAAAAAAACTCCTGAACATGACGCTGAAATGAAAGCGGCTGGTTTTTCTGATGCTCAGGCTAAAAATCTTCCTGATGAACTTCAGAAGTCTATGCTTGGTGAAGAAGAATTAGAAGAAAGAAAACAAGATTGCTTCGAATTAAAAACATTTGATGGTAAAGTTAAGTGCATCATGAAGCAAAAGAACATCGGAGAAGAAAGAGCATCCGCTTATGTCGCAGATGTTATGAGAAAAATGGGAGAATTGGAAGAAGGTTCAGCAATGGCTGCTGGTAGTGTTGCTGGTCCAGCTAATAATCTCGAAGAAAAATTGCGTGAAGCAATTCGTGCTGTTCTTGAGAGCAACGAAGAAATCAAAGCAATGCTAAAGGGACGCAAATAATGTCTATCGTTGAGATAACAGATATTAACGAATTCTACAATATCACCAAAGGTAAAGAAATTATGAATGAAGAAAAAGTTGCGGAAGAACTTATCAGAAAGTTTGTAAGAAAAACTCTTCCATCTGTAATCAAGACGGTTACGGAAAGCAAGAATCGAGAATTAAACGAAGAGCAAGAGTTAAGAAAAATTATTCGTAAGCTTATCTTGGAAAGAGATATTGCTGATGCTTATCCTCATGCATCTACCGGTATTAATGTACTGGAAGATGTTCTTAAGAAAATGATCACGACTCTTCGTTCTGATTATAAAAGATTGACAACTGATAAGGCTCAAAGAGAATCTTACAGAGCGCATCTTCTCAACGCTGTTGATCTTTCTCTTCGTCCTTCTGATGCAAACGAGATTGCCAGTTCACCAGAGACTTCTTTGATGTCAGCTCCTGAACCAGCTGAAGAAGTTCCAACCGCAGAAGAACCAGCATTCACAATGGATGATCTAGATGAAGATCTCGGAGTAGACATCATTGATGATGAAGAAGAAAAAATGATTCCTGTTGAGGATGATGATCGTCCTGATGAGTTCGAAGAATTTACTTCTGGTGTTGAGGGTAATTTAGATAGAACTGGTGCTCGTGCTGCATATGATACCCATAAGCAGGTTGGCCAGTATATTTTGGATGGATACGAAAAATTGGATAACCCAAGTGATCGTTCTGATTTCAGAGAATATCTAATTACAAACCTCAAACTTTATCTTGACAAATTCGAAGCCGAATTGAGCCAAGAGTTGGAAGAACCAACAACTTTAGAATATGAAAAAATTACAGGACATAAATAACCTAACCGTTTGAGGATAACTTGTCAAGTAAACAATATAAAAATTATTCTTTAATAAACAAACTGAAGAGAGAGCGACGGATAAATGAAGACTTCATGAACGTCCTCTCTTCTTTAACTTTAGAAGAGGTCATAGGTCTCAAATTAGAACAAGCTTCCAGACTTCTTGGAGGTAAGCTTTTTAATTTTCCAATTTATAAAGCCATGCCTGAGATCTGTAGGGCTGCATTACTGAAGTTTGCTATCTCAGTATCTGAAACTAAAAAAGAAGCTGCTAGAGTATTAGGAATTGATAGAGCAGATTATTATAAAATAGTTAAGAAACATGGTACTGAAACATACTTTGATGATTAA
>Ga0181580_10004629_pt1 | contig 11167 bp, 10 predicted proteins | sample 071ome_23_FD_132413 | JGI IMG/M metagenome (GOLD analysis project Ga0181580, IMG submission 132413) | Coastal salt marsh microbial communities from the Groves Creek Marsh, Skidaway Island, Georgia - 071403BT metaG (megahit assembly) | ecosystem: Environmental > Aquatic > Marine > Intertidal...
CCGAATCGCTATTTTGTATATTTGAACTCGTGTCAAAATTTCTATACGGATTTCGAATAGCACTCATAGGGTTGTAATTTCGAATATCATATCGACACAACGGACATCGCGTATTTCGCTGAAACCATTGTTGTAAACTTGCACTTGTATAAATATGTCCACAGTGAATAATTCGTATAACATGTTCTTCTTCTTCAAACCGCTGCTGAGTTATTGGACATACACTGTTTGTAGGATTTTCAATCGTATTAAAAACCAATCGTTCTGTTGCATTACTTATTTGTTCAGGCGTAGGGCGAATATGTACAGGAGATAAATTTTGTAAATCAATGGTTTGATTCTCAGGAACAGAATAAAGACGCTCGAATAATCGACTTAATCTACTAGGATTTGTATTCACTCTTGATCTTAAAGGGATGGGTCTATATTCTGAGTTTCGAAAAGCATTCATAGGTATACTTCTTCGTATAGGAACAGGTGTGGAAAACGTTCTTGTAAGATTTGAACCATAAGTTCTTCTTCTAACTATATTTTCATTGGCAGTTCTTATCCTTTCACTCCTAGACATGGTTTGAGGTGGGGGACTTTGCCTTTCATTTCTATCATTATGTACATATTCATTTACTTCACGCAATTGTCTACTATTTTGACGTATTGCAGTTATAAACTCTTGTATTAAGTTATAATAACGTGAGTCTTGTTGTCGTAATAATTCAATACTGGAACTTATAAGGTCATGTGTTCTTCTACTATGAGCTGTATATTCACGTAACAAATATCGCATGTATTGGTATTCTTGATTGGTAATGTGTCTTTCATTTTGCATACTATTTATATCTATATAATATTTACAATTATTATATAATATTCAAAATATACTTAATAAAATATTGTTATTGACTAGTAATAAGACTATTTTATAATTATAAATAATGGAAGAAAAAGAAGAAAAATTCAGTTCATATAAAAATTTTGGATTAACCGGTTTGGCAAATGTAGGAAATTCGTGCTACTTGAATTCATGTATGCAAATATTATCGCATACATATGAATTGAATGAATTTTTAAAAAAAACAAATTATAAACAAAAATTGAATAAAAAACACGATTCAGTATTGCTTTTAGAATGGGATAAATTACGCGAAATGATATGGAAAGAAAACTGTACAATAGCTCCATTGGGCTTTGTTCAAGCTGTCAAAAAAGTTGCTCATTTAAAGAAAAAAGAATTATTTACAGGATATGCTCAAAATGATTTGCCTGAATTTCTTATGTTTATTATCGATTGTTTTCATAATAGTTTAATGAGGGAAGTTGAAATGTCTATTAATGGTAAGCAAAGTAACGAACAAGATAAGATGGCTTATCAGTGCTATAAAATGATGAAAAACATGTATAAGAAAGAATATTCAGAAATGCTAAATATTTTTTATGGTATACATGTATCAAATATTTCATCTGTAAAAAATGGAAAGACATTGGCAATGACTCCCGAACCATTTTCTACCATAAGTCTCCCTGTTCCTAGTAAAAATGAAACTTCTATATACGAGTGTATGGATCTTTATTGTCAAAAAGAAAGAATGGAAGGTGATAACGCGTGGTACAATGAAAAAACAGAAAAAAAAGAAGATATAGACAAAGGAATCCGATTTTGGTCTTTACCTAATATTCTTATGATTGACTTGAAACGATTTGATATGCGAGGTAGGAAATTAAGACAAATGGTCCAATGTCCATTAGAAAATATCGATTTTTCTAAATATGTTGATGGTTATAACTCGTCTTCGTATGTTTATGATTTATATGCAATATGTAATCATAGTGGCGGATTAATGGGTGGTCATTATACTGCTTTTATTAAAAACGCAAATAATAATTGGTATCTATTTAATGATACAGTAGTTAAAAAAGTTGACAAAGAAAAAATCATTACTCCCAGTGCATATTGTTTCTTTTTCAGAAAAAGGAGTTTTGTCTAATGATGTCGTATTTTTGAGTATAGTGAAAATTATATATATTATATAATATATATAATAGCAATCTAGTTTAACAATGAATTTTCAATATAATTCTACATATGGAATACCAACAACGCCTGTATTTGATTCTATCAACAATATGGCTGTAAATCCAATAGTATTAGGCGTATTATCTGTATTGATTGTACTTTACTACGTATTTTTTTATTCACTTGGAAAACAAAGTGTAGCTTCGATTGGTGAAGTTCCAAATAATGGATTAAATACAATGGAAATCATATTATGGGGAGTATTTGTAGTATTAATATTACTAAATGGTATGAGATTCTTTTTTGACGTAGATATAGTAGCTACAATACGAGATTTATTTAAAGAAGTTCCTGAGATTGATATTGAAGTTACTCCAAAAGATGAAGAAACCAGTGGAAAATTGTATGGTACTACTGTTCCCGAAATAATGACGAAAAAGCAGGTTTATCATGTACCGGGTAATCATTATACATATGAAGATGCAAAAGCAGTATGTAAAGCATATGGCGGTCGTTTAGCAAATTATGATGAAATCGAAAATGCTTATGAAAATGGTGCTGATTGGTGCAGTTATGGATGGTCTGATGGACAAATGGGACTATTTCCAACACAGAAAAGTAAATGGAGTGAACTTCAAAAAATCAAAGGACATGAAAACGATTGTGGTAGACCAGGTATTAATGGTGGATACATTTCAAATTCAAATGTACGTTTTGGTGTAAATTGTTTTGGTTATAAACCCAAAATTACGTCACAAGAAGCAGAATTAATGCACGATACACCTCTTTATCCAAAAACAAAGAAAGAGTTGGATTTTGAAAAGAAAGTTGCTTACTGGAAACAAAAAATCCCAGAAATATTGATTGCACCTTTCAATCATGACCAATGGAGTGCAATATAAAATAATAATAATGATAATAAATATCAGTATTATTAAGTGACAATAATAATTTAAGCGATAACAAAAATTGATAAATTTACTTCATCAATAACAAAAAAAACATAATGAAAAATAACATAATTATACATATACCGATATTTTTCATAAATGTTTTATCACTGTTTCTATTCGTAATTAATTCCATTTGTCTATTATATTCATCGTAATCATAATCATAAGTATAATCTTCGTATATATAATTATTTTCGGATTCTTCGATATGATTTTCATTATGATTACAATGTTCAATATTTGTATGACATATTGGACATGAAGGATTTTTTCGAATCCACTCAATATAGCACGCCTCGTGTATTTTAAATGTGCAATGGCATTGTATTTTATATTTATTTCGTATTTGATTTACATTAATAAGATTGTTACTTATAATATCTATTTCATGATTATTTTTGTTTTCGGTTTGATTTTCATTTTCGTTTTCATTTTCGTTTTCATTTTCATCAATATATTTTTCTTCTAGACATACAATACATTCATTATCAAACTGATTATTTATATATGTCACAATTTGCATCTACTATTATATTACTTAAATAATATAATCTATGATTTTTTATTATATTTGCGTGTTCTATTTTTTTTTATTTTTGACATTTTTCTCGTTTTCACATTATTTGTTTTAAAGTTACTTTCGAATTCATCATCGTGTTTTAAATTCATATTGCTATAAAAACCATAAAGCATGTCATCTGGTAGGATTTTTGTTAAGTGTGGTGCTTTTATATTACGACCACCTTTATACTGTTGTTTCTCGTTTTTTAAATTGGATATTGCTAACCCACATGGTATGATATGTGAATCTAATACAACTTTGTTATCATCTTCATTCTGATTATCATTAACATGAGAAATAAGTTTTTTAACAGGATAACCACTACCTGTAATCTTTCCGTTATTTTTACAAAATAGGCAATCTTTGGGTGAAATAATAGACATATATATATTATTTATATATAACAAATTAATTTTATATAAATATATCGAGTATATTAACTGTCTTCGTGATATCTTTTAATTTCAGGAACATATTTGAATTGTCTATTATTCTTAATATAATTCATTAACGTCTCCACTTGTTCTTCATTATTAATACATTCTTTCAAACACTTTTCAACATATTTCATTGTTAATGGAGAAGTTTGTTTTACTTCAACAAATCGCAGCCGCCCGTCTGTTATATTAATTGTAGCATTTTTCAAATTGTTTTCCTCACTTCTTTTAAAAATCTCTTTTTTAAGATCATTTTTTACAACACGTAATTCACGAAGTTTTTCATTAAGTTGTTTTGAATGATTATCGACAACAACCCATTTTTTTATATGCATAGAAAAGTCTTTATCTGATTCCATATAATGTTATTATTAAAAGATTTCTAAATATTTTTACTTTATTTAATGTTTAATTATACATTGTGTAATAATTATACATTGTGTAATAAACATTAATTAATAGTTTTAAATTTTCTACTATTTTGTAATAATATGATAAATATAGCTAAAATAAGAAGAAAACTTATTATAACAAACAAAAGAGATAAATATATATATGGGTAAATCTCTTGCAACACTATATCCAATATAGGTTGAAACATATTTTTTATTTCTTTTTTAACATCTTCTCTCTTTAAAATATTTATACAATGGTCTATAATTGTTTTACTCATTTAGGGCAATACTAAATATTGTTGGTATTATATTATTATGATAAAAACATATATGCGTTTTCATATGACTGATATTTTCTTTTAATTGTGTAAGTATTCAATGGAAATTATTAAACCAAATAAAAAATTAAATATCGACAAGGTAACATTGGGACAACCAAAACCATTGCGTGGAGGCTCATATTTTACAAAAATATTAAATAACGGTAAACCATTATTTATTCAATTATCATCATGCAAAACAAAACAAGGCATTGTTGAAACTGGTAAAAAAATATATACTGACCTGATGTTTTCTTCTGAAAACAACGAAGATGTAGAATTTATTGACTGGATTGAAAATTTGGAAGAACTTTGTCATAAACTCATATTTAACAAAAAAGATATATGGTTTCATGATAATGAACAACTTGATTTAACAGATATAGAAGGTGCCTTTTCATCTCCTTTAAGATTATACAAGTCTGGTAGGTATTACCTATTGCGTGTTAAAATAAACAAAAGTTTAGGTAATAAGCAGACTTGTATGGTATATGATGAAAAAGAAACTATATTATCTTTAAAAGATATTACAAAAGATTCAACAATTGTCACATTGTTATGCTTTGAAGGTATACGATTTTCATCTCGAAGTTTCCAGTTGGATATTAGTTTAAAACAAGTAATGATAATGGATGAAAAAGAACCACTGTTGATGAATAATTGTATGATAAAAATAAATGACAATGCAAAATATTTAGAAAAAGTGGATAATGACCACGATGTAGTTGAAAATTCAGAAATAGATAAAGATTTAATGGAAAAAGAAACATCCATTTCTCATGAAGAAAATGTAGCAAATGAGCAAATTGTAGAAGATGAAGCAAATGTAGCAGACGAAGAAAATGTAGTAGTTGAAAATAATGCAGAAAATGAAGAAAATGTAGTAGTTGAAGAAAATGTAGTGGTTGAAGAAAATGTAGCACACAAGGAAGAAGAAAGCGAAAGCGAAAGCGAAATTAAGAATGTAATTAATGATATGATAGTAAATGTAATCGAGAATGATGAAAAAAAGGATGAAATTAAATTATGTTTAGAAGAAAAAGAGGATTTAGTAAATACAAACAATGAAATAGAAACAAACAAGGAATTAGAAACAAATGTGAAAAAAAGTGAAAACAAGGATGTACTTGAAGAAGTTGAAATTAATTTAGACGAAATTAAAGAAAATATTTCACTTAAAGAACCAAATGAGGTCTATATAGAAATATACAGAGTTGCAAAAGAAAAAGCAAAACAAGCAAGAAAAGTTGCTATTGAAACCTATTTGGAAGCTCAAAACATTAAAAATACGTATATGTTGAACGATTTAGATTCAAGTGATGACGAAGATTTTGATTTAAATATTTCTTAATAAGGTGTTAATAATAATTTTTTACTTTAACAATTATTATTAATTAATTCATAAAATTATTTTATCATTTTTATTATATAATGAACATGTTAAAAAGTATTCAAAAATACGTGAAAGCTCATCACATTATTGCTTTGATCGGTGTTGTTGTCATCGGTCTAGCTATTTATCAATATTCTACTAGAAAATCCTCGATTCTAAGTGGAATGAAAAACGAAGTTGAAGAGAAAGTAGAAAAGAAAGCCGATGTTGCACCAGCTAACCCAATGGGTGAAAATGAGCAATACGCACATGCTTCTGGTTTAGGAAGTCAAAAAGTTACAAAAGGATGTGATAAAAAAGAAGTAGCAGACCCAAGTGAATTGTTGCCAAAAGATGAAAATAGTGCATGGGCAAAATTGAACCCAGCTGGAAATGGTGATTTGAAAAATGTTAATTTGTTGAAAGCCGGATATCACACTGGTATCGATACTGTAGGAAATAGCTTGCGTAATGCCAATCTTCAATTGCGTTCTGAACCTGCTAACCCACAAGTTAATGTAAGTCCATGGAACAATACCACCATTAGTCCAGACCTTATGAGAACTCCTCTTCAATTGGGCCAAGGTCCTCAATAATTGAATTTATTATAAACAAGACAATACGTTTATTTAAATATTTAACATAATTATTTAAATGAACACATTATATAAGTATCCTTAATAGACCATAAATATGAAAATAAATACACTAGGTTATGTGATGATTATTTTAATGGTAGTTATCATGATTAAGATGTATTATGATTCAGAAGCATATCAATTAAAATGTATAATTTCTGACGTAGATGGTAACACATATTGTGTTCGAGAAAGAGAAAAACTAGAAATTGCAGCGGATCTATTGGCTGAAACAACGATGAAACTGAAAGATTTAGTTCGTCACTTGAAAAAAGAATACCCTAATCGTAACAATATTAAAAGATTAGTTGAAAATTTTCGACCACATAAAATAGTTGAAACTTTACCAACAAGTCAATACACTGCATATAGTGAAAACAAAGGAGAGAAAATAGCCTTTTGTTTGAATACAAAAAAAGGGGGTAATGATTTGATTGATAAAAATACTCTTACTTTTGTTGCTCTTCATGAACTAAGTCATGTTGCTACAAAGAGTGTTGGACATACAGAAGAATTTTGGAATAATTTTAAATTTATAATAGAAGAAGCTGTAAAAATAAATATATATAATCCAGTTGATTATAAGAAAAATCCAAAAAGTTACTGCGGTATGACTATCAATGATAATCCTTACTATGATATGTAAATATAAGACAAATCTACATATAGCTTAATTTGTCGGCTGTTGTTTTTACCATAGTATTCATAAAACGAATATCATAAGTATACTCATTGTCTTCATCCTTATTGATGCTTTCTAATGTTACACACCATTCTTTATCCTGATGTTTAAAAAATAAAGTAGAACCAATTTTGGCTTTTTTATAATGTATGTATTTATAATACAAATCGCTTTCTTTACACCATATTTTATAAGATTTAACACCAGATTTATTATACTCAATATAATGACCATTTAACTCTGAAAAAAAAGTATCACATTCAAATTCTTTGTCAATATAAGTAATGTATATATTGTCAAATACATACTTTTGTAAAAATTGTTGATATATTGAACTTCCTCCAATGACCCATATATTATCATAGGAGTTTGTTTTACAAAATTCTAATACATTTTCTATATTGTTAAACGTTTTTATCAATTCTTTATTTTTTGAGTCACATATTTTATCAATATTTAATGTTTTTGATAATATCAAATGGTCTCTTTTTGGTAAAGGTTTTCGAGGTAAACTATCCCATGTATTACGACCCATAATAAGTGCATTCTTAAATGTGTGCACACTATGATTTTTCGGGTTATGTAAAAGACCTTTTGTCAATTTAGAGAACCGTTTGAGATCATTTGGAATATTCCATGGAAGAGTATTATCAATACCAATACCTCTATTTTTACAAAATGCAACAACAAGATTTAATTGCATTATATAAAATTTTATATAAATAATATAATTATTTTATATATATACTCTTTTCTTTGAATACTAATAATATATAAATCCATATAATATACCACAATCCATATAATATATCAATCCATATGAATACATATAATATTATCATACATAGGAACGAGACTAGCGAAGAAAATAAGAGTTATGTTTTTAATAAAAATGATGAACTAGCGATTTATAAAGATGACAGTATAGAAACGATAAAAAAAAAGATTCTATTAAAAGTATTTGAAAACAATAATGAAGACAAATTTTCATTTGAGGAAATGTATTTATTTGGAGAAAAAAAAATGATACTAGAAACAAACAAGCTTTACAAAGTATTATCTGACAACAATAAGAATGTAATTACTTATGAAAAAGTGGAAGAGTTTTTCAAGAATATTAAAAATATAGACGAAGACGACTTGAAAATATTAGAATCGTTTAAAATAAAAGACGAGATTACCTACGATGACCTTTTAGTATTTGATGGTAAGCATTACATAAAATATTATACAATAGGACAAAAGATAACACATAACAACAAAAAAGAATTCTTTATAGTTCATCCATTTACGTTGAAAGAAATGATAATAAAAAATGAGTATAATCTTGGTGAGAAACATTTTGATATTCAAACGACAAATAAATACCTTTATTTTGAAGACATGAGTGAATTTGATGACAATACAGAGGATATAAACTTACATCTTGTTTTGGTAAAAGATATATTGCGAGGTATGAATAAAGATAATCTCTCTTTTAATGAAACTGTACTCATTAAAAAATATTATCCATTGCTCTTTAATAAAAATATAACAACATTAGATAATCTGGATTCAATAGAAATAAAAGAGAGATTATTAGAAAATACGAAAAAAATTATAGGAATAAATGATGGTGCAGAAAACGTATTTAAATTGATTAATTCAAATGTAAAATTAATGCGAGACATTTACAAAAATAAAAAGTATAATCTTAACTATATTGAAAATGGTGTTCAAACATTAGAATGTGTATTAAAATCGAATGATAATATTATTATACCTCTAGAATTTATATTTAAAACCATACACTCAACTGAAAAAATACCACTTATACAGTATTATCCCGGTAAGTTAAAAGAAAAATTATATCGACTATATAGCAATGAAGAATCATTGGATGGTAGAAAAATTCCATTTCTTAAAAAAAAAGATATCAATAAATTGAAATCAATGTCGGAATTTAAAAAAGTAAATTCTATTACTTTTTATTTGAATGTCACTGTTAACAAGATGATTTTTCCAATCATTTGTCAATTGGATGATAGAAACAACATATTTGTATATTTGACCAATTTAAAAATTATAAAAACGTTGGATGAAATATCAGAAATTGTAAAAGAAAATGTGAATAATCTAATAGACGATATTAATATAATAATACAACAATATGGCTATGAAATACAATATTTTCATAATTTTTATAAAGAAAACGTAGAGATTACAAATATTCAATATAAAATCAAACATGCTTACAAGAAAAAATTAAATACAAGAAAATGGGTAGGATGCTTATCGAGTATTTTTAATATTGAAAAAACAATAAAAAACACCGAAAAAGAAGGCTTTTTTCGCTATACACGAATAAGTAATTATAATGAAATGAACTCTATCGAAGCATTTATAATCGATACAATAAAAGATAAAAGCGATGAAATTACATCAGAATCACTTGTACAAAATTTAATGGATAACTTTAAAATAAGTGAAAAAGATGCAAATGAAAAAATAAATACAGTTTTAGAAAACATCCAAATTATTGAACAAAAAAGAAACAAGTTTAAAATAAAAAGTTTTCCAGGATTTCCTTGTAGGATTATCATTAATGAACCTATCACAACAGAAAATACCTTAAATATAATGATATCAAATATAGATAATGTTAATTACATCAAATATATTAAACTATATATAGATTCGTTTATTCGTATTACACAAGATATTGAATCTACGAATGTTTCCAAAGAAGAAATTGAAGAATTATGTAAAAGAAAAATATCAAAGAAAAAAGAAAAGTCCATACAAGATGTAGATGTTGAAGAAGTCGATGAAAGTGAACAACGTGATGATGGTGATGACATTGACATGGATGACATTGATGTGGATGACATTGATGTGGATGACATTGATGTGGATGACATTGACATGGATGACATTGACATGGATGATATTGATGTGGATGATATTGACATGGATGAAAATATGCAAATCGGTGGTAATGAAAGTAAAAATGTTACAGGAATGAAGCCCAATATATTTCCAATAAGACTTAAAAAAAGAGACCCTGTATTATTTTCGATATCAAAAGATGGTAAATATAAAGCATATTCTAGGTCATGTCCTACAAATAGACTCCCTGTCAGTTTAACGCAAAAAGAAAAAGATATTATTGATGAAAAAAGTCCTGATTCATATAGTGGTGCATTCAAATATGGTTCGGACAAGGATAAACAACATTGGTATATTTGCCCAAAATATTGGGATTTAAAAAACAATATTTCATTGACTGAAAAGGAAGTTGAAAAAATAGGTAAAGACAAAATCATACCGAAAAATGCGAAAACTGTACCAGAAGGTAAATATATTTATGAATTTTACAGAGACAATCAAAATTATCCAGGATTTATAAAAGGTTCAACGAAGGAGGGACTATGTATGCCCTGTTGTTTTAAAAAATGGAATAAGAAAAGATTAACAAAATGTGGTATTGATGATAATAATGAAATGAAAGAAGAAAATATGTTAGATTACGAAAACGATGTAGACATAGAAGAAAAAGATATTGATAAAAAAGATATTGATAAAAAAGATATTGATAAAAAGGGAAAAATAAACGACATTCTTACATATAATATTCATCCAATTGACCAACATAGATTTGGATATATACCACCTGTATTACAATATTTTTTACAAATCGATAATAAAAAATGCGAGAGAAGTGCAGATAAAAAGTCAAAGTTAAAATTACGTGTACCGTGTTTATTGAGAAAAGGAGTCGAATATAGCGAAAAACAATCTTTTATTGCATGTATAGC
>Ga0181580_10004655_pt1 | contig 11131 bp, 9 predicted proteins | sample 071ome_23_FD_132413 | JGI IMG/M metagenome (GOLD analysis project Ga0181580, IMG submission 132413) | Coastal salt marsh microbial communities from the Groves Creek Marsh, Skidaway Island, Georgia - 071403BT metaG (megahit assembly) | ecosystem: Environmental > Aquatic > Marine > Intertidal zone...
CAGATTCTGGCCTGTGGCACCAGTTACCACGCAGGGCTTGTGGCGCGCCACTGGATCGAGTCAATCGCCGGCTTGCCTTGCCATGTGGAGGTCGCCTCCGAATACCGATACCGAGACTCCGTGGCGCTACCTGACACACTGGTGGTGGGCATTTCCCAATCTGGGGAGACGGCGGATACGCTGGCCGCATTGCAGCATGTGGATGCCAGCCGGGTCTTGGCCCGGCTCGCCATCTGTAACGTGGACCACAGCGCCATGGTGCGTGAGTGTGAGCTGGTTTATTTGACTCAGGCTGGCGCCGAGATCGGCGTTGCATCAACCAAGGCATTTACAACGCAATTAGTGGCCCTGCTCAGCCTCACTGTGTGTCTTGCGCGACATCATTCGCCAACGGAGTTGGCAGAGACCGAGATAGCCACGGCGCTTCAGGAAATTGAGCGCACTGCTGCCCAGGTGCTGGAACAGGATGGCCTTATCAAGGCGTTGTCCCAGCGATTCACCAATAAACATCACGCCCTATTTCTGGGTCGGGGTATTTATTACCCGATTGCATTGGAGGGCGCACTGAAGCTCAAGGAAATCTCTTACATTCACGCCGAGGCATACCCCGCTGGAGAGCTCAAACATGGCCCTCTGGCGCTGGTGGATGAGAACATGCCGGTTGTCGCAGTCGCGCCAGACGACCGCCTCATGGAGAAGTTGCGCTCCAATCTTGAGGAAGTGCGCGCCCGCGGTGGCCAGCTGTTTGTCTTTGCCAGTGAAAATGCGGGTTATGAATCGGGGCCCGGCTGCGAAGTACTGGCGTTGCCCGCTTGCAGCCCGCTGGTGGGCCCTATTACCTACACGATAGCACTACAGTTGCTCTCCTATCACGTGGCCGTGGCCAAGGGCACTGACGTTGATAAGCCCCGAAACCTGGCCAAAAGCGTCACGGTGGAATGATCCAATAATGATGTGGCAACACGCACCGCTTGATGGAGAGATCCTTTTTCGTCAAGTAGAAAGCAAGGAAAGCTACGCGGCGCTGTATCACCAGCGACTCGAACAGATAGAGAGCGCTCAAAAATTTGAGGCTACACTCGTTCGTGATCCCGATATTCGTAACACCGGGTATAAAGCCTATTGCGCCGTTTGTAGTGGCCAGTTCGCTATGTCCGTTGCCATAGGCGCAGATCCAGAAACGACAAACTGGAGAGAGACCCTCGCCTGTCAATGCGGGTTGAATTCACGCCAAAGGGCCGCCTTTCACTTCTTGGTGCAACGGAGCAAACCGCTACACCGGCTGGCTATTTATGTTTGCGAGCAAACCACACCTTTCTACAGAGAGGTTGGCCGAAAGACAGACCATCTTGCAGGCAGTGAATACCTAGGCGACAGCGTTCCGGCCGGACATATCAATGAACAGGGCATCCGTCATGAGTCAGCGACGGGGCTCTCCTTCCCCGATGAAAGCTTTGATCGCTATCTCTCGTTTGATGTTTTTGAGCACATTCCCGACTACCTCAAGGCATTCAGAGAGGCGGCGAGGGTGTTGCGGCCTGGAGGAAGGCTTGTTTTTACGGTGCCTTTTGATCAGGGCCGTCAAGATCACCAAATACGAGCCAAGATGCTGCCCAGTGGAGAGATCGAGCACATCTTTCCTCCCGAGTATCACGGCGACCCAATGTCTCAAGCTGGCATTTTATGTTTCCAAATCTTTGGTTGGGACATGCTTGATGACCTCAAGCGCTCAGGTTTTCGCGAAGCGGCAGCCTACGTCTACTACTCTCGGCAGTACGGCTACCTCGGCGGATTGCCGAGCATTTTTGAGGCAGTGAAGTAAGCCCCACGCTATGGAGGGTGGTGCTCACCGGCGCTGTTAAATAAGTTCCACCGCCCCGCTCCGAGGTCAGTCGGGGTTGGCTGCCTTGTAGGCGCGGATGGCGGTATTAAAGTCAGCGGCGACCTGCTCTTCGCGTGATACCGCGGCGTTATAGTCAGCTGCTGCGAGTGCGTAACGCTCTTGGGCGCCCTCGTCGCCCTCGTCGACCAAATTTTGCTCCGCCGTCATTTGTTCATCTACACAGGCCAAATACTCCGCATTCGATGCCTGAAAAGTTTTGACTTCGGTTTGTGCGGCGATCATTTCTTCCAGTGTGGCACCTTCGCCGTCGGGTACCGCGGGGGTAGCGGGTGCATCACAGGCGATGGCAGCGCTTACAGGGAGAGCTGCGAGACTCAGTGTTAACAGGGCAGTTTGGATTTTCATATGGATTCCTTGTTTGAAGCGATGGTTAAAGCAACGTCTCTCGAGTACAGATTCCTGTCAATGGATCCTCACCCGCCCCAACAGTGCTGTGACCTCTGTGAGACGTTTATACCAACGATAGCGGCGTGAATAAACCGGTTATCCACTGTGCTGGGGCAGTAATTTCTCTGGCGATAAGGCGCATTCCGGTACACTGAAGGTATGGATGTCTCCGATATTTTGAATCCGCTTAACTCCGCTCAGCGGGAGGCCGTGACGTCTTCTAGGGGCAATTTGCTGGTGCTGGCAGGTGCCGGTTCTGGCAAGACTCGTGTTTTAGTGCATCGCATCGCCTGGCTGATCCGCGCAGAGGGATTTTCTGCCCACTCTGTGTTGGCCGTGACCTTTACCAACAAAGCGGCGAGGGAGATGCGGGGTCGGATCGAAGACATGTTGCAAATGCCCACCCACGGCCTTTGGGTGGGAACCTTTCACGGCCTCGCACATCGGCTGCTCAAGTCTCATTGGCAGGAAGCTGGCTTGCCCCAGCAGTTTCAAATTTTGGATAGCGATGACCAGTTGCGCGTGGTGAAACGTATTTGTCGCGAGTTGGATCTCGACGAAGCCCGGTGGCCACCCAAGCAAGCCCAGTGGTTTATCAATGGGCAGAAGGATGAGGGGCTGCGTGCGCGCCATGTAGAGGCGCCGGAAGGTGACCTGTATGCGAAAACCATGCTGCGTATATACGCAGCTTACGAAGAGACCTGTGAACGAGGCGGTTTGGTGGATTTCGCGGAGCTTTTACTCCGCGCCCACGAACTCTGGCTGAAGTCGCCGGAGACTCTGGCGCACTATCAGCAGCGATTTAAGACGATTCTGGTCGACGAGTTTCAGGACACCAATACGATTCAGTATGCCTGGCTGCGCGTTTTGGCAGGGCAGACTATCCCGGTAGTGGCCGTGGGCGACGACGATCAATCCATTTACGGTTGGCGCGGTGCGCGAGTCGAAAATATCCAGCGGTTTGCAGAGGATTTTAAGGACACTGCGACAGTGCGGCTGGAGCAAAATTATCGCTCGACGGCCACGATTCTCGACGCAGCCAATGGGCTGATCGCCCGCAACGCTGGCCGTCTGGGGAAGAATCTGTGGACCGACGGTGATCGTGGTGAGCCGATCACGCTGTACGCAGGATTCAACGAGCAGGACGAGGCGCGCTACATCGTGGAGCAGGCGGAAAAGTGGTTTGCGGACGGCGAGCCCCGACGATCTATTGCCATCCTTTATCGGTCCAATGCGCAATCCCGCGTCCTTGAGGAATCTTTGCTTCGGGAGGGCATTCCCTACCGGATATACGGCGGCCAGCGATTTTATGAGCGACTGGAGATTCGCAACGCGCTGGCTTATCTGCGTTTGGCGCAAACCCGGGATGATGACCCCGCTTTGGAGCGGGTTCTGAACACCCCGCCGCGGGGCATTGGCAGCAAGACAGTAGAAAAACTCCGGGAAGTCGCCCGTTCAGAACAGGTCTCCCTGTGGCGAGCGAGCTGTCTGGCCGTGGAGCGGGATCTGCTCCCCGCCAGAGCCCTTACCGCCCTGACCAAATTTCAGGCGTTGATCGACGATTTTGACCGCGTGGCCGAAACACTGCCCCTGAATGAATTAACCGAACATGTCATCGCGATATCTGGGCTACTCGACTATCACCGCGCCGAGAAGGGAGAGCGGGGTCAAGCGCGTGTAGAGAACCTGCAGGAACTGGTTACCGCTACCCGGTTGTTTGAACCCGAGGATGAAACGATTTCGCCACTGCAGGCCTTTCTGGACAGTGCCGCACTGGACGCCGGAGAGGGCCAGGCAGATCCTTACGAAGACAGCATTCAAATGATGACCCTGCATTCGGCCAAGGGGCTTGAGTTTCCACTGGTGTTTATTGCGGGCATGGAGGAAAACCTCTTTCCTCACCAGATGTCCCTCGAGGAGCCCGGTCGGCTTGAGGAGGAACGGCGTCTGGCTTATGTCGGCATCACCCGCGCCATGAAAAAGTTGGTGGTGACCTATGCTGAAAATCGCCGGCTTCATGGCGGAGACATGTACAACACGCCCTCGCGATTTATCCGAGAAATTCCTGGTGAGTTGATCGAAGAGGTGCGCCTGAACGGCACCGTGGCGAGACCTCTGGGGTCGCTATCCCGTGCCGCTCTGGCCGACCCGCCCCCAGAGGGCATTGATCTGGGCAGACGCGTATTGCATCAGGTTTTTGGAGAGGGAGTGATTACCCAATTCGAGGGGCAAGGGAGCAACGCTCGGGTCGAGGTGAGCTTCAGTGAAGGTAGCAAGTGGCTTGTGCTTCAATACGCCAACCTGACAGTGCTATGAGGTAGCGCCATGCGCGAAAAACAGATATTGCCGGTGGTGGTTGTGGCATTGGCCAGTGCGTTGGTCGCCGTGGTGGCGCTTTGGACCCTCGATCGAGTTGATTCGTCGCGCGCTAAAGATCCGCAAAACCCAGTGTCCGGGATGCAGTCCTCTGCGGATGTGATTGAATGGAAGTTGGTGACCACTTGGCCAAAGGGGTTACCCGGGCTCGGTGCGGCGCCCGAAAATTTTGCGCGTCGAGTCAATGAGGCTTCAGGGGGACGGCTTCGCATCAAAGTCTTTGGCGCCGGAGAAATCGTGCCCGCTTTCGAGGTTTTTGATGCCGTTTCCCGAGGTGTCGCCGAAGCGGGGCACGGCGCTTCTTATTACTGGAAAGGCAAAATACCGGCCGCGGTTTTCTATACGGCGGTGCCTTTTGGTATGACAGCCCAGGAGGCCAATGGCTGGCTCCATTATGGCGGGGGGTTGGCATTGTGGCGCGAACTTTACGCGCCTTTTGGCGTGATCCCCTTCGCGGGGGGGAGCACCGGTGTGCAAATGGCGGGCTGGTTCAACACGCGGCTTAATAGCCGAGAGGACCTTGTGGGGTTAAAAATGCGCATTCCCGGCCTGGCGGGCGAGGTGTTTGATGCCGCCGGGGGCTCCGCCGTCCGTATTGCCGGTGGAGAGGTCTACACCTCGATGCAAACCGGTGTGATTGATGCGGTGGAATGGGTTGGGCCCTACAACGATCGCACGCTAGGGCTCATGGAAGTCGGTGAATATTATTATTACCCGGGATGGCACGAGCCGGGCGCCATGTTGGAGACTATTGTTAATGCCGATGCGCTTGCAGCACTGCCCGAGGACTTGCAAGCCATTGTTCGCATCGCGGCTCGCGCGACCAATACCGACATGTTGGATGATTTCACCGCCAACAACAGCGAGTCATTGCAAATTCTACTCCGGGACTTTGACACCGAGGTACTGCCTTTGCCGGATGACGTCATGGATGCCCTCTATGAGCAGAGCCAGATAGCGATTCAGGCGCTGGTAGACGCAGATCCAATGGCCAAGAAAATTGCAGCATCCTATTTTGTCTTCGCGGAAAAGGTGCGCAACTACCACGAGATTTCCGAGCGCGCCTATCTGAATGGGCGTGATCGCTTGTTGCCGCCGGTTGAGCTTACTGCGGAATAGGCCTTGTCAGTTTGTTTTCGTCGATAGCCACATAGATAAACTCGCCCTCGGTCACCTTGATGGGCTCGCCGTCATGTCGGGCGTTGATCCATACCTCAACCAGAACGCGCACCGAGCTGCGACCTGTCTCGAGCACGTCGCAGTAGCAGCTGACGACGGCGCCGACGTGCACGGGGGTTAAAAATGACATCCCCTCGATCGCCACTGTCGCGACTCTTCCGCCCGCGAGCTCAGAGGCCGTGATGCTGCCGGCCAGATCCATTTGCGACAGCAACCAACCGCCAAAGATATCTCCATTGGCATTGGTATCTTTTGGCATGGCGATCGTTTGTAAGGCCAATTCACCGTAGGGCAAGGGATTGGCATCGAGCTCTTCGACTGACATGGTAGGCCTTATGGTTGAGTTGACGATCCGGGGCGGTGCGCGGGTGACGCACCAGCAACCCGCGGGTTCTTGGCAATATACCAATGCATTATCGCCCCAATACGCCGGGCAACCAAAGCACCAAATTGGGCCACCACCACATGACCAGCAGCAGCAGTAATTGCATGACGACAAATGGCAAAACCCCGGTGTAAATATCTCGGGTACTGACCGTGTCGGGCGCAACGCCACGGAGATAGAACAAAGCGAACCCAAAGGGTGGTGTGAGGAAGGAGGTTTGGAGGTTGACAGCAATCATCACGCCCAGCCAGATTGGATCAAAGCCCATCGACAGCAGAATAGGGCCCACCACAGGGACTACGACGAAAGTGATCTCAATAAAGTCAAGAATGAAGCCGAGCAAGAACATGACCAACATCACCACCAATAAAGCAGCATGCGGACCTCCACCCAATTCCTCAAAAAATGACTCGATAAGAAGGTCCCCGCCAAAGCCGCGGAACACGAGCGAAAATACCGCAGCGCCGATCAAAATCAGGAAAACCATGCTGGTGGTGTAAAGGGTTGATCGGGAGATATCGCGCAAACTGGTAGGCGTCAGTGCGCCTCGGCTCAAGGCGAGTATCATTGCGCCGACGGCGCCGACGCCAGCGGCTTCGGTAGGTGTAGCGGCGCCTACCAAAATTGAACCCAACACCAACGCGATCAGTCCCACCGGGGGCAGCACTGCCGTCATAGCAGCACCAAATTCGGTGTGGTCCACTGCCGCCGCCGGCGCGCTGGTTGGCTGCAGGGCAGCTCGGATCAAAAGATAGGCGAGGTAGAACACCACAAGCAAAAAGCCCGGCACCATAGCCCCCACGAATAGATCGCCCACTGAGACCGTCTGGGTGTTGATGATGTTCATTCTCAGTTGCGCTTGCTGATAGGCTGCCGACATGATGTCGCCCAACAGAACCAAGGCGATGGAGGGGGGGATAATTTGCCCCAGTGTTCCCGTGGCACAGATCGTGCCGGTAGCGAGCTGAGGGTGATAACCCGCCCGCAGCATGGTCGGCAGCGCCAGCACGCCCATTGTAATGACCGTGGCGCCGACGATGCCGGTGCTGGCCGCAAGAAGCGCCCCCACGACCACGACAGCCACGCCCAAACCCCCCGGGCGCGCACCAAACAGCCCGGCCATATGGGAGAGCAAATCCTCGGCGATTTTCGCCCGCTCCAGAGTCACCCCCATCATGATGAAAAGGGGCACGGCGACCAAGGTTTCATTGCCCATGGTGCCGAAAATGCGGGCGGTCAGGGCAGTTAGGTAATCGGGATCAAAGTGGCCCAGCAGAATACCAAGCGACGCAAATCCCAAGGCCGTTCCACCCAGCGTCAGCGCAACAGGGAAACCCGCCAACAGCGCGAAGCACACCGCCACAAACATCGCCAACGCGAGCTGCCCCTCCATCAAACGGGCTCCTGTTGCTGCAAAATGCTGATGCCGCGGATCACCTGCGACGTTGCCTGCAGTCCCAGCAAGATCGCCATGGCGGGAATGAGCGTTTTCAGCACAAAGACCAAGGGGAGACCACCTGGCTCGGGAGAGGCTTCCTGTGCACTCCAGCTGTCAACGACATAGTCGAGGGAGCCCCATCCAATCAGCGCACATAGGGGGAGCGTAAAGACAATGTGGCCCAGTGTGTTAACCCAAGCGCGTTGCCTAGATGAGAAACTTCGATAAAAAATATCGACGCGGACGTGTTGGTCTGCGCTCAAGGCGATGGCTGCACCCAGCATAAATACTGTCGCGTGGAGATATTGAACCGACTCCTGGGCGGCGATTGCGCCCGTATTGAAACCATAACGTAGCAGCACAATACAGAAAACCAGTAGCGCCATCACCGGTACACACCACAGGGTGACGCGCTCTAAACGGATCATTAGTCCATCAATTTTTCCCGAGAGGGCGGTGAGACTCATGATCCGGATACCGTGGTTTTTATCAGTGGCGTGCAAGGTTATCATTCTGTGTCTTGAGATTGCATAAGAGGCGACCCCGTGCTCTCCGTACTGTCACCCGCCAAGACGCTGGATTACGAAACCCAGCCGACCACGCGCAAGTCAACGCAGCCCCTTTTCATTGATGAGGCGGCAACGCTGGTCGGTGATGCACAAAAAATGGACCCTCATGATATTCAGGCGCTGATGGGCGTTTCGGCAAAGATCGCGGCCCTGAATCATGCGCGCTTTATGAACTGGCAGCCCAATTTCTCATTGCAAAACGCCAAGCAAGCGGTATTGGCGTTCAAGGGGGATGTCTACACGGGGTTGGCCGCCGAATCGCTTAGCGCCGCTGAACTGGCTTTTGCCCAGAAGCATCTGCGCATTTTATCGGGCCTCTATGGGTTACTGCGGCCGTTGGACCTGATGCAGCCGTATCGCCTCGAAATGGGCCTTCCTTTCGCCAATAGTGGCGGGAAAAATTTGTATGAATTCTGGGGTACCCGGATTTCCGAGGTCTTGGCCAAGCATCTCAAGGCCAGTGGCAGTCCGGTCCTGATCAATCTGGCCTCCAATGAGTATTTCAAAGCGGTGAAAAACGCCTCGCTCGGCGCCGAAATCATCACGCCACAATTCCGAGACCTGAAGAATGGCCAGTACAAAATGATTTCCTTTTTTGCCAAGAAAGCCCGGGGAGTCATGGCGCGATACATTGTCCAGGAGGGCTTGAATGCGCCCGAGGGATTAAAGGACTTCAAGGGCGATGGTTACTATTTCAGTGCGAAGGACTCAGATGATGTGAATTGGGTCTTTCTGCGGGACGGAGCGCCTCAGGCGGCTTAATTCTCGCCGTGCTTGAAAGGCAGCAGGGTTGAGGCCTCGCGCTGATACGCCTGCACGTGTTCTCTTTCCTGCGCGGAAAATTGCGCCACCGCCTCTCGTAGCCGCTCATCGACAATCCAGTGATTGGAATAAGTCAGAATCGGCTCAAAGCCGCGCTGAATCTTATGCTCCCCCTGAGCGCCCGGGTCGAACCGAGAAAGGCCTGCCTCGATGCAGTATTCAATGCCACAGTAGTAACAGGCCTCGAAGTGGAGGTAATCATATTCTGCCAGGCAACCCCAGTAGCGCCCGTACAGGGTATCTCCTCCTTCAAAAAATAATGCGGCAGCCACGCGTCGTTCATCGAGCTCGGCAATGACCATAACGGGGCTCTGGCCCAGTGCCGGACAAGTGTCCGTGAAAAACTGTTCGGTGAGGTAGCCACCATGCCCGGATCGTTTGGCATACGTCGTTTGATAACAGCGATGGAAGAACCGCCAGTCCTCTTGAGAAATCGCCTCTCCTTTGAGCGTTTTAAGCGTCAGGCCCTGCCGCCTGACCTGCTCGCGCTCTCTCCTCAAATTCTTGCGCTTGCGGCTGCTGAATCGATCAAGAAAATCCTGAAAATCGCGGTATTCCCGGTTGAACCAATGAAACTGCGTGGTCAGCCTCTGGGGCATTCCGCACCGGGATAGTCGATCTGAGTCCTCCGCCTCGGCAAACAGTACGTGCCAGCTGGATACGTCGAGTTGTTCACAGAGCGCTTGGACTCCCAAAGCCATGAGTTCAAAATTTTCGTCATCGTGATGCGCTCGGCCAAAGCGCTGGCCTGTCGCGGGTGTAAAGGGAACTGCGGTGACCAGTTTGGGGTAGTAGCTGAGCCCCATCCGTTGCCAGGCATCCGCCCAGGACCAGTCAAACACGTACTCTCCGTAGCTATGGGTCTTGAGATACGCGGGGACCAGTCCCAGCAGCGCATCATCCTGCGCGAAACCGATGTGTGCGGGCTGCCAGCCGCTGTGGGCAGTGGTGCAACCCGATGACTCCAGTCCGAGAAGGAAAGGCCAGCTCAGAAATGGCTCTCGCTGATCAAAATAGGCGCCCCAGGTATCGGATCCGATATCTTCCAGTGAACGGTAAGTTGTGGCGGTGAGGGGCTTCAATGTGGTCAGAGCGCCGTAGTCTCACCGAACCAGAAGTGCGCGCACAGACCCGTTAGCACAATCAGCCCAATCCACTTGCTCTGGTTGAAAGCGATAAAGCAGCGCACGGTATCTCGAGTCCGAATGAGCCATAAATGCCAGCCAAACATCGCGGCGACACCGACGATGGCGAGGTCATAAAGCGGCCCCAGCTCAAACGCAATACCACAACGCCAAAAGGCGAGAAGACATAGGCATTGGAGTGCGGCAATGATCCGGACATCCATTTTGCCGAACAGAATGGCGGTCGATTTGATGCCAATCGCCAAATCGTCCTCGCGATCAACCATTGCGTATTGCGTGTCATAAATGAGCGTCCACAGCACGTTGGCCAAAAACAGCCACCAGAGCGCGGGGGGCAGCGCTGACTGGCTCGCAGCAAACGCCATCGGGATGCTCCACGAAAACGCAAGCCCCAGCACAATTTGTGGCCAGTGGGTAATCCGCTTCATAAACGGGTACACCATCGCAAGACAGGCGCCAACCACTGACAGGGTTATCGTCAGCGGATTGGTAAGCGACACCAGTAGAAGCGCTATCGCCAACAGGACCATCAGCAGGCTGAGGGCTTCTGCGACTGACAAGGCACCGGTTACCAGTGGTCGCTGGCGTGTGCGTTCCACGTGGCCGTCAAGATTGCGGTCGGCGAGATCATTGGCAATACATCCGGCGGCGCGCATAACAACAGCGCCCGCTACAAAAATGCTGAGCAAAGTGAAAGACGGGCGGCCCTGATTGGCCAGAATGACCCCCCAAAGCGTGGGCGCAAGTAGCAGCAGCGTGCCGATGGGCTTATCGAACCGTGTAATCTCAATGGCGCCGCGCCATTTGCGGGTGGTTTTGTTGGGTTCAGCAAAGGGGGGTATCGATTCCATTATTGCAGCGGCGCGGTCATCAGGACGCGCACAGTCTAGCGGGCACAGCGGACTGATGCGACAGTGGCGAGTTACA
>Ga0181580_10004661_pt1 | contig 11126 bp, 7 predicted proteins | sample 071ome_23_FD_132413 | JGI IMG/M metagenome (GOLD analysis project Ga0181580, IMG submission 132413) | Coastal salt marsh microbial communities from the Groves Creek Marsh, Skidaway Island, Georgia - 071403BT metaG (megahit assembly) | ecosystem: Environmental > Aquatic > Marine > Intertidal zone...
AGTGCAATCGTTTTGTTAGTTTTTAATTTATTTTAGTATATCCTTATTTTGGTATATTTTGAAATTTATGAATAACAAATCTAGAGAAGTTGTAATTTTAAGTGCCTCACGAACACCTATTGGAACCTATAAAGGAGCTTTAAAAAATACTAAAGCTGACCAATTAGGATCTATAGTGATTAGAGATGTTTTAAAAAAAACAAATTTGAATCCAGATCAAATAGATGAAGTCATTATTGGTCAGGTTTTAACTTCAGCAAGTGGACAAAACCCTGCTAGACAAGCGGCCATCAATGCTGGGATATCGTTTTCTAAACCAGCTCATCTAATTAATCAAGTTTGTGGTTCAGGTTTAAGATCAATTATTTCAGGCTATCAATCAATTCTTTTAGGAGACTCAAACACTATTATTGCTGGAGGCCAAGAATGTATGTCTCTAGCTCCTCATTCAATTTTTTATAGAGAAGAAAAAAAGTTAGATGAAGAGTCTTTGGTAGATACGATGATACATGATGGTCTTATGGATGCATTTAACAATTATCATATGGGGGTTACTGCAGAAAATATTTCAAAAAAATTTAATATAGATAGAGAAACACAAGATCTATTTGCATTTAATTCTCAAATGAAAGCAAAAAAAGCAATTAATGAAAAAAAATTTGATAAGGAAATAGTTAAAATCAAAAAAGATGATAACAGTTATTTATTAGAAACAGATGAACATCCAAGACCTAATTTATTAATCTCTGATTTATCAAAATTAAAACCAGTTTTTGATAAAAATGGAACTGTTACAGCAGGAAATTCCTCTGGAATTAATGATGGTGCTGCCGCAATAATAATGTCAACATCAGAAGTTGCAAAAAAAAATTCTATTGAACCTCTAGCAAAAATTATATCTTGGGCTACAACTGGTGTTGATCCAGCTTATATGGGGCTTGGTCCTATTGAGGCTATAAAACTTGCAATAAAAAAAGCTCATTGGAATTTAAAAGATATAGATTTATTTGAAATTAATGAGGCATTTGCTGCTCAAAGCATAGCTGTTATTGAAGAGTTAAAAATTGATAAAGAAATTGTTAATGTAAATGGAGGAGCCATTGCCCTTGGACATCCAATTGGTGCATCTGGAACTAGAATTTTAGTTACATTAATTCATGAGATGAAAAAACAAAATAAAAAAAAAGGTTGTGCTGCTCTTTGTATTGGAGGTGGAATGGGAATAGCTATGTGTATAGAGACAATCTAAATTTTTTTTTATTAAATTTTTGAGTTAAAATAATTTTTTGTATCCAAATTTGTGTATCAAGGCTTTGATTTTTTTTTGAGTTAGATAATAGTTGAATAATTGATTTAATCATTCTTATAAATTTAAATAAAACAATGACCAAAAAATGTATTTTTTGTGTTAAAAATAGCATTTAATTTCTTGTTTTAGTGTATAAGTGGATAAAATAATATATGAGTGAAAAACTATTAGTTCCAGATATTGGAGATTTTGAAAAAGTTGAAGTTATTGAGCTTTTAGTCAAAAAGGGTGATCAAATAAAAGTTAACGATCCTGTTGTTACTATTGAAAGTGATAAATCTAGCGTTGAAATTCCTTCAACAATTTCAGGATTAATAGATTCAGTCTCAGTAAAAGTAGGTGACAAGGTTTCAAAAGGAGATTTACTTTTGAGTATTGTTTCTTTAGATAGTAAACAGGTTACAGAAAAAATTATTCCAAAAGATACAGAAAAATTAATTATAGAAGCTGAAGAAGCATTAAAAAAAAATAACATTAAAGAAGAACCCTCAAAAACGATAATAAAAGAAAAACCCCAAGTTATAAAAGTTGTTAATCAAAATGATATTGATCCAGTTGAGACTAATGAATGGTTAGAATCATTATCTGCAGTGATTAATAGAGATGGTAATGAAAGGGCACATTATTTGATTAAAGAGTTAATGAATAAAGCTTATATGGAAGGAGCGAATATTCCCTACTCACAAACTACTCCTTATATAAACACAATTCCTGTAAGCGAAGAAGTAAAATCTACAGGTGATCAAAATATAGAAAGAAGAATTAGATCATTAATCAGATGGAACGCAGCCGCAATGGTTGTAAGGGCTAATAAAAAATTCCCTGAACTAGGAGGTCATATAGGAACGTTTGCATCTGCAGCTACACTTTATGATGTAGGAATGAATCATTTTTGGAGAGCAAAAAATGAAAATTTTGGTGGTGATTTAATTTACTTTCAAGGGCATTGTGCACCCGGGATCTACTCTAGGGCATTTTTAGAGGGTAGATTAAATGAAAAACAATTAGACAATTTTAGACAAGAGGTTAAACCGGGAGGATTATCATCGTATCCTCATCCATGGTTGATGCCAGATTTTTGGCAGTTTCCTACCGTATCTATGGGATTAGGGCCCATGCTTGCAATTTATCAAGCGAGGTTTATGAAATATTTAATTAATAGAGGATTCATCAAAGATGATGGTAGAAAAGTTTGGGCTTTTCTTGGAGATGGTGAAATGGATGAACCAGAGTCTTTAGGAGCAATTGGTTTAGCGGCTAGGGAAAAGTTAGACAATTTGATTTTTGTGGTGAATTGTAACTTACAAAGATTAGATGGACCTGTTAGGGGCAATGGAAAAATAATTCAAGAACTTGAAGGTATATTTAGAGGTGCAGGTTGGAATGTAATAAAAGTGATTTGGGGTTCATATTGGGATCCATTGTTAGCTAACGATAAATCTGGTCATCTAGTTAAAGCAATGAATGAAACGGTTGATGGTGAATATCAAGCTATGAAAGCTCGAGATGGTGCCTATGTTAGAGAAAAATTCTTTGGCAAATTTCCTGAAACAAAAAAACTTATTTCAAATTTATCAGATACAGATGTTTGGAGACTAAACAGAGGTGGACATGATCCCCATAAAGTATATGCAGCTTACGATAAAGCTTCAAAAAATATTGGTAGTCCAACAGTAATAATAGCAAAGACTATTAAGGGTTATGGAATGGGTAAAACTGGTGAAAGTGTGAATACAACTCATCAAACAAAAAAATTAGATATCGATGATTTGATGTATTACAGAGATAGATTTGATGTTCCTTTAACAGATGAGCAAGTAAAAAATATTGAATATTATAAGCCTGATGAAAATTCACCAGAGATAAAATATATTAAGAAAAGAAGATTAGATCTAGGTGGTTTTATTCCTTCAAGAACAACTTATGCTAAACCTATCTTGTCACCACCAAGTGATATTTTTGATAATATGAAAGTTTCAACGGGTGAAAAACAAATGTCGACAACAATGGCACTTGTTAGAATGTTAACAAATTTATTAAGAGATAAAAATGTGGCTCCTAGGTTAGTTCCAATAATCCCAGATGAAGCAAGAACTTTTGGTATGGAAGGTTTTTTTCAAAAAATTGGTATTTATGCACATGAAGGTCAAAAATATGAACCAGAGGACTCTGCACAATTAAGTTCATATAGAGAAGAAAAGAGCGGTCAAGTATTAGAAGAAGGTATTAATGAAGCTGGTGCGATGTCATCATGGATAGCTGCAGGAACTTCTTATACCAATCATGATATTGAAATGATTCCTATATATTTATTTTATTCAATGTTTGGTTTTCAAAGGATTGGTGATTTAGCTTGGGCTGGAGCAGATAGTCAGTCTAGAGGATTTTTAATTGGAGCAACTGCAGGAAGAACTACTCTTGCCGGTGAAGGATTACAACACCAAGATGGCCATAGTCACTTACTAGCTTCTACAATACCAAATTGTCTGTCTTATGACCCAACATTTCATTATGAGTTAGCAGTAATTTTTAGAGAAGGTTTAAGAAGGATGCATGAAAAGAAAGAAAATATTTTCTACTATATTACCACAATGAATGAAAATTATTCGCATCCTGAAATGCCAAAAGATAAAAATTGTGAAGAGGGAATTCTTAAGGGGATGTATAAAATTAGAGAATTCAACAAATTTAAAAAAACCAAAATTCAATTTTTGGGTTCAGGAACTATTTTAAGAGAAATGATTGCTGGAGCTGAAATACTACAAAATGAATATCAAATTGATAGTGAGATTTGGAGTGTGACTAGTTTCAATGAATTAAGAAGAGATGGTATGGAAGTAGAAAGATATAATTTATTAAATCCAGATAAAGAACCTAAGAAATCATTTGTTGAGCTTTGTTTAGAAAAAACAGAAGGACCAATAATGGCTGCGTCGGATTATATGAGAATGAATTCAGATCAAATCCGACCATATATTAATAAAAGCTTTTACTCTCTTGGAACAGATGGGTTTGGAAGAAGTGATACTAGAAAAAATTTAAGAAATTTTTTTGAGGTAGATAAAGAGCATATTGTTGCCTACGGTTTAAGTGTTTTAGCTAAAGAGCAGTTAATAGCTTCTAAATATGCATCTGAGGCTATCAAAAAATATAATATTGATAAAAATAAACCGATGCCTACTAAATTATAAAAATGTCCACAATTGAAGTAAAAGTGCCGAATATTGGAGATTTTAAGAATGTAGAGGTAATAGAAGTGCTAGTTAAAGAGGGTCAAGAAGTTAAAAAAAATGATGCCTTGATAACAATTGAAAGTGACAAATCTAGCGTTGAAATCCCATCAAGTCACAATGGTAAAATAAAAAGTTTAAAATTAAATGTAGGAGACAAAGTCTCTGAAGGTGATAAAATTTTAGATTTAGAGGCCGAAAGTTCAAATGAAGAAAAAACCGAACCTCAAGAGAAAGTAGTAGCTAAACAAGAGACAGTAGTAGCTAAACAAGAGACAGTAGTAGCTAAAGAAGATAAAAAAATTTCTGATCAAAAAACTTCAGTTCCAATTAATTTTGACAATAAAAATGCTAGTATGGTTTTAGCTTCTCCTAAAGCAAGAAAATTTGCTAGAGAATTGGGTATAGATATAAATCAAATTGTTGGCAGCGAAAGAAATAATAGAGTTACAGAAGAAGATATAAAATATTTTGTTGCCTCAAGAACATTTAAAAATGAAAAGTCCGAAATTATTGAAGAAAAAAAAACCAAAAAAATTGTTCAGGAGTATTCTCACTCAGAATTTGGAGAAATAGAAATAAAAGATATTCCTCGAGTTAAGAAGTTAGCATCTAGTTATTTGATGAACTCATGGTCAAGTATCCCACATGTAACCAATCATGATGAGGCAGATATTACTGAAATGGAAGATTTTAGATCTTCATTAACAGATATTTATACAGGTGAAAAAAAGAAAATTACACCATTAGCATTTATAATTAAAGCCTTAGTAGCATCTTTAAAAAAATTCCCTAGCTTTAATTCATCGATTGATGAAATTGAAAATGGAAAAATGACTTTAAAGAAATATTTTCATATTGGTATAGCAGTAGATACACCTCATGGATTAATGGTACCCAAAATAAGAAATGCTGATAATAAAAGTATTTCTACAATTAGCAAAGAACTTAAAGAAGTTAGTGATCTTTGTAAAAATCTAAAAATAGATAAAAAAGAATTGTTTGGTGGTTCTATGACCATCACTAGTCTTGGAGGTATTGGAGGATCTTTTTTTACTCCAATAATTAACTTTCCTGAAGTAGCTATTTTAGGAATTGGTAAATCTGAGAAAAAACAAATTTATATTAATAATAAATTTGAAACTCGAACAATGCTGCCTATTTCCTTATCTTATGATCATAGAATAATTGATGGAGCTGAAGCTGCAAGGTTTAATAATGATTTAAAAGAAAATCTTGGTAAAAATTTTGCCTATAAGCTGGCAGTTTAGACTATGTCAAAATCGATGTCTTTATTTAGTGCCTTGCTATGTACTTTTATCTGGGGAACAACATTTATCGCTCAAGACACTGGTATGGACAATATTGGTCCTTTCACTTTTAATGCAGTTAGATTCTTTGTTGGTTTTTTAGCATTAGCTCCTTTAGTATTTTTTTTTGAAAGAAAAAAAATTAATACGATAATTAAAAAAGATAAAAAGAGCTTTAAAATACTTGTTTTTTTAATTGGGTTATCATTGTTTTTAGGCTCAGCATTACAACAAGTGGCCCTTTTATATACAGATGTTGCAAATGCAGCATTTTTTACAATTTTTTATGTTCCAATGGTTCCAATTCTTGTTTTTTTTTTACACAAGAAAGATATTCATTGGAGTGTTTGGCCCTCAGTCCTTTTGTGTGTGATAGGCGGTTATCTATTAACTAATTTTTATGATGCCACTGTTAGGATGGGGGATAGCCTAGTATTATTAGGAGCTTTTTTCTGGAGTACTCATATAATTTTTACAGGAATTATAATTAAAAAATATAATTTACCTCTTACTATTGGTGCACTTCAAACAATTATAGTTGCATTTTTTTCTTTTATTATAGCTCTAGTTTATGAAGATTTTATTTTAATAAATATATTAGAGGAAAAATTTCAAATTTTATATGCTGGCGTATTATCAGGTGGTCTAGCTTTTGTTTTACAAATTTATGCTCAAGAAAATATTTCTCCTGCTCCAGCTGCAATTATTTTTTCATTAGAGGGTGTATTTGCAACAATTGCAGCTTGGTATTTACTGAGTCAAATTTTAGATATGAATAACTTGATGGGATGTTTTTTTATATTAAGTGGAGTTTTATTGTCCCAACTTTTACCAATTTTAAAAAAAAATTAATATTAATAAATTATTAAAAATAATATTACTGCAACAAATATTCGATAAATTACAAAGACATTCATTGAAAATTTATTAATATAAATTAAAAAAAATTTGACCGTCATATAAGAAAAAACAAAAGAAGTTATAATAGCTAAAATTATTAAGTAATTAAATTCCAAGGGCTGTTTAATTATATCTTTTAGACCTAAAAAACTTGCACCGCCCAATGCTGGTATAGATAGTAGAAATGAAATTTTGCTAGAGTCTACTCGATTAAATTTTAAAATTCTTGCAGCTGTAATTGTTATACCAGCCCTACTAACTCCAGGTATTAAAGATAAAATTTGAAATAAACCAATGAATAAAATTGTTTTCAAATTTAAGTTGCTTGAAAGTTTTTTATCGAAATTACTTTTATCAGCAATGAATAATAAGACTCCAAATATCAATGTTGTCCATGCAATAACTTTTATATCTCTTAGATAATTTATTGCTCCTGTTTGGTATAGAATAAATCCAACGATAATAACGGGCAAAGATCCAATTAATATTAGAGTTAATAAATGTCGGTTATTTTTTAAATCCAAAAGATCTTTGCGAAAAAAAAATGCAATAGCCGTTAAAGACCCCAGATGTAAACTTACATCTATAAGAAGTGAGCTATTTTTAAACTCATATAGACTTTCAATAACTATTAGGTGGGCGGATGAGCTTATAGGTAAAAATTCTGATACACCTTGAACTATAGATAAAATTAAAATTTCTATAATATTTTGAAACATCTATGTGTCGTAACTTAAAAATTATTTATGTAAAACAATTCGATTTAAGAATATGAGCTATGCAAAAAATAAATTTATGTGATTTTTTACTGATAAAATCTTAATTAAGGTCATAATAACTGACCTATTTTATGCTTTATTTAACATAATCAATATATAACTTGCCTTAAAACTAAAATTTTATGTCTGAAAAAATGTTAAAATTCGTTGATATAGGTCAACAAACTCCACCTAAAAGAGAAGTTGAGAACAGAAAAAAAGATTTTGGTGAGATTTATAAAGAATTTATTAATGAAAAAGCAACTGAACAGTCTAGCAGATGTTCACAGTGTGGAGTTCCTTTTTGTCAGGTGCATTGCCCGTTAAGTAATAATATTCCTGATTGGCTTAAATTAACTGCCGAGGGAAGATTAAAAGAGGCATACGAGCTATCTCAAAGTACAAATAATATGCCAGAGGTTTGTGGAAGAATTTGCCCTCAAGATAGATTGTGTGAAGGAAACTGCGTAATAGAACAATCAGGTCATGGAACCGTTACAATTGGATCAATAGAAAAATTTATAACAGATACTGCTTGGGAAAATGGCTGGGTTAAACCCATAGAATTAAAAAATGAAAAAAATCAAAGTGTTGGAATAATTGGTGCTGGTCCAGCTGGTTTAGCTGCAGCAGAGGAATTAAGAAAACAAGGATACAAAATAACAATTTATGACCGATACGATAGAGCTGGAGGTTTATTAATTTATGGAATTCCTAATTTTAAATTAGAAAAATTTGTAGTTGAGAGAAGAACAAAACTTTTAGAAGAAGGTGGAATTGAATTCATTCAAAATTTTGAAGTAGGAAAAGATGCATCACTAGATCAATTAAGAAAAAAACATGATGCAATATTAATTGCCACAGGTGTTTATAAAGCTAGAGAAATAGATCTACCAGGAAATGATTTAAATAATATTTTTCCAGCAATGGATTTTTTAACAGCATCAAATAAAAAAGGTTTAGGTGATAAAGTTGAATTATTTGACAGAGGCACTTTGAATGCTGAAGGAAAAGATGTTGTCGTAATTGGAGGAGGAGATACAGCAATGGATTGTGTAAGAACATCTATTAGACAAAAAGCTAAATCTGTAAAATGTTTATATCGAAGAGATAAAGAAAATATGCCTGGCTCAGCAAGAGAAGTTGCAAATGCAGAAGAGGAAGGAGTTGATTTCGTTTGGTTATCTAGTCCTAAAGAGTTTAAGGGGACAAACAAAATTGAAAAATTAATAGTGAATAAAATTAAACTAGGTGAACCTGATGAGTCGGGTAGAAGAAAACCTGAGATACAAAATGGTTCAGATTTTGAAGTAAAAGCAGATATGGTAATAAAAGCTCTTGGTTTTGATCCAGAGGATTTACCAACTTTGTTTGATTGTAATGATTTACAGGTTTCAAAATGGGGCACTGTAAAAATTGATTTCGATACGATGGAAACAAATTTAAAAGGAGTTTTTGCAGCTGGAGATATTGTAAGGGGAGCATCACTTGTAGTTTGGGCAATAAAAGATGGTAGAGATGTAGCAAAGTCCATCAAAGATTATTTAGAAAATAAAAATTTAAAACAACAAAAAGTAGCTTAGTGAAAAAATATAATAAAAATTTAGATTTATTAAAAAAAAATCATGTTTACTTAGAAGAGATGGAGCATGATGCTTGTGGTGTTGGTTTAATTGCATCCACTGAGGGTAAAAAATCTAGAAAAGTTGTAGAATATGGCATTGAAGCATTAAAAGCAGTTTGGCATAGAGGAGCAGTAGATGCAGACGGAAAAACCGGCGATGGAGCTGGTATTCATGTAGAAATTCCCAAAGATTTTTTTATTGAGAAAATTGAAGTTACAGGACATTTCCATGACAATTCAGAGATTTGCGTTGGAATGATCTTTTTGCCAAGAAATGATTATTCAGCACAAGAAAGTTGTAAAACAATTGTCGAAAGTGAATTAACTAAAAATAATTTTAGCATTTATGGTTGGAGACAGGTTCGGGTAAATCCAAAAGTGCTTGGGGAAAAAGCCCTTCAAACAATGCCTGAAATTATTCAAGTGTTATTCAAATCAAATGATCCAGATTTATTAAATAAAGAACTTGAGCGAAAGATTTATGAAACAAGAAGAAAAATTGAAAATCAAGCTTTTAAAATATCATTAAACAATTTTTATATTTGTTCACTAAGTTCTAAATCAATTATTTATAAAGGAATGTTCCTTGCAGAGGCAATAGCAGATTTTTACTTAGATCTTAAAGATGAAAGATTTATTTCAAGATACGCAATTTTTCATCAGAGGTTTTCAACTAATACTGCTCCTAGCTGGAATTTGGCTCAACCTTTCAGAGCAATTGCACACAATGGTGAGATAAATACATTTAGAGGAAATAAAAATTGGATGAAAGTTCATGAGCAAGAAATGAACAGTCCTTTATTTGAAAATATTGAAAATCTTAAACCTGTTATTCAGCAAGGTGCCTCAGATTCAGCTGCCCTAGATAATGTATTTGAACTTTTAAATATATCGGGTCAACCTGCACCGTTAGCAAAATTGATGTTAGTACCTGATGCTTGGTCAAAAAAAAGTAAAACTTTACCAAAAGATCACCAGCAATTATTTAATTTTTTGAATAGCACCATGGAACCATGGGATGGACCAGCTGCAATAGCAGCTACTGACAATGAATGGGTTATTGCTGCAAATGATAGAAATGGTTTGAGACCACTTAGATACGCAATCACAAAAGATAAATTGCTTTTTGCAGGGTCAGAAACGGGAATGATTGAGTTGAATGAAAAAAAGATTTTATCAAAAGGTAGATTAGGTCCTGGAGAAATAATTGGAGTTAGAATTGAAAAAGGAAAAATTTTTACTAATGATAAAATTAAAGATTATTTAGCTAAAGAATATAAACATTTCAATTCTCAGATTGTCGATTTAGATGAAAAATTAACAATTTCAAATGAAAAAAATATTTTCTCTGGAGATGATCTTAGAAGAAGACAATATACTTTTGGAGTTAGTCTAGAAGACTTAGAATTAATTCTTCATCCTATGGCAGAGGATGCCAAAGAAGCTACAGGCTCTATGGGTGATGATACACCCTTAGCTGTATTGTCAGATAAATATCGTCCTCTTTATCATTTCTTTAGACAAAATTTTAGCCAAGTTACAAATCCTCCTATTGATTCACTCAGAGAAAGTAAGGTCATGAGTTTAAAAACTAGGTTTGGTAATCTAGGTAACATTCTAAATTTTGACACTTTAACGAAAGAAAATATTTATGTGTTGAATAGTCCAATTTTGTCCAACACTCAATTTGAGAAATTCATCAATTATTTCGGTAAAAATTCTATAGTAATTGATTGTACATTTGATGAAAAAGAGAATCTATCTGACTCTATTGATAAAATTCAAAAAGATGCAGAAATAGCAGTAAGACAAGGTGTTACCCAATTAATTTTAAGTGACAAAAATTTATCAGATAAAAAACTTCCAATACCGATGTTGCTATGTGTTGGAGCAATAAATACATTTTTGATCCAAAAAAAATTAAGAGGATATGTGTCGATAAATGTACAGTCTGGTGAAGCTTTAGATACACACTCTTTTGCTACCCTAATAGGA
>Ga0181580_10004688_pt1 | contig 11092 bp, 10 predicted proteins | sample 071ome_23_FD_132413 | JGI IMG/M metagenome (GOLD analysis project Ga0181580, IMG submission 132413) | Coastal salt marsh microbial communities from the Groves Creek Marsh, Skidaway Island, Georgia - 071403BT metaG (megahit assembly) | ecosystem: Environmental > Aquatic > Marine > Intertidal...
AAAAAATCTAAATAAAATTTGTAAGAACTGTAATGGTGAATTGACAATTCGTCCAAAGAGAGAAGTTAGAAAGTAGTTAGAAACTAAAAAATAATATGTTAAAAATCAATAATTTAAATATTTTCTACAGTTGAGTGGGAGTGACATAACTTATGTTTTTTTTAGTTAGAAATTTATATTATCTTTAAATAAATTTCTTAATATTAAAGTGAGAATAAAATTAATTAAAACCTTGTTTATCAGCCATAGCCAACTGTTTAGCAATTAATTATTTATTAAGTTTGTGAAAAAATACATTATAAAGATTATTGAGCTTCTACTCCCAAGTAAACTGCACTTGTATATTCGATACTTTTATCTGAGATCATTTAACAAGCTTGAGGATGAGATGCTTTTTATAGAAACACTCCTCAAATCTAAAAAAAGATTTATTGATGTTGGCTGTAATATTGGAATATTTTCATTTCATTTTAGAAATAAATTTCAGGCTATTGAGGCTTTTGAGCCGCTTTCAGAGGTCACATACCGTCTAGAGGCTTTAAAGAAAAGCTCCATCAGGATTCATCACATTGCTTTATCAAGAGAGAGTGGCAAAAGAAAACTTAATATTCCTGTTATAAATGGCGACTTCATGAGCGGTCTAGCATCTCTCGAGAATAGAAAGCATTTTTGTGAGAGTAGATTTGTTAATGTCAAAACACTCGATAGTTATAATTTTAAGGATGTTGATTTAATTAAGATTGATGTTGAAGGCCATGAAAAGTTGGTTATTCTTGGCGCTGTCGAAACGTTAAAAAGATGTAGGCCTTTATTGATCATTGAGATTGCCCAAGTGCATTTAAATGTCCCTATGAAAGAAGTTTTTGAAATTATTACTAATCAGCACTATCAGGGCTATTTTCTACACAATAAAAAACTTAATAATATCAAAAATTTTGAATATAAAATACACCAAGAACCTTTCTTAGCCAATCCTGCAGACAAAAATTATATCAATAATTTTATTTTTATTCCAAGTTAGTTATATCATGTTCAGGGATTCTAATGATTTATAGCATAGAGCGCTCAAAATTATTTAATTCCAATATTGTTTATTTAGAGCCTAATTAAATTTTGATTGTGACCAAAGATAAATTTTTCAAAATTATTAATAGATTACAGGAACTATATGAAATGGGCGCTATTGTTGCTTTAAAGGCTGAATTTGAGTCAGAAGGCTCGTCAAAAGAGGATGTTCAATTTCTCAAATCCTTGTTTCCATCAATCCCATTGTATTTAAAAATTGGCGGGGTTGAAGCAGTGAGAGATATCCATGATGCAATCGATCTTGGAGTGAACACAATAATAGCGCCAATGGTCGAGACCAGTTTTGCAGTAAAAAAATTTTTGGGAGCTATAGAGAAAGTTGATAATAAATTTGAAAAAAAATCAATTGTAATTGAATCAATTACTTCATTGAATAATATTGATTCTATTATTAAAAACTCAAGAAAATTTATTCAAAATATCACTTTAGGAAGAACAGATTTTTCTAGAAGTTTTGAAAAAGATACCAATGTTGAAGATCCTAAAATTTATGATGCAATCTTTTCTGTTTCACAAAAAGCTGTATCAAACCAGTTTACTTTCACATTGGGTGGCTCAATATCAAGCTCAACACTAGAAAATAATTTATTACATAAATCAATTAAAAACATAAATTTCATTGAAACTAGAAATGTTATTTTTAATGCTCAAAATTTATTTGAAAATCACGATTTATTAGTAGATGCAATTAGGTTTGAGGAAACTTATATTTTGCTTCTTAAGCAAAGAGTGGAAAGAAGATATTTAGATCGAATTGACAGAATTTCTAACTTAGAAAGGAGGCTTAATAATTGTCTGTAATTGCCATAATTCCATTTTCTTCAAAGAATAAGTATTCCATTAATGGTGATCTAATGAAATGGGGAGGTTCAACTCTAATTGAGTGGAAATTGAGTCAAGTTGCACTGTCTAGCAAGATAGATAAAGTAATTCTTACCTCAACTGATAAAAATATTCCTAGTTTTGAAGATCCTAAAGTTGAAATTCACCATTCTAGCAAAAATGATCTTAATGATAGGCTAATGGAAATAATAAAAGATATAGATGAAGATGACTATATCTTATGGGTTAATTCTATCAATCCTTTCTTTGGCAAAAAGACTTTTGATAGGATGATTGATCATTACATGGCTAATGAAGACGATTTTTTTCAAGGATTGGTTCCAATAAGAAAATTAAAAGGCTTTTTTTTCTCAGACGATTTTTCATATAAAAATTATAATATTTTTGAGAAGTTTGAATTTCGAAGAGACGAGATTGCACCAGTAAATTTAATAGTTAATGGGGCCTATATGAATTCAGTGAGAAATATTCAGACTATTGGTTGGATATTTGGCGATAAGCCGAATACATTTGAGGTTGATTGGTTAAATTCAATAGAAATTTCTAGTTTAGAAGAAATTAAAATTTACGAGGCATTAATAGAGCCGTACCTTATCAAAGAAAGCTTTTGATGAATATCTTTATCACCGGAGGAAATGGTTTCATTGGTTATGCCTTAGTTACAGAATTTTTGAATCAAAACCATTGTGTCATTGTTATGGATTTGATACCTTATAAGAAGTCTAAATTTTGTAATTATTTCTTTACCACCTCAAATTTTTTATATATAGAACAAAAGGTTAATGATTTAAGTTGGGTAGATAATCCCGCATTAGTTAACGTGGATTTATTTATCCACCTTGCTGCACAAACTTCATCAAGAGTCAGCGAAGAAAACCCGGAACTGGATATTAATACAAATTTATTTGGCGGATATTGTGCGGCCCGATTTATTGAAAAACAAACTCCAAAGATGACAATTTTCTCATCTTCTATGGCAGTTTATGAAGTTACCAAAAGAAAAATAAACGAAGATTTTAAGTTATTGCCTAGTTCTTTATATGGTGTAACAAAAGTAGCAACTGAGAACATCTTTGAAAAACTAAGTCGTAATGGTCATAACATTACTGTCTTGAGGCTTTTTAATGTTTATGGTCCTGGCCAGGATTACAGAAATATGATTCAAGGCATGTTGTCAATATATTTAGCACAGGCAATTATTGACAAAAATATATATGTCACCGGGGGGTTAAATAGATATAGAGACTTTATTTACATTGATGACATAGTTAATATTTTTAATAGAGTTATTGAAATAAGCCCCAATGGTTTTAATGTATTCAATGTTGGAACTGGAAAGAAAACTTCTGTAAAAGACTTAATCGCCTTAATAATCTCATCTTTAAAAGATTCAGATATTACAATAGAAGAGGGCCCATCTCATCCTGGCGATGTTTTCGGGACTTATAGTGACTCTTCAAAGGCATTAGAAATTTTGGAGTGGAAGCCATTAGTTGATTTAAACACTGGAATTAAAAAGACTGTTATTGATGCTAAAAAATTCCTTCAAAGATGAATAAACCTAAAGTCAACTTTTTACTAACTGCTCGAGGGAATAACTCACTTAAGGATAAAAATCTAAGACTTCTAAATGGGTTATCTTGTATCTCTTATCCAGCAAAGACAGCTAAGGAATCAAAATTTTCTGGAAATTACTATATAAGTTCAGAAGATGAAAAAATCCTTCATGAGGTTGAAAAATTTGGATTTCAAAGAATCCAAAGACCTAGTTTCTTGTCAAAAGCAGATTCTCTGCATATGGATGTTTTAAAGCATGCAATTCAAAATATTGAACCGATCTCGGATATTTTAGTTGTATTACTAGGCAATGCGCCAGTGATTAAAAAAGATTGGCTGGATGAATGCATTGATAAACTTATTGAAAACCCTAAACATGATTCTGTAGTTCCTGTCTTTAAAGATAACGACCATCATCCCTTAAGATCAAAAATTATTGAAAACAATACTCTAAAACCTTACCAATCCTCAAAAAATATTTCATCAAATAGGCAGGAGTTGCCAGAAAGTTTCTTTTTATGTCATAATTTTTGGGTAATAAGGCTTAAAAATGGCAAAGTTCCATCTAATGGCGATGCACCTTGGCCATTCTTAGGTAAAAAAATAATGCCCTTCATGCTTGACAATGAAATTCCGATTTACGATATCCATAGTGAGATTGATATTCTTTTATTGGAAACAATTCTTAAAGATCTTAACATCTCATAAATATGCCAATTATTTTTCCTATAGAAACCATAAACAGAGAGCTGGATTCAAAACTTATTCTTGGAGGGCTTTTAGCGAAGAATGGTATAAAAATTTATATTGGGCAGCACAACTTTATAAATAAAATTTTCAGGTATTTAGATAAATCCTTCTATATAGGAAAAAACATGTTTAGAAGGAAAGCAGATGGAAATTGGATCAGCGAGTATGAAAATATAAAGAAATTTGGACATAAAATTATTCATCTTGATGAGGAGGGGGCAGTTTTTTGGGGCAGTGAGGAAGAGTGGAGAAGGCGTCTTTCACACAGAATGGATGTCTCAAGAATTAGCTATGAAGATTCGATATATACATGGGGTCAATTTCAAAAGGAATATTATCATAACTCCACAAAATCTAAGAATATTCTCGTGACAGGACATCCAAGATTCAGTTTTTCAATTGGTAATTATTCAGATATTTATAAACAAGAGACTAGCTTTTTAAAAAAGAAATATGGTGATTTTCTTCTGATAACAACATCCTATCAATGGTCGAATAATGCATTTGGAATTAAAGATTCTTTCTCAAAGAGGGTTGGGTATGACTCCGAAAATACCAAAAGTTTAATTAGACATACTAAGTATTGGACTCATTCCGCAAAGATGTGTGCAGAGTTTGTTAAGTTGACAATTGAATTAAGTACAAAAATTAGTTCAAAAAAAAATATTGTCCTTCGTCCACACCCTTCAGAAGATTTAGAAATATATATGGCAGCTTTTAGAGATATTAAGAATATTTATATTGATAGATCATTTTCAATAATGCCATGGCTCTTATGTTGTGAATGTTTAATTTCAGAAGGATGTACTACAACTATTGAAGCTTATTTGCTAAACAAAAAAGTATGCATTTACCAACCTTTTAAACAGATGGATATGGAAATGTTCTTACCTAGTTTGATGGGAAAGAAATGTTCAGACTCCGAGGAGGTCTTAGATTTTATCAGTGATAATAAAAACTTTAGTAAGCCTAAATTAATTAAAAATAAAAAGGCCCTCGATTTGATGATTAATTTAACAAATATTGATTCATTTGAGCTCGTAAAAGATTGCATAATGAAACAATACAAGGAAAGCAAATTCAAACTTGATGATCATACTCATAATTTCTCTAAATCGATAATATTAGTAGCTTTTAAAGAACATTTTCTGGAACTGATTAAGGACAATATTAGAAAGTTATTTCCAAAAAAAAACAAGCTTCATAAAGCGTATAGCTCAGCATTTGATAGTTTTGATAAGGAAAATATCAACTTTAAGGTTCGGACTATTGAAAAATTAATTGGTAAGAGTCTTAGGGTGAATTACCTTGGTAAGAAGCTTCTTTCAATAGAATTGAATGATGATTGAAAATTTTTTGGTTGATTTTGACGGTGTAATTTTTGATTCGTTGCATATTAAAGGATTGGCCTTTGCAGAGGTTTTACAAGACAGATATCCCAAAAACTATTGTGACAAAATATATCAATATCATATGAATAATGGCGGGATCAATCGAAAAGATAAATTCATTTTTTTTTATAAAAATATTGCAAAGGAAAATGTTAAATTAAGTCAAATAGAAAAAGATCTAGATAAATTTAGTAAGATTATGAGCCAGAGGCTTTTTGATAGTAATCTCTTGATTGATGATTCTATAAATTTTATAAGAGAAAATCAGGAACTAAATTTCCATATTATTTCTTCTGCAGAATCGAATGAACTAGATAAATTAGCAAATTTTTTAGATATATCATTTTTATTTAAATCCATTAATGGGTCAATTGATGATAAATGCAAAAAAAGCCTAGAGTTGATTGAAGAGCATAGTATTGCCAGGAATAACTGCCTATTTATAGGTGACTCAGTTCAAGATAAGCAGGCTGCAGATTGTGCAGAGGTGCTATTTCTGGGATACAATAATATGTCATTAGAAGACTGTCATTTAATTAAATCGTTCAATGAAATATTATCTATTTGTTAATATCTATCTCTTTAATTTTCTGAAGTTAGTTGCCATATGAGTATAAAAGATGACAAATTAGTTATTGTTGGTGCAGGTGGCCATGCAAAAAATGTGACAAGTGTTGCTGTCTCTTGCGGATTTTCTTTAATTGCTTATCTCGATGATAGTTCTTATGCAAATACTTTAATGGGAAAACCAGTAATTAGTTTGGAAGAATGCATAAATGAATTCCCGAATGTAAATTATGTTTTTGCAATTGGAGATAATTTTTTGAGACAGGAAAAATATAACAAATTAAAATCTAATCTTACCAAAATTAAAATTCCTACATTAAAAGATCCTTTAGCTAAGATTTCATTAAATTGTAATATTGGAATAGGCTCAATACTAATGCCAGGAGCTGTAATTGGGAGTAACTCTGATTTAGGAGAAATGAGCCTCATGGGCACAAACTCTTTTTTAAGTCATGACTCAAGTCTGGGAGATTTTGCATCTATTGCCCCAGGAGTTGTAACTGGAGGCAATGTAACAATTGGCAAAAGGTCTGCAGTTATGATTGGCTCTTCAATCTCTCACAAGATTTGTATCGGAAAAGATACTATTATTGGTGGCAGTAGTTTTGTAAATAAGAATTTTTCCGATAATCTTTTAGTATTTGGCGTTCCAGCTAAAATAATTAGAAAGCGCAAAACTGGCGAGAAGTATTATTAATCTGTTAGTTTTTTGAATAGCTGCTTTGTGTAGTTTAAAATTACAAATTTTTAGTTATCTTAAGAATGTCTGTAATTCTTCCTATCGAGTCTTACCACAGAGAAATTGACTTTAAACTTTTGCTTGGAGCAATACTAGTCGAAGAAGATTCACCAGTAATACTCTCCCAGCATAATTTAGTTAATGAAATTTCAAAATTATTAAAGCCTTCAGTTTATATTGGAAAAAATATGTATAGAAACCATATTTCAGGCTGGATAAATGAGTCAATTAATTTAAGAAAAAATGGACACATTCTTGTCCATCTTGATGAAGAGGGAGCCTTTTATTGGGGTGATGAATCAGAATGGGATCGAAGACTTAAACTAAGAATGAACTTGAAAGAAGTAAAGGAAGAAGATTTTATTCTTACTTGGGGGGATTACCAAAAAAATTATTACGAGAAGTATACTGACTCTCAAAATGTGATAGCAACTGGTCACCCAAGATTTTGTTTCCATATAGAAAAATATCAAGAGATTTATAAGAAAAGGGTTCAAGAAATTGAAGAAGATTACGGCAATTTTATTTTAATAACCACTTCTTATGATCTTTCTAATAGTGCATTTGGTCACGAAAGAGTATTCTCAAAAGAGAATTATTTCGACTTTTCTAGTAGTGATAGTGTTAAGAATTTTGGGAAATGGTGGCTTCATACTTCAAAAATGTGTTCGGAGTTTGTCAATTTAATTCTTAATTTAAGTCAAGAACTTCCTGAAGGTATAAATATTGTAATTAGACCTCATCCCTCTGAATCTTCTGAATTATATGAAGCTGCATTTAGAAACTTTAAAAATATAAATATTGTTTCTAGCGATTCTATAGTTCCATGGATTCTAGCTTCAAAATTTCTTATCTCTGAAGGTTGTACAACAATTTTTGAGGCAAAAAGATTAGGCAAGGATGTTCTGATTTTTAATCCATTAGATAATCCAGAAATGGAAATGTTTTTGCCAGGGATTATGGGCCAAAAGATTAAGGAGGCTTCTGAAGTAATAAAATTTATTGGAGAATCGCAATCTGAAAAATATTGTCTTAACAACATTAGAAAGAATCCAAGAGCTGCTAAGATGCTTTCAAACTTATACAATATTGACTCTTTTGAGCTCATTTCAGATATAATTAAAAATATCCAAACAAAGTCTAGAAATAATTCTTATAGATATTTTGTCAAAAGTCCTTTCAGGCTTCATTCTTATATTTTTTTGAGAGAGATTGCTCTATATATTCGTAAATTTTTAAGAATATTTAACAAAATGAAACAAAAAGAGTATTTGGGTTATCAAAAAACTTTCTCAAAATTTGATCGTAAAGAATTAATTAGAAAACTTGAGATTATTGCATCAGTTCTTGGAAAAGAAATTACTATCAAGTTTGTTGGTAAAGAGTTTGCATATTTGCTATTAAAAAAAGAAGAGTAGTGTATTGATTAAGGGAATTTATAAAACTTTTTTACCTTTAAAGGTTAGAATTTGGCTTTGGAATAGAAGGCATGACCTTAGGCTGATTTTTACCTCTTTTAGAACTCTCTATAGAAAATATTTGCATGATAATTCCCCTGAGGCATATTCAGAATTGCAATTAATATATGAATATGAATCGCTTATAAAATCTAAAAATTTATCAGATTTTAAAAGTAAGCTTGAAAGCAATGGAATTAGTTATTTTGAAGGTGAGTTCCAGATTTTTATTACCAAAAATAATCTAAGTAAAGTTATAAAATCAGATTATGAAAAGTCTTTCGGCTTAAAAATTATCAAAAGTACTGAGTTTGGAGATTGTTCAACTCCTATGATAATGTCAAAAAATGTTTCTGATTCTTCTACATATTTACACAAGAAACTTGTTGGTTCGGTATCAGACGTTCTAACAGTAGAAAATTTGCTTTACCATCATAATCTTTCCCCCAGGGTTTTTGATTTGATTAAATTAAAACTTGATGATGCTGTTTATTTTGGCCTTATTGTTGAAGATTATGGCGATGAATTTGTTTATGGATCCGAAGCAGAGACTTTTTTAAAAGATTTTTTTGGTATTTGTGAAAATATTGGTATTGATATTGTAGGCGGAGAAGATCAAAGTGACTTCAAACCTCCAAAGTTCAAGAATAATATTGTAAGAGATCAATCTACAAAAAAAATAGGCTACGTTGATATACAAAATTTCTACTTGAACAAAAGCCACTTCCATAAGAGATTACAAGATAAGATAAATACCTATACTCCTTTCGGAGAAAAATCCATATTCAAGAAGGGCTTGTATGCTTATCAGGGAGGAATCGGATATGGCATTAAAGGTAAAAGAGATAGTGAACTAAGATTAGAAAAAACAAAAATTTTTTTAAACCGTAATAATGTCTCATTAATTAAGCAAGATGTTCTAGATGTTGGATGTAACTTGGGGCTATTTCTTTTCTATTCTTTATCTGAGGGAGCAAAGTATGCTTGTGGTCTAGACACTCCAGAAATAGCACCTGTAACTCGTGAATTGCTTTTTTCTAAAAGTTTTACAAGATTCGATGTCTTTGGAGAAGACTTGAGAAAAGCTAAGCTAAAAAATCTTAAGAAGAAAAAATTTAATTTTGTTTTTTACATGTCGATTGAGAAACACATTGGCTTCCCAGAATGGTTTACTAAATTATCTATAGATTGGATGCTTTATGAGGGGCATGAAGGAGAGAATCATAAGATTCTACTTCAGAAGTTAAAAGCCCAAAATTGGGATAAATATATTGTAGATAAAGATATAATCGCAGATGGTGACTCTCTCAAAAGGCCAATTTTCCTTTTAGACTTTTCAAAGAAATAGCCCACATAAAATGAATCTGCCAATTTCTGATATTTTTTCTCTTTTCCAAAAAGGAGAAAAGTGGTGTATCTTAGTGGTTTTTCTTACATTGATTCTCTTATCAATTCTTGAAGCTACTGGTATATACATACTTGCAGTTGTTGCTGGATTGTTAATTGGGAAGAATATAGTAGAGCTTACTCCAGAACTTTTTTCTAGATTCCTAGAGCCCTTCTCAAATAATGATTTACTAGTTTTATTTGTTTCATTTTTCTTTTTGAAAGGTGTTATCTTTCTGATCTCACAAAATAAGATTTATGGGTTTCTATACAGAAAATACTCAAATATTGCCAGTGAACTTGTAATCGAATATACATCTAGATCATATAAAGAGTTTACTAAGTTTCCACCTTCTGTATATCACAGAAATATTAACAGCGACTCTTTTTGGGTAATTGCAAATGTCATCATTCCTTTTTTTAATATGTTGGTGGAAGTATTATTAATTGCAATACTTTTGTCATATTTGACAATTGCTTTTTTCGAAGAAATAAATTTTCTGTACTTATTATTGGCGCCAATAATTTTTAAACTTATTCTTATACACAAGGAATATGTAAAAAGAAGAGGTGAAGAATCTCAGAATCGATTAGGGGAAATAAATAGAATTACTAGAGAAATTCTTAACAATTTTAAATTCATTAAAGTCGGACATTTATATCCGTTCACAAAAGGAATGGTAGAGGAGAGTGTAAGAGCTTATGGCAGAAACTCAGCCTTTTTGAAAGTCATTGCACAATTACCAAGACATATTTTTGAATTTCTCGCCATTTTTTCTATTGCTATTTTCTCAATAACAAATAAAAGTGAAATTGTTTACTCATCTTCCTCAGGCTTTTTGCTCATTGGTTTAATTCGTTCATTGCCAAGTCTGAATAGGATAATGAGTGACTTTACAATGATTTCATATTACCAACCTTCACTAAAGGTAGTAAATAATGATCTTAAAAATGCTGAAAAAAGAAAAAAAATAATTAATCAAAATCCTATTGATATAAAGGTCTCAAGTCTTAACTTAAAAGATGTTTGTTTTAGTTATGATGGTCTAGAAAATATGATGCTTAGGAATATTAATTTAGAGTTTAAGCTGGGTCGTTTATATGTTATCAAAGGATTAAGTGGCTCGGGTAAAACTACTTTAGTAAACATTTTAGCTGGTCTTTTGGAACCAGTAAGTGGCTCAATTTTTATTAACAATAGAGAAATTAATTTATACAATGAGAATATCAGCCAGATTATTTCATATACACCTCAAGATGTAATTTTAAATAAGGGAACCCTTAAAGAAAATATTGAATTTGGAAATACCTCTAAC
>Ga0181580_10004696_pt1 | contig 11085 bp, 11 predicted proteins | sample 071ome_23_FD_132413 | JGI IMG/M metagenome (GOLD analysis project Ga0181580, IMG submission 132413) | Coastal salt marsh microbial communities from the Groves Creek Marsh, Skidaway Island, Georgia - 071403BT metaG (megahit assembly) | ecosystem: Environmental > Aquatic > Marine > Intertidal...
GCTCTTTAACACGGATTCGGCATGGCGTAATTTGTGAAGAAGATCGGAATCGTCACCAACAATCTTATATCTAGTGTTAGATAAACGTAAGTAAGGACTCAAAAGATCACAAGACCTCTCTAAAGAGCCCCGTACCCCTCGAATCACTTTTAATTGTTCAGACAAACCAAACCCCCTTTTGGTGAAATTATGAAAATAACAGCAAAGAATATAACTGAAGTCCTCGTCAAAGGAACTCTCGTAGCAAGAAAGCTACTTCTTAAAAACCATACAGGAGAAGTAGACGATAAAATACACTTAATTTTTGAAGGTCAGTTCAAGAACGGAGCGGTGCATTTCAAACGCAAAGAATTTAGAGCCGAACCCCTCTTTAAGTTTCACGATCAAAACCAAACAAGACTCATAATCGCCCCTTACTCAGAAGGGGGGAAAATAGTCATATTCAGCCATGAGGGTCGGTACTACACGCTATTTCAAGGAGAGCCCGCCCTCAAAGGGGAAGAAGCAACCTTCCCCGAACCCCTCTACTTAAAATCTGACTGTTGGGAGAGAGAGGAGCGAGCTCCGTTAGGGCATTAACCCTTATAGTCGTGGGGGAACTCGAACTTATCCCCACCACCCCGACCATCAAAGTAGCCTACAGTAACTCTGACCTTGCCCTTAACAGGTAGTGAAATCCCATTCTTTAGGAGATCATTCGAGTAAGAAGGTTTCACTCCGTTCACAGCGATGGTGATATGAGGATGCTTTTTCTTAACAGGCAGCTTCGTATCTAGCACCACCGCGCAACAATACTCGTCAAACGCGATTCCTGTTATGTCAAGCACATAGCTGTTCCCTAAATACTCTGCATAAGGCTCTAGGCTACTCGCATTTCCTTTGCCCCCAAAGAACTCTAAAGTCATGTGGTGACACTTGAAGTCCCAACCTGTCATAGAGGGAACTCCCGACTGACTCATAACCCATTCTTTGAGCTGCTCTGGACGGTCAAGAACTGCCTGCATGAAAGTGACTTTTGTCGCTTTCTCAGCAGCTACTCTTAACCTCTCCTGCTCTGCAAGAATAGGGACTATCTTAGATCTGAGGTCGGGACGCTCATAAGCTAGACGGATCAGCTTTTTCTTTAATGACATATTCGTTCTCCCATGTTTTGCATCTATGCAAATGATAAACTGACTATTGTCAGAAGTTGAAGTCGATCTCATCCTCAGTTAACCCTGAGAATGGGTCTTCAGATTGGTTGAAGATAGCCTCTGCAACCCCCGCTTGCTCTTGGGGAGAGCCCCCCCCTAAATCGAGTCCGTATGCTTGAGCATTCTCGATCATTCTCTGAGTTTCTTGCTCCTGACGCTCTTTTTGCTGCTCCTGAGGAGAGGTCGGCTTCTTCTTCTTCTTCTTCTTAAACTCTGTCTTGTCTGCCTTTTGCTTAGGCTGACCTATTTCACCCAAGCTCTTAAGCAAAGTCATCACAAGCTCTTTAACCCAATTAGACTGCACAAACTTTCTGTAACCCTCTTTATACTTTTTCTTGAGGGTTCCTACGGAAACCCCACTAGAGGAAGGTTGCCCCGTGTTTGGGTCTACCTTGGCTTCACTCTGTATCTTTTTCCATTGGGCGCTTAACTGATCGAGTTTTTCCTTTAAAGAAGGGGTGTTGTAATAGCCCTTAATATTTAGAATTATTCTTTTCATTTCCCCCGCATCTGAGGCGTTCCCGTAGCTCTGAAATAGTTGTATTAAGTCCTTTTTTATTTTTTCAGGGTCTTTATTTGTATTTCTAGGGTCTGAGTCCTCTTGCGTCTGAGCAGGGGTTTGCGTCTGAACAGGCGGTCGGGGTCGCGCAGGAGCTTGCGTCTGAGCAGGAGCTTGAAATACTTGTTGAGAGGGCTGACTTCGTGCAGGGGCTTGCGTCTGAGCTGAAGCAGGTGCAGGAGCTTTATTTTTTCTCCCGAAGCCTAGTATCGCAACTCTTACATTCCAAAGGGAAAACAAGCTCCCCCATTTCCTAATTGGGACAGAGCCCTTTCTCAACCTAAAGCTGTTCTGTAGCTGCTCTAATCTCGCCTGCGTATAGAGGTACTCTGTTATCAAGTCTCCATGAGAGTCTAAAAAGGCAGAGTCTCGGAGAGATTTTGAAATCAGCACTCTAATTGGAGACATTTCTAATTCTTTGCCTTAAAAACAGATGGGGGAGCACTTTTAACTTTGGGCGCGTCTTTTGGCGTAGAGGGTTTCGACTTAGTTTCGGTGCTCGGCTTTGAAGGAGCTTTAGCGCCCCCACCACCCTCAGACTTCTCCTTCTTTTTTTGCTGATTTTGTCTCTTCTCAACCTCCGCCTCTGCTCTCCCTAACCATCTCTTTAACAGCTTCTCTCTAATCTGATTCTTTTCTCTGGGGTTGTTTATGTTGTTTGCTTTGTCCATTTCCATCGTGAATTGCTTCACTTTAGGACTCTGCCTTCTCTTTTTATTGCCCCTCAAAAGCTTAATAATTTTCTTTGTAATTTGGGACTTCTCTTGAGGGCTAAGAGTGTCATATTTAGGTATTCTTTTTTTGAGCCAAGGAATAGAGCCCCCTAAAGATTTTTGTCGGCGGTCTATTTGCTTGCCCTCTCCTCTTGGGGCTTTCCCTTGAAATCTCTTTAGCTTGTTTCCACGCTGAGTGAGTTCAGACTGACTAACTTGATCCGCAAACTTAAACAGGTCTGAAATAGGACTTGAGTCCATATCGCTCGCTGTTTTTGTGTCAGGAGACTCTATTAGGTGTCCACACCTAGCCATCACGCGAGGATAGGCAACGCAAAGAGAAGCTAGGCGGTGCATATTAACCGAGCGAGGCAGAACAGAAATCGAGCGATATATCTGATCCGACAGTTCGTCAGGACAATCTCCGCCTAATGTGTGGGCTATTCTTATTTTAGACTTCATGGCAGACTCCTTCTTTGTTGAAGAAGAAGGACATATAAATAGTTTATACCTCGAAGGAAGAAAAAGGAGATTGAAATGTCGCACGTCACTACCTTGTTCATTCCAATTGAAGAAGCTAGGGAGCTTCTTGGAGCCCCCCCAAGAAAAAACACATTTCTATATGAGGATGGTCTTGAATCAGCAAACCTCAAGATCAAGGCATCATCCCCCAATTCAGTTGAGGTCTATTATATTTCGGGAGATTCGGACTTAGAAGACATCGTAATTCATTTCAAAGATTCTTATGGTGATAAGATGCAAGACACAGCTCTCTTAGAGAGACTAGACAAGATCATCGCACATAACCCTAAGAGCAAGTTCCTAAACAGCGTTCGGTCAGAGGTCGCGTTGGGACAAAAAGTGTCTCAGGGGGCGCTTGACGTGATAGAAGAAATAGAAAGCAATATCCAAAACCCAAATAACGAGCTGCTTGAAAGACTAAGACGTATTTCAGAGCTTTTGGGAGAGGACTCTTTTATCGACAGTCTCACCGCTCAGGTTTTAGGGGGCAAGCAAAGTCTTAGCCCTCGGCAAGAAGCAGCCGTGGCAGGGATTGAGAGCAGACTTAAAGGGATTGAGAGTCACATGGTGAGAGTAGATAACCTGCTCAAGAAATACCCTATGGACAAGTTCCTTAAGTCACTCAAATCATTTCTAATGGGGGGTAGAGGTCTCTCTCAAAAGCAAGTGTCTGCGCTCGAAAGCATCGAAAGAAGATCAGCACCCCCTGCTCAGAGTCAGAAGGCTCCCCCTAGTCGCAGGACCAAAGAGGGGAAGAGAGTCTTCTTGCTGAGAGACATTATTCAGAACAAGATGTCTGCGGCTGACAGAGCCTTCCTAGAAGGCAAAATAAAAGACATTCTTAGTAAGAAAACTATTTCAACTCAAGACCTAAAAAAGATAAGGAATCTCTGCTACAGGTACGAGAAGAGGCTGAAAGAGAAGTACCCCGCCGACTTCAAGTCTTATGTCAGAAAGATATTCAGCTAAAGAATCGCCTTAGAGCTCCAAGACCCCCTTTTTGAAATACCTCATTGGGGTCTTTTCCTCTGTATGGGGGCGTTGATACCCTCATGCCTTCTTTAGACATTTGAGATTTAAGCCAAGAAGACTTCTTCTGCCCTGTCTCATCGTTATCATAAACGATATTAATTGTTGAGTGGTTGCGGTAAAACCTCTTGATCATTTCAAAAGACTTTGTGTCCATCCCTGCTCTCAGAGTTGAAATGACAACATCGCCTTTTGGGACAACCTTCTCTAGCGCGATAAGGTCAAAGATACCCTCTACGACCCAAAGATCGTAGCCTTCCCATAGTGCGCCAAAGGCGAGGTCTGCGCCTAGAAAGTAGGGATTCCAATTCGCATGGTCAGTCCGATACTGCATCACTTTCTTGGAGCCATCTTCTTTGAAGGTACGAGCCTCAAAGCCTAAGAGTTTTGCGCGAGGGCTTAGTATAGGAGTGATGAGATGCCCTTTGATCCGCCACCCGTTATTTCCAAAGTTAGCTTGGAATCGAGGGCAAGGGGCATTAATCTTAGGGGGGCTCCATGAGTAAAAAGAGACGCTAGAACGCCCATCTACTCCTCTTGTGCTCAAATACTCAAGATGCAGAGAGCTTGGTGGGCTGAAGCCTTGCTCAAGCCAATCAGTTATGCTGCCCATAGAGGTGCTTTTTCCTCACCTGCTTTTACTTTTTTGGCGAGCAGATACCCCGACATATATATTTCATTGTTTTGATTTTGAGGTTCCTTGTCAGCCATAAAATCTAGATAACCTTGTATCTTCTCTGTAGGGGCTACCTCTACGGGAGTGCCTGTTCTCATCATAGCCATTTTTTCACCCTTTCGTCACAAAGAACCGCGACAAGAGAGAAGTAGCCTTCCCAATACTTAACTCTCTCATCGTACCAATCGTTGCATTTACCATAGATACCGCTGTTATGATGACATGAAGGAAGGTCACGGTCATCAAAGATGTCTAGGTATCTAGATAAGGTATTAACAGAATAAGAAACACGAGATAATTTCGCGCACTCTCTTGCTATTTCAAGTCGGTTTTCTTTCTCATCCCAATCTTTATACCCTCTCTTTCGTCTAAACATAGGGTACGAGTGACGGGCGTGTATTTGATAAATCCCACAAGCCTGACCCTTATCTCCTCTCCTCACGTTGACGCGCAGGCGACTCTCCATCCACGCAAGAGCAAAAAAGCGAGGGTCATACTCCCCGTTTTCTTCTAGAACTGCGTCATACAACCTAGATAGATATTTCTTACTTGCTCTTCTAGCAGAGCTGTTGATCTTGAATGGTTTTTGTATTTCAACCCCGCTCGCCCACTCTAAATGGTCAAGCACACATTGAGTCGAGAGGCTTAAAGACAAAAGTAGCGATAACAAAATAATCTCCTTTTCTTAAAAGGGTTGAGGAAGCCCGCCTTCTGAAATGATCGCAGAGGCGATAGAATAAGCAATAAGGTAAGTAAAGCCTGAGAGGTTTGAATCTAACTTAGAGAAGTTGTCTCCCCCATCAGAGGAGACAGACATATTTGCCATTTCTTCTCGGACATAAACACAAATATCCTTCCTATGATCTACAGTCATATAGGGAGTTGCAAGACCCTCTATCATTTCGTGAAGGTCGGTAGAAGGAAAACTCTGCTTCAAGGCGCGGTCTAGTAAGTACATATTCAAAGGGCTACGCTCAATAGCAGACACATCGGGTGCTTTATCGAGACAAAGCGCCACTTTGTAGTTCTTCTTAAAGATTGAAATAAACTTAGACACCAAGTCAGAGGGCAACTCCCAATTTCTTGAAGCCTGAGAAAAGACGAAGCCACTCTCTGAGCCCATGAGGTAGTCATTCAGAATGACAGGGAATCTCTTGCTCCAGCTATCCTCTTTCTTAGAGGATAGAAAGTCGTTCAACACGTCATAACAAACATCGGAATTTAAGTTCACAGAGAACACCTTTGTTCTTGTTCTAGCAGGGCGAGTAGGGTCGTTCGACAACTCAAAGTCATAGAAAGCCTCCATAAAAGAAGCTATCTTTCGTGCAACCCCGACATTGTTCGGGTCGCACCCCGACAAGAGAGCAATATCTCGCGTAGATAGCTTAATCTCGGAGTCTTTTGAGAGGCGTTTAAGAGCAGAGAAAAGATCGGGAGATAGAAAAACACAATTTTGGTCAACTTCTCTCGGTGTTTCTACTGCTTCTCTGCTTTCTGATAAAGTAGTCTTGCCAAGATCATTAAGAAATGTCAGATAATACTGCTCAGGAATGTTGTAGCGTCGAGCTGTCTCAATCGAGCTTAAAACTTCCATCACCTTCTCAAAGCCAAAGTCTGAAATGACTCTTGAGGGATTTAGGTGTCCCTTAGACTCTAAGTCTTGAAGTAGGTCAAGAACGGCTTTTAAATCCATTGGTATGCCTTTCTGTAGGAGATAAGATGAACACACTCACATATAAGAGTGAGAGTCTTTTTCAGCGCCAAAAATGGCAAATCGGTATGTTTTCTCTTGAAGAGCTGACTCTTGAAATGACCCCAAGGGTACCTTTAGGTGTAGATCTTGAGAAAAGACACCATGAAGTAAAGAAGTTGTTCCTGAAACATTGTGCGAAGATGTGCCACGACAATAACTGTGATGTCGAGGATGTCTTACAGGAAGTGTACAAAGGGATTCTGATCCGAAATAAGGGTAAGTGTCCCTTCAACCCTAAAAAGTCCTCTTTCTCGACCTATGTCGTGATGGTAGCGAAATGCGTTTCGATCAACTACATCAACAAAACAAAAAAGAAAACAGAGAGAGAGTCCTACGGAAAATCCGACACCATAGAGTGTGAGCCTTACATGACAAATCTGAAATCAGAGGGGGGTCAACAACAAATGACAGACTTCCATGAAATGAGGCGACTCTTAAAAGGGGAAGCACTATACGTCTTTGATGATCTCATGGAGGGACACAGAGTGAGTCAAATTTCTCATCGCAGAAAAATGGACTCACGAAGGGTAAATAAGACAATCAAAGAGATCAAAAAGACTCTCCATCATTTCAGACCGCAGGAATTATAATGCTGACTTTTGTCTACTCTACTGTCAACGCAGGTAAAACAGCCAACTTACTGATGAGAGCCCACTCTTGCTCTCAAAGAGACATCCCATTTCAAATCTTTGTCCCTAGCGTAGTCTCTAGTAGAGACGGAGATGCACAGGTGGCTTCGAGAGTAGGGTTCTCACATAAGGCTCAATCAGTAGGGAAAAATGACTGCCCTTATGAAATGTGTCTTGGAAGTAAGAGTAGACCACAGGTCATCTTTGCAGACGAGTCTCAGTTCTTCACGAAAGAACAGATACTTGGCTTCTCAAGGATTGTAGATGAGCTTGAAATACCTGTGTTCGCCTATGGCTTGAGGAGCGATTTCAAAGGGAACCCGTTTGAGGGGTCTATCTACCTAATGACATGGGCAGACAAGATCGAAGAAATCGCGACCTTTGCAGTCGGGGGGGGCAAAGCCATCTTCAACCAAAAAGTAGATGAAAGCGGTGAGCGCGTGACAGAAGGCGAAGTGGTGGACGCAGGGTTCCACTACCTACCTGTCACGCGCTCAGAGTTTGGGCTCAAGCACCATTGGAAGGGCTGAACCTCTCAGCCCCTTAGACTGAGCTACGCACATTAAATGTGAACTGAATGTAGAGAAGTGGGAAGATCGGCTTGTAGTAAACCTCAACCAAGAGCCCTGTAGGGTCTTCGGGGTCGGGGACTACTGAAAGATTCGTATAAGAATCAACGATCTGCTCCTTCACTAAGTCCTTGAACATCATGTTCACGCGACCCTCAATCTGACCCACAACAGTAGGCAAGTACTTCTGCCCGATGTATGTGTTCAAGAGGTTGCGAGCGCGGAGATGCACCTCGTCTGCAATCTGAACAACAGTAGGGGTCTTAGAAAGAACGGAGCTCATATCCGTAGTCAATCCGTGACGGATATTCAGAGTCGCACCCTGTTGCTGAAGAATTGTAACACCACGATTTGCGGTGCGGTTCGCATCAACAGCGTCGAGAGTCCTCAAAAGACCATTGAAGCCCACGATAACAGAACGAGTCCAAGGCGTAGCAGCATCAATCGTACTCTTAGTCGTAGCACAGGCAACGGCAACAGCCATGTATCGTCCATCCACAATGAAGTTCTCTGTCACGCCTTGAGTGCTTGTGACTGAAATGCTCAAGATGTCGGGATACACGAGGCGAACACGGCTATTCTTAACACCCTGTGCGAGCGCAGACGCTTGCTCAGGTGTTGTACCTGCTGAACACCCTACAATTGCAGTACGCTCAGAACGATAGCGCAAGCTAGACTGCACATCACAATGGAGTGAAATGTCGCTCAAGAGCGTAGAAGAAGCAGGGAGTAAAGGAATGATGACAGAAGGAGAGAGCCCATTTCTGATCTCACCCTCTACATCAACAAGCGCCTGTCCCATCTGCTCGATAGAGGGCTCAGTCTGCCCTGCATCAAGAGGAATCTGCTTGAGAGCGATAGAACTCGCGCCATTAAGGAACGCGAGGTAAGCACCCAAGCTGAGAGGGTTCTGAGGAGAGATTTCGCCATACGCTGAAATCACATCAGAGAGACGAGTAAAGACACCTGTATTATACGTTGCCTTTCTACGAGTAAGGTCTAGGAAGTACTCTTGCCCATTATCGGGCTCTGGTCCTCCCTTAGCATACGTCTCAACGAGAGCGGTGTCCCCAATGAATGTTCCAACTGTGTTTGACACAATAATCTGAACACCAGGCACAACATTAACAGGAATGTTCGCATTCGTAGTGACCCTATTTCCAACCTTAAAGCTAAGAGTAGCATTTACTCCCGTAGGGTAAGGCTGAGAACCTGCTCTAGGAAGAAGCGTGAAGCTAAAGCCTGTCACGTCATCGACATAAGTCTGTCCAATAACGCCATCTTGCCCGTCACCATTATTCAGAGTTGAAGTGTTAGCAGAGCCCGATCCAAGGGGGTTCGTTGAAGTGACAAAGAATCCTTGATAAGCAACCTCTCCGACAGCTCCACTCGCTGTCGTGATGCCAAGACCCGAACCAACTGTAGTGATAGAGCTACCCCCTGTGAAATTAATCACCGAGGAGCTACCTGCCGTCAAAGACTCGAACGAGACATAAGAAAAGCCCGTTTCATCGGTAGTCGTGTAGGCAATTCCGTCTGCGACAAAGCCCGTTACCGCAGCAGAGTCGCTGATAATGTACGCGACATTCGATGCGTAATCGCCTGCGTTCATCAGCGCAGAAGATAGAGCAACCGCGCTGACAAGACGTGGCGCTCTCACCGAGCCCGCTGAAAGATTAAAGAGATCATTTGCAGACCCCTCAAGGACTGAAATGTAGTCTAGCTCAGTAGCACCGCCGATGATGCGTAGGTTTGCACCCTCAATCTGCACCGAAAGACCAGCCGCCACGAGTTGAGCTGAGACAGAGCCCCCTGCGCTGAACAGGTCTGTGAGCAAGCCTGTATCTGAAGCGGTGAACTCTACGGAAATAAGAGTCCCCGACACGTCAAGGTTCAAGACGTTATTTGCAGGGTAGTTGGGGTCAGTCCCATCGTAGAAGATCACAGCAGGGCTTGAGGTGACAGTCGATTGCTCCGCCCAACCTGCACGAAGCAAGAGGCTCGGAGCCTCAACAATCGCTTTACGAGGAGCAAGTACAGTCTGAGCAGAAAGACCCGACTCTGAAAGGATAGAGCCACCAACAATTTCAACACCAAGCTCAACAGGTGGGAAATAATCATTTCCGATGACAGCCCTGTTTCTAAGAACAATGCGATCCTTGTGAGGCTCCGCGAGATTCCCATTTCCAAGAATGTCTGTGGAAGCAACTCTTGCGACAGGGACAATACCGAACTTAGTCTGAGTACCGTCTGAGATGCCTGTGTCGATGCCTGCAATCCGCGCAAAGTCATCTGTAGGGTCAGCTTGGCTAATGAACTCAAGGTAGCCATAAGAATCCCCATTAGCGAGGTCGGTAAGGCTAAAGACCAAGTGACCTGAGAAGTTTGACACCTCTATAGCAATATCCGCAAGAGCGGCATCTCCTTGACCAAGAACAACGATAGCAGCGTCAATCTTAGTTTGAATCTGATCGACAAGTAGCTCTAAAGAGGCATAAGCCCCGTCTGCAATTGTGATGTCAATCTGAGCGTCCTTGACACTACTTCTATAGCGAATAGAAAGGAGATCGGACTCTCCCGCGACAATGCTTAGAGCACCCATTGGGGTCATGGCTGTGTAGCTCGCAGCCACAGCTTGAGACGCTGTATTGATCGCAGATACAATGTCCGATGCGGTGGCATTGACAAGAGCACCTGTCGCCACGCTAATGTCCTTGCCATCAATCTTAAAGAACAAGTCTCCATCAATGTTGCCAAGGTGTGCGTTATCTGACTCAGGCGTATAAGGGAGAGGCTCGCTCACAACACGAGTAAAGAAGCCCTCGTTTGTGTTTCCTGCGGGCGCGTCAAACAAGACCGATTTAGCCTTATTGACTCCATTATCCACGTCAAGAGTAAGAGACGCAGAAGTGGTGTCTGTGATCGAGTAAGGCGCGGCATTAGGAAGCGTAAAGACCGCAGGAGTAGGCTCGAAATCAGAAAGGGTGACAGTCACGCTCTCGTCTACAGGAGTTCCTACAGAAAGATGGGCATCTGAAAGGATCTCTGTCCCCGATGGGAAAGCAAGCTCCGTCAGAGCAAGGTCAGAGCCCTTACCCTCAAATGTCACAGCTTTAAGAGGAAGCCCTCCATTTGAAATGGAGTATGTTCCTTGATTAGAAGCACCAACGCTTTCCACAGTAAGGGTGTAACCCCCACCTGCACTCTCATACTCGTCTTGGATATTATTATAATATCCTGTAGCGAAAACCTTGTGTCCGAAAGGAACTGAGCGGCTAAGAGTAATTGTAGAGTCTGTAGGATTAACTCTCGTGACGACTACGGGGTCGCGCTCAAGAGCGTCTGAAATAGACACCCCTGTACGGACAGTAATAAGGTCGGTGCGAGAAGAGGGAGTCGCTGTCCCTGTTCCGTCCATTGGCTGAAATGGAAGTCTAAAGAC
>Ga0181580_10004697_pt1 | contig 11084 bp, 10 predicted proteins | sample 071ome_23_FD_132413 | JGI IMG/M metagenome (GOLD analysis project Ga0181580, IMG submission 132413) | Coastal salt marsh microbial communities from the Groves Creek Marsh, Skidaway Island, Georgia - 071403BT metaG (megahit assembly) | ecosystem: Environmental > Aquatic > Marine > Intertidal...
AAAAATATCATTATCAATAATATCTGCATTATCTTTCTCTTTACGTAACAATTCAGGATTAACTTTCTCAATTACTGGTAGATTGGAATAGTTATTTTTATAACTACAACTTTCATAAAATACAGGAGGTACACTTAAATGACCTATCCTTGAAATAATATTTTTATTTATTTTATTATTTAATCCATCTTTATTATAAATCATTAATACAGTTACACCTGGATTCATTGTTGATTTATCTTGATAAACATAATTCATAATATATATATAATTGATATTAATATTATAATATTGGTTTTAATATTTATTTAACGATATTTGATTTGTCTCTTATTTTTTGATTTATTGTTTTTTCATATTTATTTCTTAAAAAAGTAATGGGACTATTTATAAATGTGATATCATTTTTTTCCCTTACGGTTTCATTAATCATAACAATATTAAGTGGATGTATTCTAGATTTTTGAAACATTTTATATTTAGTCATAGTAATAATTAAATACTGTTTATTGTATTTAAATTAATTTTAATATAGTTTAATCTTTGTAAAACCGCTTAATATCACTAACATACTTGTATTCACGTTTTGATTTTACAAACTTAATAATTTGTTTTACTTGATCTTCATTCTGTATACACTCATTTAAACACTCTTCTAAAAATTTAAACGTTAATGGTGACGTTTGTTTACTTTGTTGAAACTTTAATTTACCATCCGATATTTCAATAACAGCATTTTCTAAATTGTTTTCTTCGGCATAGCTAAATATCTTACTTGTAAGATGGTTTCGCTTATTTCTTAAATCTTTAATTGTTTCGGATTGTTGTTTGATTTTATTGTCAATCATAACCCAATTTTTAACATCGTCTTCAAAGTTCATTAAATATATTAATTAGTATTATTTAATATATTTTGATTTATCTTATTTACGAGACTTATTTTTTTTACCTTTACTCAATACAGCACCAGTAAATAAAACAGGAACAGCCGCTTCCTTCACAATACCTCCTACACCTGCTAATACATTACCTCCTTTTTTTCCACGACGGCTTCTTTTCTTCATACTTCTACCACGACGACCCTTTTTCATGATTTTACCACGTTTCTTGTTTTTCATGGTTTTACCACGTTTCTTGTTTTTCATGGTTCTACCACGTTTTTTGTTTGATTTTACACGCATAGTTCTTGGCATGTTATATATATTAACTTAATATAAAATTATTTTTTTTTAAAAAAAATGGGTATATTTAACTTATTACGCATTAAAATTATAAATATGCCTAAAATTAACAAAAAACTTATAAAAACAAAAATAATTGAAATGTAAATGTAAGGATATATTTCTTTTAAAATAATGTCGATTAATGGTTGAGTAATATTTTTGATTTCACTTTTAACATCATCTCTCCCTAATATCTCCAAACATTCCTGAACAATCTTTTCCTTGAAATCCATTTATATATTTTAGCATATTTATTTTTTAAAAATTTAACTTTATATTATATATATAACATGTCCAAATTTACTGCGTCTAAAACGATGCGTTCAAAAACTAGACAAAAAACACCTCCAAGAAATAGAACACGAAAAGCTAGTCCAATAAGAAAAACACGTGCAAAAACACCTCCAAGAGCAAAAAATATGAGACAATCAAAACGGTCATCTCCTAATATTGTTTCAAAAGCATTTGGGTATGTTTTTGATCCATTTCTTCCAAATGAATTGAGAGTTTATCCAAAAAAAAAAACAAAAAGATCTATATCATTAAGTAAAAGTAATAGTAATAATAGTAGAAAATCACCATCACGTCCTTATCCACAGGCAAACGTAAAAACGGAGTATTTCTACAGAAACACTGGAAGAAATACAACCTATTCACGAACAAATATACCAAAAGAAAATATTAGAAAATCAAAAACAAAATCTAAATCTAAAACTAGACGAGAATATAGAAATAAACATCAACAAGGTAAGTTCAATCCAAATCCGCGTTCACGACATACACGTAAGCAACCTAGTCCTAAAAAACAAACACCTAAGCAACCTAGTCCTAAAAAACAAACACCTAAGCAAACTAGTCCTAAAAAACAAACGCATATACCTTCTAGAAATTTATCTCCACTTTTTAAAAAAAATGGCGTTGTTATTAATAGTATTGAAGAACCCAATGATGCTTTATCTATATTAAAATTACCACTTAACAAAATTCCAACAGAAAAAGAACTTAGAAAAGCATATCTTAAACGTTCTAAACAACTACACCCAGATAAACATAAAAATTCAAAACTAGCAACAGAAAAATTTAAACAATTGAAAAATGCTTATGAATTTCTTAAACTAAGATTTAATCATAATTAAATAAATTAAATAATTTTTTAACTTATTTAATAAATATCGTATTAAAACTAAAATAATTATAATTAATTAAATTAATGGAATATCTATTAGATATCAATCAGTTGGATGAACGATCTCTGTCTAATTTAAAATTACATTCACCTATTCCAATACAAGGTGGTTCTTATTTAGCAAAAATAACATTAAACGATAATCCCATATTGTTTCAATTACCAAAATGTTCAACAAAAAAAGGTATTATTAGTAGTGGAAAACGATTTTACTGTGATTTATTATTTAAGTATGATGATAGTAATGTAATTGACTTTATCGAAGAATTAGAGACGGTTGTTCGTGATAAAATTTTAGAAAAAAATGAATTATGGTTTCAAGATCCTCCTAGTTTAGAAGATATTGAATATAATTGGAATGAAAGTATTAAGCAAACAAAACAACAATTTTATTTAAGAACATACATTGGAAATACAAAAAACATTAAATCAACTATTAGTGTTTATAATAGCAATCAAGAGCAAATATCTTTAGATGATGTAAATGCTTCTTCAAATATTATTACTATTGTTGAACTCACTGGTTTAAAGTTTTCAAGTAATAGTTTTCACATGAATTATTGTTTACGACAAGTAATGGTTTTAGAAGAAAAACCTATATTTAATAAATGTTTAATTAATTTTTCAAGTAATAAAAATGTTTTAAAAAATCAAGAAAAACAACAAGATATACAAGTAGAAAATAAAGACGATACAAATAAAGAAATATTGAAAGAAAAAGATTTAGAAAACACAACTCTTACAAATGAAAATATTAAATTAAATATTGAAGAAAATGATAATATGGGAGAGAAAGTATTGCAAAATGATGATATGGAAGATGATTTAGACATATTAAACACTACCAATAATTTGGCAGAAACAAGTGAAATAACAGATAATTCAAATAAAGAATTAGAAAACATACACAAAAATACAGATAATTTAGAAGAAACAAACAATAATGAAGAAGAATTAGATAGCAATCAAAATAAAAATAATGATTCTGAAAAAGAAAATATAGAAAAACAAGAAAATGAATCAAATACAGAACTACAAGAAAATAAAAATGAAGATTTTGAGAATACCACTATTAAAGTAGAAACAAACGTAGAACAACCAGATGATTTAGAAATAAAAGAAGTTGAATTAGATATGCCCGAAGAAGAAGAATTATTTCAATTAAAAAAACCTGATACTGTTTATTTAGATATTTATAATAAGGCACTTCAAAAAGCAAAAGATGCTAAGATAAAAGCTATTCAAGCATATTTAGAATTAAAAGAAATAAAAAATAAATACATGATTCAAGAAGTTGATGAAGATGACGATAATTTCAATGACTTACATTTAGAATTTTAATATTTAGTAAACAAATAACAATTAAACAAGTTTTATAAAAAAAAATTATGTTTGGATTTTATATAAATGGCTTTTTTAAAAGATATCAAAGCAATGTTTAAATCTAAAAACGGTGGCAATATTCTTGTAGTTTTAGCAATTGTTGCTGTTGTATATGTTGTTATGGATTATGAACGAATTAAATCAAGTTTAGGACTAGATTCCATGGATAACATGAAATCTGACAAACAAGAAAAAAGAGAAGCTGTCTCTAATTACAAACCATCTGTAGCTGACCATCCAACAGAAGCTGATGTGAATGGATTGAATACTGATATGCAAAACATGCCTCCAAGTTGTGCTTCCAAACAAATCAGTGACCCAAAAGATCTATTGCCTGCTGATAACAATAGTGAATTCTCAAAAATGAATCCATCAGGAGCAGGTGATTTAATGAATGTTAACTTGTTGCGTGCTGGACATCACATTGGTATCAATACTGTAGGAACAAGCTTGAGAAATGCTAACTTGCAAGTCCGAAGTGAACCTCCTAATCCTCGTTTAAACACTGGTCCTTGGAACACAAGTACCATCACAGCAGATACACACCGACGACCATTGGAAATTGGTAGCCGTGCTTAAACCATCTTAATTATTAAATATAATTACTATTAATTATATTTAAATTATCTATGATAGTAAATTACTTATTCATAATAGTAACTATTACAACATATAATAAATAATATTCATAAAAACTTATTTATTTGGAAATAGTTATTTTAGTAAGGATATATAAATGAAATTAGGTATATTTGGAATTATAGTAATGGTCTTTGTAGGTATAATTATATTAAAAATTTACAATGAATCTGAAATGTTTCAATTAAAATGTATTATATCAGACGTTGATGGTAATAAGTATTGTGTAAGAGAAACAGCAAAATTAGAATTGGTGGCTGATTTATTAGCAAAAATAACTAAGAATATGAAAGATTTGGTAACTCATATGGGTGAAACTTATCCTGAACGAAAAAATGTTCAACGTCTTGTTAAAAACTTTAATCCTAAAAAAATATATGAAACATTGCCTACTAGCGAATATACAGCTTATTCAGAAAATAAGGGAGAGAAACTAGCATTTTGTACTACTACAACAAAAAAGGGCAACAAATTAATTGATGAAAATACACTAACTTTTGTGGCTATTCATGAATTGTCACATTTAGCAACTAAATCTGTTGGTCATACAGACGAGTTTTGGAGCAATTTTAAATTTTTATTGAAAGAAGCAAAAAAAGAAAAGATATACAATCCTGTTGATTATAAAAAAAATCCACAGCCCTATTGCGGTATGACTATTACAGATAATCCTTATTTCGATCTTTAATAATTTTAAACATTATTAATATTATTAAATCATTACCATATATTAAATCATTACCGTATATTAAATCATTACCATATATTATCAAAATACTAATAAACACCATATTTTTGAATCATATCTAGTCGATGTATAACATCTGAGTAATAATTATGGTTTATTTTATAATCATAATACTGGTTTCTAAAAATTTCAATATTATACAAAATCTTATGTTCTTTAGACATAATCATATGACCTGAATGTAATTTAACAAAATGTGTTGGTAATTTGGGAAAATAACTATCACAATCTACATCTAGTTTTACATTTGTAATATAAACATCTCTTATTAGATTATGCTTTATATACCAACTATAAATCTGTTCTCCTCCAATCACCCATATTGAATCATATGATTTTTTATTAGCAATAACATCATATGTAGCACTTGCTATATTATCATATAAAAATAAACCATCCTTTTCAATTTTTTTTGATTTTGTAGATGAAATAATATAATTATCTCTTTTAGGAAGTTTACAACTTAAACTATCATAAGTTTTTCTACCCATTATTACAGCATTGTTTTCACTACCAATTGTTTTGTTTTTAAAATATCTTAAATCCTCTGATATTTTCCAAGGTATTGTACCATTTTTACCAATACCTCTATTTTTACACATAGCAACAATAATATTCATTTATACATAAATATAATCAAATATATTTATATACATGTCAAATATATTTAAATTTCACCACGTTGTTGGTAGTAATATTAATAAGACATATACATTTAATAATCTAACTCAGTCTTCTACAGAAAATATTACTATTTATGAAGATGACATGATTATTAATATTAAGCATAAATTGAGTAGTTTATTTGATAACCAATCGCACGATGAAATATATTTATTTTGTAAATCAAAAGATATATTGAATCAATCGGTATATTATCAAATTCTTACTCAAGATGATAATATTAAATTAACTAAACCGATATTTGAAAGGTTTGTTTCAAACATTGCAATTAATACTAATTTTCTAAAAGAACCAAATAAAATATCAACCAAATTATTAAATAGTTTTTATAAAAATAAACAATTATGGAATAAAGAAACTAGCACAATTATTCCTATTGGAATAAGTGCTTTTCATAAAAAAAAATATATTTTTAACCATAATCCTTATTTTTGTAAAGAAGAAGACGACGTTATTTCGAATGATATGAGCAAATTTATAAATACCGAAAACAGAAAGTTATTATTTAAATACAAACCAGAAAATAATGAAATTTATTTTTGCTTTGCCGATGAATTATTAGAATTTTTCAAAAAACAAAATAGTTCTGTAAGTGAAAAATACTTATTGGAACTGTATTTCCCAAACCTAGTTGCTAATAAAATCAAATCATTACAAGATATACAATCACAAAAAGTAAAATTAAAATCAGAATCATTAAAAATATATAATTCTACATTTAAACAATATAACAAAAATATTGACCTATTACATCAATACTCATCAAAAACAGACAATTTAAATTATACTATTAAAAATATTTACTTTACAATTCATCCAAATGAACCATTGAAATTACCATTGGATATAATATTTAAAAAAATAAATTCCAGTAATCTAATTCCATTAATCAAATATAATCCTGGAAAAGAATTAGAAAGTATTTATAGATTGTACACGAACGATTTTATATCTGATAAAGGACAAAAAATTCCTTCTTTATATGTTGAAAATAAAGAAAGTAACCGAAAAATAAAACAAATATCATCCAATATTTTATACAATAATAGGATCGGATTTTATTTTGATCTTAATCAATTAACAAAATCAAAAATAAACGAAGAATTATATTGTATTTTATTATCAAATGGAGACATACAAATTAAACTAAACTTAAATAATTCATATAATATTGATGAACTACAATCCATTTTAGTTCCAATTGTAAAAAAACATATCATTGAATTAGTTAATACATTTATTCAAAAAAAAAGTATTTATTATTTTAAAACATTAAATAGTAAAAATATTGAATTAAATAAAATAAATGTTGTATTTTCTACAGATAGTATTAATATTTTGTCTTTCAAAAATTTAAAATGTACCAGTAGTGTATTTTCAGTAGTAAACAAAAATCAAAAAAACAATATATATGATTTAAAATACAAACGTGTTTCTTTTTATCAGAAAATGAATGATATACAGTCTTTTATTAATTTAAAATTACAAGAAGCAATATCTATTGAAGAAATAAAACATATGATAATGAACAATTTTAATTTATCTGAAGATAAAGCGGTTGAGATTTTAGATGGGTTTTTAAAAGAAACTAGACTAGCTGTAGACGCTTTTGAAAATAGAAAAATAAAAATAGAAGATAATCCTGGATTTGATATTCACATTGAAACAAAAAATACAGATTATATTAATATAAAACTTAATCAACTGTTTGAAATCAGTAATATTAATGATATTACTTACATTACAAATGACATTATTAAACGATATATTAGTGCTTTGTTGTCCATCAATGATTTAGATACACCGCTCGAAATGTGTGTTAAAAAGGTAGAAGAAAAAAAGATTGAAAAAATAAAAGAAATATATGAAAATCCATTGGAAGACGCAAAAATAGATTTTAATGATGAAGAGGATGATGATGATTTATTAGACTTAATGAGTGGATTAGATGATAGTGAAGGAGATAATAATTCAAAAAGTAATAAAAGTTTAAGTGTCGATAGTAAAAGTAGTATTAAAAGTAATAAAAGCATTAACACGACAAATGAAGCTAGTGATTTAGTTAAGTCAAAAAGTGATGGTAGTATTGATTTAGATTCATTAGACGATGAATTAGAAGGTTCTTTGTCTTTATCAGGTGGGGAAAAACAAAATATAGATCTTACATCTATAAAAATACAAGGTTCTAAAAATTGGTTTACAAATAGGTTACGAAATAGAGAACCAGATGTATTTGTTTTATCGAAAGAAGAAGAAAAAAATAAAAATTATGTAAAATATACGAAAGGTTGTCCTTGGCAATATAAAAAACAACCTATAATATTAAACGATGAAGAATTAAATAAAATTAAAAAAGCAGATAAAAAATCAAATTCAAAATCTTTTGATGGATTAGTAAAATATAGAGGCTATAATTATATTTGTCCTCGATACTGGTGTTTTAAAGATGATAATGGTGAATCTAGAAGTATTTCTTTTCAACAAATTAACAATGGAGAGTGTGGTGGCTGGGATGCTGTAAATCCAAAAAAATCCAAATCGTTATTACCTGGAAAACGAATCATTGAATTAACAGACGATAGAATGCATAATCCTAGTAAATCAAATAATCCTATGGTATATAAACCATTATTTCCCTTTTTACAAAAATCAGAAAATCATCCTAAGGGGATGTGCGCTCCTTGTTGCTCACAAGTTCCACTTGATTATGAAGGATTTCCAAATGAAAGTGAAGAAGTCCGCAAAGAAAGGAAAAAAGAACAAGAAATGTATTTTAAAGATTTATATACACCCGGAAATAAAAAAGGAGTAATCACTATTGATGATTCTTTAAAAAACGATGAATCTATTAAGAAAAAAGCAGCTGAATGGGAAGGAATTGGTCCATCTTTTAAAATTACAAAATCTAACAATAATATCAAAATTACAAATATTAATACAGAAAATAATAATTCAAAACAATTAAATAAATTAGATCTAATTCCAAAAAATAAAACGATGCCTGAAAATCCAACTAGAAAAGATATAGACAATATATTAAAGCAATCAAAAAATAATATCCGTTATAAAACATGCACAAATAAAACAACCAAAAATACTCCAGAAAAAGAAAGTCCTAAAAATATAAACAATGAAGAAAAACAAGACAATAAAGAAAAACAAGACAATAAAGAAATACAAGACAATGATAATGTACCAATTCGCGAAACAAATAACGACATATCAATACAAAAATCAGTGAAAAAGAAAATCAAACCATTTTTATTTGAATTTCCTTTAAAAGCACCAAATACATTTGGTTATTTAAAACCTTCACTTCAAAAATTCATTCAATATGATACTATGTCTGTATGTTATAATAACCCACCCAACGATTATTCATTAAAACCAAACGCAAAATGTTTACTACGTCTAGGTATTAAAAAAAACACAAAACAATCTTTTTTACAAAATATTGCTAGGTTATACAATAAATCATTGAAACAGTTAAAGAAAATCTTAATAAAAAAAATTACTATTTCAAAATATATCATAGCATTTAAAGGGTCATTGATAGATGTATTTTATGATAAAACAAAAAAATTCGATAATAAAATTCAAAATAAAATTGTAAAAAGTATTGATGACAAAATAGTAAATGATTTTATTTTAATAAAAAAAGTGGGAGAGAAGCTTATCAACTCTTATCTAAATTTTATTGAATATTTAAAAGATGATACAATTAACATCGACTACTCTTATTTATGGGATTTTATATGTAAACCTAATAATAAAAATAATGCCGGTGTATTATTTGATAAAGGTATTAATATGGTTATTTTTAATTCACCACAAGATGATGTCACTGATAAAATAGAAATTATATGTCCAAAACATACATTTACAAGTGAAATATTTTCTGAAATGAAAGAAACGGTAATGTTATACAAAGAAGGTGTATTTTTTGAACCATTAGTTTTATTTAATAATAAAAAAGGAACTATTAAAATGAAATTTGATTATGATGAACTTAATAGCGATACATTATTACATTCTATATTCTCAGATATAAAAACAAAAATAGTAGAAGGATGTTCATTAAAACCTAGTATACCAGAAAAATATGATTTCCGTAAAAATATAGGAGCAAAAGAATTAATTGAAACGTTGTCGAAAATAAATAATGCTAGTGTTTTGAAACAAGTTGTTCACTATAATTATACAACTATAGCTATTATAGCTACAATTAGTAATAAAAAAATATATATTCCTTGTCATCCTTCATCTATAATTGTTGATTTAGATTTTGAATATTTTGATTCCGATAAACTGTTATTTGATCCAATAAATACATTTAATTTACTTACTATATTAGCAACTAAACACAATATACCATGTCTTCCCGTAAAGATATTAGTAACAGACAACACTAATGTAACAGGATTTATTACCGAAACAAATCAGTTGGTTCCTACAAATCAATTTGATTATGATTCAAAATTATTTGTTATTAAAAATAGAAAAGGAAAAACAATACCAAAAAGTAAAAGTGTTATAAATATAAAAGAAAACAATGAACATTTTTCCGACAAAGAAATAATGAAAATGTCTATTGATGATTTGGATCGAAGATTAATCATTCGAAACTTTATGTTGGAAAAAAACTTTTATATGTGTTACAGAAATATATTGAAAAAAGAAATAAATAAAGAAACAAATGGAAATATTAGACAAGAATTAATTGATTTATTGGATGTTATCTATAAAATAAAAAAATCAGATACACAAAAAGAGTATGAATCTAAATTTAAAAAAATTAAAAAACTAGTAAATGATTTGTTAACAGATAAAGTGGTTGATTTTGTTGTTTATCAAAATGTTATTTTAAACAATTTATATGAAAATGTTAAACAAGACAAAAATATATGTTTTACAAATGATAAATCAATTGCCTTGCCAAGTAAAAATTTAATAGATGGAACAAGTAATAAAGAAAAATATTTAATTAAAATAGTAGATGAATTTATTCGATACCCTAGATTAAGAGATTATATATTATATAGTAAAAGTATAACGTCTATTGATGCTATAAATTATTCTGTAAATAAAGATGAAATTGTTATTTTAGAGGAAGAGTTATTTAATGACTATTTAATCAATGTTGTGTTGAAAGAAAAAAATAACTATATTAATAACAATCAAGTTGGGTTTACAAAACCAATAAAAACAAAAAAATATAAAA
>Ga0181580_10004699_pt1 | contig 11082 bp, 9 predicted proteins | sample 071ome_23_FD_132413 | JGI IMG/M metagenome (GOLD analysis project Ga0181580, IMG submission 132413) | Coastal salt marsh microbial communities from the Groves Creek Marsh, Skidaway Island, Georgia - 071403BT metaG (megahit assembly) | ecosystem: Environmental > Aquatic > Marine > Intertidal zone...
CGCGACGATGTCGAGTTGTCGAAGGCGAACGTACTGCTACTGGGGCCGACAGGGTGCGGTAAGACACACCTCGCGCAGACCCTTGCCCGAATGCTGAATGTTCCCTTCGCGGTTGCCGACGCAACCGCGCTCACCGAAGCTGGGTACGTGGGCGAGGACGTCGAGAACATCCTGCTCAAGTTGATCCAAGCGGCCGATTTCGACATCAAGCGCGCGGAGACCGGCATCATCTACATCGACGAGATCGACAAGGTGGCGCGTAAGAGCGAGAACCCGTCGATCACCCGTGATGTGTCTGGTGAGGGTGTACAACAGGCGCTGTTGAAGATCCTCGAGGGCACGCAGGCGTCGGTGCCACCCCAAGGTGGTCGCAAACACCCGCACCAGGAGTTCATCCAGATCGACACCACCAATGTGTTGTTCATTCTGGGTGGCGCCTTCGCTGGTCTCGAGGAGATCATCGAACGTCGGGTCGGCGAACAAGGGGTCGGTTTCCACGGTGTCGTGCGGTCTCGTTCTGAGCGTGACCCGGGGGAATTGTTTGCCAAGGTGCTCCCCGAAGATCTTGTGATGTTTGGGATGATCCCGGAGTTCATCGGACGCCTACCGATGACCGGAGTGGTCAACAGCCTTGATCGCGAAGCTTTGGTTCGTATTCTCACCGAGCCGCGTAACGCGCTGGTGAAACAGTTCCAGAAGGTCTTCGGCTTTGAAGATGTTGAGCTCACGTTCACGGCTGAGGGTTTGGATGCCATTGCCGATCAGGCCATCGGGCGCGGTACCGGTGCGCGTGGTCTTCGGGCGATTCTGGAGGACCTCCTTCTGGACATCATGTTTGAACTTCCTGGTCGCGACGACGTGGCCGAGGTGGTGATCGGTGCCGAGACGGTGATCGATCGTGAGTCGCCCACGGTGGTGACACGCAAGCCCACCCGGCAGCGTCGCGCAGCGAGCTGACCCGCTGACGTGGATTTGTCGGCCGCGCTGGCCTACCTCGATGAACATGCGTCCTACGACGTCACGGGACGCATCGAATCGCCGACCCTCGATCGGATCACGGCGCTTGCCCATGTTCTCGGCGACCCGCAGCATTCCGCACCGGTAATTCACGTCACCGGCACGAACGGCAAAGGATCGACGGCCCACATGATTTCGTCGTTGCTTGGTGAGTGCGGGTTGAGTGTCGGCACGTACACCAGTCCGCATCTCGAGTCGGTTAACGAGCGGATCAGGCGCAACGGGGTGCCGATTCCAGATGATGATCTGGCGGAACAGATTGCTGGTGTGGCGGCGGCTGAAGTGGTCGCAGGAGTACGACCGTCGTATTTCGAGGCGCTGACCGCCGCGGCGTTTCGCTGGTTTGCCGATGTTGCCGTCGACGTGATGGTTGTCGAAGTGGGTCTGCTGGGTCGTTGGGACGCAACGAACATTGCTGACGCGCAGGTCGCGGTGATCACCAACATCGGTCTGGACCATATGGAGTTTGCCGGCCCTACCAGAGCCCATATCGCGGCGGAGAAGGCGGGCATCATCACGGCACAGAGTGCGGTGATCGTGGGGGAGACCGACCCTGAGCTGGTGTCGATTATCGCGCGCGAGGAGCATGCGACGCTGCTGCGCCGTGGCGACGATTTCGATGTGAGCGACAACACGCTCGCTCTTGGTGGCCGTTCGGTCGATCTGCGCACCCCAACCTCGCTGTATCCAGCGGTACATCTGCCGCTTCACGGTGCGCACCAGGGTGATAACGCGGCGGTGGCGCTGTGTGCCGTTGAGACGTTCTTCGCTACTCCGCTCGGAGATGATGTGGTGCGTGAGGGCTTCGCCGCCTGCGACATACCTGGACGCTTCGAGGTGCTTGGAGTCCAGCCCCTCGTTGTGATCGATGGGGCACACAATCCAGCTGGGGCCGACACCTGCGCCGAAGTGTTCCACGGTGATTTCCGTCCCGAGGGTCGTCGCGTCGTGGTCGTTGGCACACTGCGCGACCCTGCGGAAATGGTGGCGGCCCTACGTGTTGATGATGCCGATCTTGTCATCGCCTGTACTGCCCCCACTCCACGTGGTCGTCCAGCCGCCGATGTGGCTGCGGCGGCCGTAGCTGCCGGAGCGCCGGAGGTGATCGTCATCGATGATCCGATGGCCGCATGTGAACACGCCATCAGAGGCGCCGATCCGGACGACGCCGTCCTGATCACCGGATCGCTCTATGTCATCGGGGGTGTGCGCGCAGGACTGCGACGTCGTCTCGGCCGGTAGCCTCGCCCGCATGGCTGACCGCACACTCGTCCTCTTGAAGCCCGACACCGTGGAGCGCAAGCTCGTTGGTGAGGTTCTCTCACGATTTGAGGCTAAGAACCTTGACATTGTGGCGATGGAACTGCGCACGCTCGATGCCGACACGTTGGAACGCCACTACGCCGAACATGTCGGTAAGGGTTTCTACGCCGACCTTGTGGCGTTCATGAGCCGGGGACCGGTGGTGGCCATGGTCATCGAGGGCCCCGAAGACACCTGGGAAGTGGTTCGTCACATGATGGGTGCCACCAACCCGCGCTCTGCTACTGCCGGCACGATTCGGGGCGATCTCGGAATCTTGTTCACCGAGAACCTCGTGCATGGCAGTGATTCGCTGGAGAGCGCCGAACGCGAAATCGGCATCTTCTTCCCGAATCTGTAACATTCGACAACCGTGATCACCGGGCCATTCGGGCGCGGTGGGGTTTCTGTGGAGGGAGGACAACGTGAGGGGTAATCCGCTCGGCCTCGGCCGCGACCTCGCGATTGACCTCGGAACTGCGAACACGTTGATCTATGCCCGCGGCGTCGGAGTGGTGCTCGACGAACCCTCCGTCGTGGCGATAAATGTCAACGACGGCCGTCCGGTGGCCGTCGGCACGGAAGCCAAGCGAATGATGGGGCGCACGCCGAACCACATTCGTGCGATCCGACCACTGAAAGACGGTGTGATCGCCGACTTTGAGGTGTGCGAGAAGATGCTGCGCTACTTCATCCAGAAAGTGCACGCATCGCGGTGGTCAAAGCCGCGGATGATCATCTGCGTGCCCTCGGGAATTACCGGGGTGGAGCAGCGTGCTGTGCAAGACGCCGCTGAATATGCCGGTGCGCGAAAGCCGGTGCACATCATCGAAGAACCGATGGCTGCGGCGATCGGTGCGGACCTCCCGGTACATGCCCCGAGCGGGAACATGATTGTTGATATCGGTGGCGGCACAACTGAAGTAGCGGTGATTTCCCTCGGCGGCATCGTGACCGCGCAATCGGTTCGCGTGGCCGGTGACGAGCTTGACGATGCCGTCGTGCAATACGTGAAGAAAGAGTTCTCCCTCGCGATCGGGGACCGGACGGCAGAGGAGATCAAGGTGCAGATGGGCTCCGCGTGGCCGCTCTCCGAAGAACTCACTGCTGACATCCGTGGACGCGACCTGATCTCTGGTCTTCCTCGCACGATTCAACTCAGCACCGAACATGTGCGCGAAGCGCTTGCGGAACCGGTAAGCGCCATTGTCGATGCGGTGAAGACCGCCCTTGACCGCACGCCACCCGAGTTGGCGGCCGACATCATGGAGGACGGCATCATGGTCACCGGTGGTGGCGCGCTGCTGCGCGGCCTAGCCGATCGGTTGGCTCATGAAACCGGCATGCCGATTCGCATTGCGGATGAGCCCCTGTTCTCGGTCGCCATCGGTTCAGGGCGAGCGCTCGAGAACATCGATGCGATGCGTGGTCTGATGTCTCTGGGCGGCGACATCTAAGTCGGCATGGCGCTGTACTCGCCCGGACGTCGCCGGGCCATCATCTTGTTGGCGGTCACGTCGGTGTTGCTGCTCACCCTCGATCTACGTGGGAACCGCCTGTTCGACGCGGTGCGCTCGGCAGCCGGTGCAGTTGCCGACCCATTTCAGACGGCTGCTGACGTCGTTACCTCGCCGATCAGTCGTGCAGTGCGCAGTTACCGCGATTACGACGACCTGCTTGCGGAAGTCACCAATCTCCGGTCGCAGGTCGAGGCGCAGCGTGCCGCCGAGATCGCAGCTCAGAACGCCATCATCGAGAATCAGGACCTTTTGGCACTCGAAGGTTTGGAGAGTGTGGCCTCATATGACTCGGTGACGGCGCGTCTCGTCGGGCAATCGCCAACGAACTTCGACCAGCAAGTTGAGATCGACCGCGGCTCGGTGCACGGCATCCGGGTGGGAATGGCCGCCACCGGAACCGGCGTTGGGCTGGTGGGCAAGGTCACGCGGGTGTCACCACAGTCGAGCGTGATCATGCTGGTCACCGACCCGTCGTACGCAGTTCCGGTGAAGATCATCGCTGGTAATGACGAGGTTGGGGGCAGCACAATCGATGCAGACACGGCGGTGCCGGAGGTCATCCGTGAAACCGGCGTGCTCCGCGGGCGGGGCGACGATCGGCTGCCGCGGGTGAGCTTTGTCGCCGGCTCCGCCGGATTTGGTCGTATCAGCGCCGGCGACACGGTGTTCACCGCAGGTGGTTCCACATCGCTCGCACCACCGAATATTCCAGTCGGGACAGTCGCGAATGTCATCACGAGGCCGGGCACAGCCGGTCAAGAAGTGGAGGTTGAACTGGTCTCCGACCTCGAACGACTGCAGTTCGTCAGGATTATCTTGTATCAACCGCCGACGGAGTTGGCCGAGTGATTAACGCGCTGCGGCATGGGTGGCTGCCTCGTGTGGTGTTGATCGGGTTCGTTCTCGTCGCCGTGCAGACCACATTGGCCGCTGATATGCGACCGTTCGGTGTGTCGGTGCAGGTGGTGCTGGCCTTCGCTGCCGCTGTAGGTGCCGCTAGCGACGCGGACCGCGGTGCTGCAGCCGGCTTCGTTCTCGGCTTGCTGTACGACCTAGTCGTCGGTACACCTGTTGGGGCGACCGCATTGACGATGGCGATGGCGGGTCATGTTGCCGGGCTCGGCCGCCGCTTTCGTGTGGAGCCGGTGTGGTGGATTCTCGCCGCGTTCACAGCGGGTGGAGCGTTGGTAGGGGAAGGGCTTGTGCCGGTTGTGCGCGTGTTCATCGGCGAAGCAGACCCTGTGGGTTGGCGGATTGCGGCGGTATTGCCGACGGTAACGGTGGCTGCCGCGTTGCTGTCACCGGTGATGGTTCCGGTTGCGCGGTGGGCGTTGTCGGTGCGTGAGAGCGAACTCAAGGTGCCGGGTGATGCCTGACACGCCGTTCGATACGGCACAATCGTGTTATGTCCGGTGACCGACGAGCCATCCGGCTTGGCATCTTGGCCACGGTGGCCGTGATTCTTGTGTCACTGCTCGGCGTCCGGCTCTGGTTCTTGCAGACCGTGCGAGCCGAGGAGCTGCAGGAGCGTGTCGACCGGTCAAAGACCCGCGTGGTCCAACTGGCGCCTGAGCGGGGACGCATATTTGACGCCGACGGTCGCATCCTCGCCGACAACCGGCGCATCCTGACCGTTGCCATCGACTGGAACTATCTTCAGCGCCGCAGCGAGCGCACCGAACTGTTCCGACGCTTGGAGGGATGGGTCGGGGTGCCGGCCTCGGAAATGGAAGACCGCTACACCTCCGGGTACTACTCACCATTCCTGCCGCTACCCATCGCCGAGGATGTCGACGAGCAGACGGCGATCGCCCTCCTCGAGCGCGTGGAGGACCTTTCCGGGGTGGAGATCGTCAACGGATGGGAACGCGTGTACCCCTATGCGCCACACGCCGCCCATGTCGTTGGCTACATGGGGGCCATTACCGCCGAGCAACTGGAGACGTACCTAACACGCGGCTACCTCCGTAACGAGCGGGTTGGCCAGTTCGGTGCGGAACGTTCCCTTGAGGAGATACTGCATGGCACGTGGGGGTATCGCGTTCTCGAAGTAGATGCCAGCAATCGTCCCGTGCGAGTGGTGGAAGAGGTTCCGCCGATCAACGGGCACGACGTTCAACTCACCATCGACCTGGATGTGCAGGTGTACATCGAGCAGGCGCTGCAGACGTCGTTGGTGTCGCGACGTACCCAGTACACGTCCAATCCACTTGTGCGCCAACCCGACGGAACGCTGGGGCTGTTGGATCCTGACGAGCCTGAGCGTGTGCCGTATAAGGCGCCAGCAGGGGCAGCTCTGGTTATGCGGTACGACACCGGTGACGTCGTCGCGATGGCGAGTTATCCCACCTTTGACAACCGCTGGTTCGAAGCTGATCTGACGGGAACGAAGTTCCGTCAGGTCTTTCCCTCGACTAAGCCCGATGGGTCACCGATTGATCCGGATGAATCGATTCTCGTGAATCGCGCAATCCAAGGGCGGTACAACCTCGGATCAACCTTCAAGCCGTTCACGGCGTACGCGGCGCTCACCACCGACCTGATCACCTCTGATGAACTCTTCACCGACACCGGGTACTACGAGTTGTATTCGGTGAACCCCGCACGGTGTGACGCAGGGTTGGTGCGGTGTAGTTACAAAAACGCCCTCTGTGGGACTGGCGCGCCGTGCGTGTACGGCGATGTCGATGTTGAAGATGCACTTGCGGTGTCGTCGGACGCCTTCTTCTATCGCATCGGCGAGGACATTCTGGTGGAGAATGGTGGGGCGCCGGTCTTTCAGGAACAGGTGGGATTGTTCGGTTTTGGCGCCGACACCGGGATCGAACTTCCATTCGAATTTGATGGCACGGTGCCCGACCGTGAACTCAAGCGCATCTACGCCGAGCGTGGCGTCATCAGCGAGGATGAAGGACGAGGCTTTTACGTCGGTGACAGCATTCAGATGGCGATCGGTCAGGGCCTGTTGTCGGCGACGCCGCTGCAACTCGCAAACGGGTATGCCACCTTGGCCAATGGGGGCACGGTGCTGCAGCCAACGATTATTGACCGGATTTGGGAGCCCGGCACCCCGGATGGGTCCGTCGGATATGCCGATCTACGCCGTGGGGCGGTGGACACGGAAAGTTCGGCCCCGACGATCCTGCGCACTATCCCGATGGACCCTGAGGTGCGCGACCCGATTATCGCTGGGTTGACACGGGTGGTGACCACCGGCGCGGGCACCCCGGGTACCGATATTCCGTATCACTCCACAACCGGCGAAAAACTGTTCTACGACTATCCAGATGATGCGATCCCGTTGGCCGGCAAGACCGGCACTGCTCAGGGGGCAGGCAACTACCCATGGAATGACTCCTCGGCGTTCACTGGGTTTTCCCTCGACCCGGCAGATCCGTACGTCGTGAGCGCCTACTTGGAAAAAGCCGGGTATGGCTCGATTGCTGCGGGCCCGGTGGTGAAGTGCACATTCATGATGTTGTCTGGCTCGATTGCTACTGAACCGGTGGCCGTGTCAGAACCTCTGGACGAGTCCATGGCGGTCGCAGCCCGTGACGAGTACCTCGATAACGTGGCGTGCTTCAACCGGCGCGGAACCGGAACGATCGGGCTGATCGAGTGAACGGGCGGCGACGATGGCGATGACATTTCTCAGTCGGCGCCCCGACAGCGGCCTCGGCAACATCCGGTCATCTCCGGGCGATCCGAGCCGCAATATTGATTGGGTTCTGCTCGGGGTGCAGGCCATCTTGATGGTCATCGGGTGTTTTGTCGTGTTCTCAGCATCGCGCACCCGGATTCCCGGCGATCCGTACGCTTTCGCCAACAGGCAGGTGGTCTTCGCGATCGTTGGGGCAGTCGCGATGGTGGTTGTCATGTCGATCGACTACGAACGACTGCGCGAGCGAGCCCTCGGGTTGTACTCCGCAACGATTGCGCTGCTGCTCCTGCTCATCTTGCTCGGCCTTGCGCGCGGCCAAGACCGCATTTCGTTCGACTTCGGTCCGTTCAACCTGCAGCCCGCCGAACTCGCGAAGTTCACGACGCTGCTGCTGTTGGCGGCATATCTGGCAGAAGGGCGCAGTGACGAGGTGACTTACGCGCGCTTTCTCGGTGGTCTCGTGCTGGTGGGGATTCCCACGGTGCTCATCGTGGCTCAGCCCGACCTCGGGTCAGCGTCGGTGCTGGTCTCACTCGCCATGGGCACGTTGTTGGTGGCCGGTGCGCGCCCGAAGTACATCGCGGCGGTGAGCGTGCTGTCGTTGATGACGGTGGTGGCAGCGTTCGTGGGGCAATTGGTGAACCGTTACCAGGTGCAACGCTTGCAGGTCTTTCTTGATCAAGAGACCACCGACCCCACCCTGCAAGACGCCGTCTACCAGGTGCGTAATGCAATCCGGGCCGTAGGCACTGGGGGAGTGTGGGGCAAGGGGTGGCTCGAGGGCCCTCTCACCAACGGGCGTGACATTCCCGTGATGTGGGCCGATTTCCCATTTGCTGCGGTGGCCGAACAGTTCGGCATGGCCGGTTGCGCTGTCCTACTCGCCCTGTTCTGTGTGGCGTTGGTGCGCATCTGGCGAATCGCCAGCCTGTCGAAAGATCTGCTCGGTACGTACATCGCGGCTGGGGTGTTCACCATGTTGCTGTGGCAGGTGTTCCAGAACGTCGGCATGACGCTCGGCATCACGCCGGTGACCGGATTGCCAATGCCCTTTATTTCCTATGGTGGGTCCTCGCTCATCGTGTACTGCGCGCTCTTCGGACTTGTGCAGAGCGTGCATATGCGCCGTATGCGCTGAGCTCTCGCCCAGTTGTGTACGGGCGGTCACGGTGTGCGACGTTGCTGGCGGGTAACATAAGCGGGTCATGTTCGTCGCGCTCCTCGTCCTTGTCGCGGGTTTGAGTGTCGTGGGCATCACCAAATTCATCACACCCCCGCGTGCTGTGGGCCCCGACGACGTGGCCCCCGCGGAGGTCCGCCGCCAGACGTGCGGCCGCACACTGAAGGATTCCACCGATGGACGATCGAACTCTCCCCTCCGAGAGCACCGGGGCGACCCCGGGAGCCTCTGCCTCTTCCGCCGACAACTCGTCGTCGCCCTCATCACCCACTGACGGCGGCGCGAATCGCCGCCGCCGGCGTGGGTCCCGTGGGGGGCAGGGCCGCCAACGTTCTGCTTCGCCAGCGTCTGATGGCGCCACCGGTGACTCATCGGCTGCGCCGCCGGCACCTCGCATTGGCGACACCATGCCCATCCCAACGGTGCCGCCGCCCGGGCCGGCACGGCAATCTGACGCACCTTCAGCGGGGGCGGGCGCCGGTGGAGGTCAGTCGAAATCTTCGCGCAACCGTCGTCGTCGCTCGCGCGGTGGCGGTGGTGGTGGCTCCGGTGGTGCTGCAGGTCAACAGCAACAAGGTGCGAAGAATGGTTCCTCTTCCAGCCGTCGACGGCAGCGTGGCGGCCAGAACCAGGAGTTGACCCCAGAGACCCTTGAGCGTCGGCGTGGGCGGGAGCGTGACGGCAAGCCGCTCGGTCGGTATGTGATGTGTGTGCAGGTGCGCGACGGCATCACCCAGGTGGGCGTTCTTGAGGGACGCAACTTGATCGAGCACTACGTGTCACGTCCAGCCGATGATGTTTCACAAATTCACGGCAACATCTATCTCGGGCGCGTGCAAAACGTGTTGCCCGGTATGGAGGCGGCGTTTGTTGATATCGCGACGCCGAAGAATGCGGTGCTGTATCGCGGTGACGTGCAGTTCGATCCCGATGATGTCGACAGCGGCGGTGAGGCGCGAATCGAAGAGATACTCAAGAACAAACAGATGATTCTGTGTCAGGTGACGAAGAACCCGATTGGGGCCAAGGGGGCGCGCCTCACCCAAGAGGTGTCGTTGCCGGGTCGATTTGTGGTTCTTATCCCGAACTCCTCAACCTATGGGATTTCCAAGCGCCTGCCCGACGATGTCCGTCGACGTCTGCGATCGATCCTCGATCGGGTCAAGCCAGACCAGCACGGTCTCATTGTGCGCACGGCGGCTGAACATGCGACCGAGGCCGAACTCACTGCCGATATGGAGCTCTTGCTCGCCGAGTGGGCCAGAATTGAAGCGCGTGCGTCGGAAGCAAAACGTCCGGCTTTGCTGCATCGCGAACCAGAGTTGGCGGTGCGCGTGATCCGCGAGGAATTTAATGCCGATTATCGGCGCGTCGTGATCGACGATGAGCGTCTGTACAACGACGTCCGCGAGTACGTCGGGGCGTTTAATCCAGAACTCGTTGATCGCATCGAGTTCTACAACCGTGCGACAGAGCAACTGTCGCTCTTCGAGGAGTACCACATTCACGAACAGGTCCATAAGGCGCTCGATCGCAAGGTATGGCTCCCATCTGGTGGGTCGTTGATCATCGAGCACACCGAGGCCCTCACGGTGATTGACGTGAACACCGGAAAGAATGTGGGCAAGGACAATCTCGAAGCGACAGTGTTTGCGAACAACTTGGAGGCGGCAGCCGAAATCGCGCATCAGTTACGCCTTCGCGATATCGGTGGCATCATCGTGATCGATTTCATCGACATGGAGATCAAGCAGAACCGCGCTGCGGTTGTCGATGCATTCCGTGAGGCGTTGTCGCGGGATAAGACCCGCACCCAGGTCTTCGATATCTCTGAACTTGGCCTTGTGGAGATGACGCGCAAACGCATCGGGGAGGGGCTCCTCACCGAGTTTTCCACCGAGTGCCCAGACTGCGCAGGGCGCGGTCTCATCGTTGATCACGGCCTGCTCAATTGAGCGCCGGCATATCGCAGATGACAGTTGATGCATGCCGATGGCGGCGATAGCGTCCGGATAGCTATGTACGCAGTGATCGCCACAGGTGGAAAGCAAGAAAAGGTCGTCGAAGGGCAGCGGCTCCGTGTTGAGCTGCTCGGTGTCGACGATGGCTCTGACGTGTCGTTCACGCCCGTTCTGGTCGTTGACGGCGACCGTGTGCTCACCGGCTCCGACGCGGCTTCGGCCTCGGTGGCAGCCAAGGTCGTGGGTACGGAGCGTGGCGAGAAGATCGACGGGTTCACCTACAAGCGCCGCACGAATCAGCGACGCCGCTACGGACATCGTCAGAACTACAACGTGATCGAGATCACCTCGATCACCGCCTGAACCGAGGAGTCAGAGATGTCGAAGACCAAGGGCGGCGGTTCCACCCGGAACGGCCGCGACTCAAATGCACAGCGCCTC
>Ga0181580_10004701_pt1 | contig 11077 bp, 9 predicted proteins | sample 071ome_23_FD_132413 | JGI IMG/M metagenome (GOLD analysis project Ga0181580, IMG submission 132413) | Coastal salt marsh microbial communities from the Groves Creek Marsh, Skidaway Island, Georgia - 071403BT metaG (megahit assembly) | ecosystem: Environmental > Aquatic > Marine > Intertidal zone...
CATATTAAAATGAGTCTTCCGAAATGCATTTGTAAAAGGGGGGCAGTTTGATTGTAATAATGTCTACAAAAATCGCCCATGGTCAACTTATAAAACTACGGGGCAAACAACTCAACTTCTTCAATTTCTGGTGACAACCCTATTTGTTTTGAAATAACTAAAGACTTCCTTGAAGTATCCCACTTCAAAATTTTGAATTTTCTACCATAATATTCTATCTCGCGACCTTCATCCTTCTCATTCAAAGATACCGAAAGTTTTTCTTTGTCATCCAACTCCAATGATAAAGTAACTTCAAACTGTCCTAGATCAACTTCCTTCATAATGCTATTAAGTTCGAAAGGCTCTTCCTTAACTGAATGATCAATTACAAGAGCACGACCAACGGGTTTAACACCCCCTGTTTTCTGTGGCACTTGCTGGACGGCAAAATATTTAAGAGTAATTAATTTTTCAGAACTATTGGAATCTACTACAACTAGAGATGATTGACCTCTTTTGACTGATTCAACAAGTTTATAACTTCTATTTACCTCAAGTCGTTTACGGACAGGGATTCCAAGTTTCTGCGAAAGATAAGTATCCTCCAAATAAGGGTTATTACCAATCCAGCTTGAAAGGCGAAAACGGTAAGGCTTCTTTACGAAATTTAATAATGTGGCACCAAATTTCTCTTTTTCTTCTTCTATTTCAGCCTCGGGAAGCGTGGTTGTAAGCTTGCCATCTATAATGTAGATAAGAGGGGGAGTGAATAAATCATAAATACTTTCATTAGAATCTCTATTTAATTGGCTCCACGGGGTGATTTTAGGAGTAAATTCAGTGTATGATTTCTTTGGGTTATGTTGGAAAAAAGAAACGGGAAATTTTATCAACTTTCTTAAATCCGCGTCTTTTTCTATAAAATATTTAGGTTTGCCAACAATTCTGACGATATTACGACTGGGTATCGAACGAATTTTATTTCCATCGTCTAATAGTATTAGTTGATTAGATTTACTCCAATTAAGGTTCAAGGTTAGGCCTTCCTTAGCCTTAACGGTGGCGTCAAATTGTGTACCGTCTTTTAAATGAACTACAAGAGATGATCTTCTTTTAAAATCGATTCTTACAATATTAGCATGTGTTAAATTATGATCATTATCTTTATTTACAAAGAAACTAATTTTATTTCCGGGCATTAGTGACATTGGAATATCTGATTCATAATAATAACCATCTGGAGATCTGATCCAATTATCTTTAATATCAAAATTAGTGGATGTAAGCTCAACGGATTCTTCAGAAATTAAAAAAGTGTAGCATGTAACTAAAATTAAAAATATAATCGTAATTAAGAAGAATAATTTATCGTATGAACTATTTAAAAAGTTTTTCATTTATAAATTTTTGATATCAGAAACAATTTTTGTATTTCCTGAATCTTCTAACCATTTTATAAATATTTTTTTTGTATTCTCATTTAAACTTTCATTAGAAGAATATAAATCGAGTGCACTTTTGTTAATTTCAGTAATATATTCGTAAACCAAAACAACTTTAGAATCGACTTTACTAACTATCGGTAAAAACTTATCTGTTTGCTTAACAGTCGAAGTTGAGCCAAATGGGTCAAGTTGTGGAGAAAAGGTTTCACTATCAAAGTTAGTCAATTCATCAAAAGGTGAAATTTCAATTTTTCGTAAAAGGAATGGTGACCGAAAATTATTCACTAGCTTTCGCAACGAGTAGGTTTGGCAACGTAAGACAATTTCAAAAACAAAGCTTTCTACACCCGACACTTTATTCAGAAGAAATTCGTTATAATTGTCAGCTTCTAGTTCATCAGTGCCAATACTAAGATCATCAGTTTTGCCAACACTTTCCCTTTTTAGTGAAACGATTGATATTGTATGATTATCATCAGCCGAGTTACACACTGAGTCGATAATTTGAGTTATAATTTCGGACTGAATATCTAGAAGCTTGGCTTCTGTATTACTGAAGTTAGGCCAGGATCCATCATATGAAGTGAAGGAAAATCCAAAATCACTAGATGCAGTTTTATTTTCCTGTTGTAGAAAATTTGAATCTATACCTTGCGATGGTAAATCACTTTTGGGAAGTATAATATTTGCATTAGAACAACTCCTCCTCCATCGTGAAAATTTTCTTGTAAGTGATGCATTAACGGATTCTGTAGATTTATTTTTCCAATTGCTAAAAACATTTTCAGAATTATTCGATAGGCTACTTAGTAAGTTATTTAACAGTTTTTCATTGTTGGCCAAGTCCACCAATTCCTTGGATGCGAAAACAAAATCTTTATCTACAAAGGACAACTGTTCCGTAATTGAACTTTTTTCAGAAGCGGTTTCATACCTAGCTTTCAACTCCGTAGTCAAAGATTGATGTCGCTCTGATAGATGAAATGAGTAAGTAAGAAGTGTAATAAAAATTATCAATGACAAAAGGAATATTACCACAAGTGATAAATTGTTTTTTAAGAAAATCTTCATTTTACTTTTAACAAAATTTCATATTCAAAATGAGAAAAATAACGATTGAATAAATCTCCTTTCCCTTCTATAGAAAAAGATTTTCTTTCGATTTTATGAATATGAGGAATATTACTTAAATAATCTGTTAAAGCCTCTTTTTTAACACGATCTAAGTCAATTAATATATCACGAACATTTTTTTCTGACGAATCATCAGCGCTTGGCCTTACGAGGTATCTCCCAGATATGAAAAGTCGAAAATTACGTTCAGTAGACTTCCCTTTACTTCCCCTCGTTGAAATTTCTTTTTCTGCATCAAGCAAGAAATTATCAATCCAAATATCCCCTATTTCTTCATTTTCTAATACACCCTGCGTAAAATTAATTAATTCAATTGAAAGAGAAGTTGTTTTCAAGGAATTAAAAAAGGGTTGATGCCAAGATAAAATCTTAGCACGCAACGTAGACATGAAATTTAAGTCGCTATACTTTTGCTCTTGTTCGGTAAGCCTGTTTTCTAATGTTTTTAACTCAGATTCTTGTTTGTTTGCTTTGATGTCAAGTTGATCAATTTCGCTCAAAGACTTTATTGCTGAGGGTACCGGCAAAACCGAAAATAAAAGAAATGATACAATTAGAATTGGCGTTTTCTTTTTAATTCCAATAGATGCAATCTTATCTTTAGGTAACAAATTGAGGTCCTTAATTTTTTCATTCGAAGATTCTAAAAATAAGTATCTAGCCATACCAATGGGTTCACCCAAAATGAATGGGAATAAACCGTGCATTTCTTCAGGAACATTATTGGAAATTTTTAATCCTATTAATGGATTAAAATATTGTACGTTAATTTGCTGGGTTTCTTGTAAGTACTCGTTTAATCCGGGTAAAAATGCCCCTCTTCCGGTAAGATAGATTGTTTTAGGTGACTGGCCTTTTTTCAATCTCTTAATGGTTACTATAGATCGAGTTATTTCTTGGCTTGCTCGGGCAAGAAATTGGTTATTTGCATTTGATATTGCTGTCTTCGATGCATCTTCCTCGGCCAATTTTATTTCTCCGGAAAAGTATGCTTTTTTTAAGCTTTCTGCTTTTTCAAAAGTAATTCCCAGTGAATCAGAAATCGATTGTGACATCGTATTTCCCCCTATTGCTATTGTGCGAATTAAATAACCAGTTTGATTAATGAACAACAGGTTGGTTGTTTTTGCACCAATATTTATTACGAGAGCCTCGTTTCCAGCCTCCATATCTCCCATAACATGGCGAATGGCCAAATAATCCAAAACTGGAGCAGGTGTTATTTGAACTGGATTTATGCCTAGTTTGACAAGTTTATCACAAAACTTCTCCACAATGTCAGGTTTAACTGCAAATGCTAGAATCTCCTCCTCTACGCCATCATCATCGATGACAATATAATCCCAAACTAGTTCGCTTAGGGGTAATGGCATTTTTTGTGACAACTCAAACGAAACAATTTTCCTCTGCTTCTCAGGCTCAACATGGGGAACGCGAATGGTTTTGCTGATAAGCATACTTCCTGGCAAAATTACACGAACATTCCCTTTAATCTTGTGACTTATTTTTTCTACTGCCTTTATCACGGTATCCATCCAAATTTGATCTTTTGTAAGATCACGATGGAGTGTTTCCAGCAGTGACTGCTCTAGAACCAACTCTTCCCCATTAACGGAGAAAACATTCGCCGAAATGTGCGAATTACCGCAATTGAGAATTGTTTCTAGTCTTTTAGCCATATCTTTTTAAACAATAAATCTATATCAATAATCTGTTTTCAAATATGCATCTTTGAGGAAATAAGACGGGTAGACCTGATGGGCAGGTACCATAATATTTTGGTTTGATGCACTGTTTGTTACAGCCTGCTGTTTAAATTTTAACAAAGTAGATTCGTCCCTGTACTTTTCAAACATTATTGAATTGGAAATTTCTAGTTGCTGACCTTCTATTGAAATTTCGATCACATAACCAGTTGGATTTACATAACTACCACCAAACCCGTCTCTTTCTGCAATAGCTGCTGGAAACAGAAAGTTGGCGTATTTTGTGTTTCTATCTAGCTTAACAGTCTCAAATGTTTGCTCCGCACTGTAATACTGATAGTATTGCGAATCTAAGAATGAACTTCCGCGTAAAATCTTTTTCTTAAATTCATTTGTAAAGCAGACATATAATTTAACCTTAACATCGTTTATATATTCTGGATTGAATGCTGACTCTATTGTAGTTGGCCTTCTTCCATTAGCCGCCTCAAGCCATGGATTAGACAAAAGATTAAATGGTACTGAAATCTTAATCCACGATTCATTTTCACTGGCAAAAGAAACCCTACTCCCTATTTTTGCGAATTTGTCCACTTGAGCGGTAGCTTCAAATGTAACTAGTAGTAAAAAGGATAATGTTGTCGTAATCTTAATTATATTTTTCATTTTTAGAATCTTTCTATTTCATCTATCCTGTCCCATCTTACAAGTGAATAACAAGCAAATTCTCTATGTCCTATAAAATATCCTGCCTTCTTTTCGCTAAGAATAATGTAGGGGAAATCCTCTTAATCCAAAGAAAGAAAAAGCCTAATCGTGGATATTGGAGTCCTCCAGGAGGGAAGCTTGAAATGGATATTGGAGAATCACCTTTTGAATGTGCCATCCGAGAAGCACAAGAGGAATTGGCTATTGAACTACAATTAGAGCAATTGCGGTTATTTGGCTATGTTTCTGAAAAAAATTATGAAGGTAGGAATCACTGGCTTATGTTTATGTTTAATATTCTACCAGTTCTAGACGATTTACCTCTAGAAATTGGAGAGGGACATTTTAATTTTTTTACTCGCGAGCAAATTAACAATCTAAAAATTCCAAGAACAGACCATCAACTCGTATGGCCTTATTTTGATAAAAGTCATCAAGGGTTTTGGGGAATTAGTGCTAACTTTAGCCAAGAAGTTCCTAAAATTAAGATTGAAGCAAAGCCTTTTTAAGAGAATAATACCACACCATGGAAGGACTTCATCACGACACAGATTTAGATTCAACTGCCAAGACTCCAAATGGCGGTTTCAATGCTTCCGAGATAAAACAGGAAAAAGAAGCTGAAGAAGTTGTCCCCTCGCCCAAATCTAAATCAAATTTTTTGGATTCGGCAATTAATCAAAGCCTTTCCTCCCAGGAAAAGATTGGTCTGTATGACCAGATGGTTCGAATTCGTCGTTTTGAGGAAAGATCACTGAGGGCATATCAACAAGGGAATATTGGAGGTTTCCTGCATCTTTACATTGGCCAAGAGGCTGTTGCCGTTGGTTCTGTATCTGTTCTTGGTGAGGATGATCATGTGATTACTGCATACCGAGACCACGGACATGCTATTGCCGTAGGAATGAACATGGATGAATGCATGGCCGAATTATATGGGAAAAAAACCGGCTGTTCTAAAGGTAAGGGTGGCTCCATGCATTTTTTTGCACCTGATAAAAACTTCTGGGGGGGACACGGGATTGTTGGCGGGCAGACCCCCCTTGGTCTTGGAATTGCCTACGCGCAAAAGCATTTTAAGAAAAAAGGATCATGCCTTTGTTTTATGGGAGATGGTGCCACCAATCAGGGTCCTTTTTATGAATCTTTAAATTTGGCTGCACTTTGGGAGCTTCCAGTAATTTACATCATCGAAAATAACGGTTATTCCATGGGAACAGCGGAGGGTCGCCATTCAGCTGGAGAACCTCTTGCAAGAAGAGCTGAGGCGTTTGACATCAACTGGAAAGTGGCCCACGGACACGATTTGTATGAGGTTAGAAATGTAGTCAATGAGGCTTTAGAAATAGCTCATAAAACAAACAGGCCATCTGTACTAGAAATCATCACTTACCGCTACAGGGGTCATTCCGTTGCAGATCCCGACCAGACCTATCGAAGCAAAGAGGAAATAGAGGAGTATAAAAAAAATAAAGATCCCATTATTCTATTCAAAAATAAACTTCTAGATGAAGGTGTATTGACTGAAGAAAAAGCTATGGAAATTGATAAACTTGCCAAAGAAGAGTCAAACGCTTCTGCGGAATTTGCGGCAGCAAGCCCTTATCCCGACCCTGAAGAACTGATGGATGATATTTATTGGGAAACTGATAACCCAGATCAAAGAACCTCCATGGGTAGAATATTTTTCGAGCAACCCTAACATTATATTATGCCTAATATTTCCTACAGAGACGCCCTTAATCAGGGAATAGCAGAAGAGCTTGAGCGTGACTCCAATGTCGTGCTAATGGGAGAAGAAGTTGCCCAATTCAAAGGGTCATATAAAGTTTCCGAAGGTCTTTTGGAAAAATTTGGTTCTTCACGAATCATCGACACACCCATAAGTGAAGCAGCTTTTTCAGGATTAGCAGTGGGTGCTTCTATGATGGGCATGCGACCAGTTGTAGAATTTATGTTTTGGAGTTTTTGCTATGTTGCATTCGACCAAATTTTTAATAACGCAGCCAATATTCGTTATATGTCAGGAGGTCTCATCAATGTACCTGTTGTTTTTAGAGGACCAGCAAATGGCGGTACAAATGTTGGCGCCACACACTCGCATACACCTGAAAATTTTGCCGCCAATACTCCCGGAATGAAAGTGGTTTGCCCCGCAACCCCTGCAGACGCTAAAGGACTTATTAAATCTTCCATTCGCGATAATGATCCCGTCTGCTTCATGGAAAATACGATCCTTTACAATCTTAAAGATGAAGTTCCTGAAGATAATGAATTTCTTGTTCCACTTGGCAAAGCAAATGTAATTGTTGAGGGTAACGACATTTCCATCATAGCACATGGTAAAGCTGTCCACACCGCACTAGAAGTAGCTGAGGAACTTTCTGATAAACATAATATTTCTGCTGAAGTGTTGGATCTAAGATCTATTCGCCCACTTGACGAAGAGGCAATTATTCAGTCCGTTAAAAAAACGAACCGAGTAGTTCTGGTTGAAGAAAATAAACCATTTTGTGGGGTAGATGCTCAAATTTGTTTTTTAATTCAGGACAAAGCCTTTGATTACTTGGATGCACCGATAGCTCGAGTATCGGCTGTTGATGCTCCCCAAGCCTACAGTAAAGCACTCGAATCTATTCAGTTGCCCGGTAAAGAAAAAGTTTTGCGGGCTGCACTCAACATACTCTAATTTGCCATGTCTATAGTTATTGAAATGCCTAAGTTAAGTGACACCATGTCGGTTGGCACCGTTGTTAAATGGCATAAAAGTGTAGGAGACCAGGTTGCAAATGGTGACACACTGGCAGAAATTGAAACTGACAAGGCTACTATGGAATTGGAGAATTTCGATGATGGTATTCTTCTTAAAATTCTTGTTTCTGAAGGGGAAGAAGCTCCCATAGGAAGTCCTTTGGCAGTTGTAGGTGAAGAGGGTGAAAGTGTAGAAGTTGATACTTGTAAACCTGAAAGCGATTCAGAAAAAAGATCCACACAGGGCTCAGACCCTATAGAAGATGATCCTAAAGATGTTGAGGAAAGCGATGAAAAAGTTTTTCAAAAAGAAAATCAAACAGCACCCCCAACTACAGAAGGGAATCGCATTTTAATTTCTCCGCTAGCTAAGAAATTAGCAAAGGAAAATAATCTGGATATTTCTAATATTCACGGCTCTGGCCCATCTGGCAGAGTTGTAAAACGTGATATACTGGAAATGACAGGGTCTATAGATAATGGAAATGACACCCCTGATGCGATTGAAACAAAAGCGGTTGAAAATCATTCAAGCAGAATAGTCTCTCCCAGTGGTTTGCTTAGCAGTAAATCGATTAAAGTTTCAAGCATGAGATCAACCATCGCCAGAAGGTTGACTGAATCCAAACAAAACATACCTCACTTTTATCTTCAAAAAGAAATCAATGCCATCCCTCTTAAAAATTCTCGTGAAGCTATTAATCAAAGCATAGCAGAAAAAACATCTTTGCTAACCCAAGGAAGTAATAAAGGTTTCAGCATTAATGATTTTATTCTAAAAGCATGTGCCGAGACAATTAAATGGCATCCGGAAATCAACTCCAGTTGGAATGAAACTGAAATTATATACCATCCTGAAGTTAATCTTTCTTTTGGCGTAGCCATCGAAGGTGGTTTACTCACTCCGGTAATAAACGGGGCATGCAAGTTGACCCTTTCTGAAATCTCAGTCAAAGCGAAACAATTAATCACAAAGGCTAGAGAGAAAAAACTGCAACCAAACGAGATGGCTGGTTCAACATTTACAGTTACAAACCTTGGTATGTTTGGGATTGATTCTTTTAGTGGAATTATAAATCCCCCTAACGCTGCAATACTATCCGTAGGTTCGTCTAAAGTGAAGGCGGTGGTAGATAAAAATGGTCAGATTACAGCAGGTGAAACCATTACTCTAGGATTAAGTTGCGACCATCGTCTTGTAGATGGTGCAGACGCTGCAAAGTTTTTTCAAACTCTCGCAAATCACCTTGAAAATCCTTCCACTTTCTTGATCTAAGTGATCGGATAGCCCATTTTATTTTATCCTTTGGTCTACCTCTTTTTTTAGTTCCGAAGACACTTCTTGGTAAAGTTGGTGTACTTTATTTTTTTCATCTTCCAAAACTTTTACCTCCGGTGAACCTTCACCGAATATGTAAAATTTTAACTTAGGTTCAGTACCACTCGGTCTGATTGCTATCCTAAATCCTTCGTCCAAATGTAGTATAAGAAAATTTTCAAGGGCAATTTGTTCTTTATCTTCGTCATAGAGTCCAGGAATATTAAAATCCACAATCTTTTGAATTGAAAGTGATCCTATTTTTGTTGGTGGTGCTTCCCTAAATGAATCCATGATACTTTTTATTTGTTCACTACCCTTCGCACCCTCCAGGTAAATATTTTTTGTTTCCTCCAAATGATATCCATATTTGGTATATAGTTGGTCAAGAAACTCCATAGGTGACACTTCTTGAGACTTTAAATAAGATAAAGCTTCGCATATCGCTAGAGAGGAAGCATTGCCGTCTTTATCTCTCACCGTGTCCAGAGGAAGATATCCATAGCTTTCCTCTGCACATAAAACAGCATACTTGGAATATCTTGACAAAATTTCTATCCTGGAAAAGAGGTCTGTTTTGTTATAATTCAACCCAATTCCTTCTTTTTCGTAGATTGCTCCTACAGCTTGCTCTTCATATGACTTAAGCTTCTTGGCCATCCACTTGAAACCTGTGGGTGTATTGATGCAGGTTGCACCATAATTTTCGGCAATTTTCGAAAGTAGACCACTCGTTACAAAAGTTTTTAGTATACAAAACCCTTTTGAATTTTCTGGTTTTAAAACCTGTTTTCTTTGCAATTCCTGAAGTCTATATTCAGCGAGAATAGCCCCCACTTGGTTTCCGGTAAGACATTCAAAGTTCTTGTGATTTTTAACAGCAATACCAACTCTATCACAATCTGGATCTGTTCCTAAAACAACATCGCTATTTGTTTTTTTGGCAAAGTTTATGGCTTTAGAAAGTGCCTCGGGGTTTTCCGGGTTGGGAGACTGTACGCTACTGAAATTTGGGTCGAAGTCATTTTGTTCATCAAATACTTTGATATTCGCACCCAGTTCCCACAATCCGGGAACTGACGATATCGCACCCGTCCCATGAATGGGAGTGAAAATAACTTTCGGACAATGCTCCTGAAGTAGTTCTATGTTAAGAACTGAATCCTCTAAAGCCGATAAATAGTTAAAGTCATCTATCTTGGGTAAAACCTTTGTTTCCTCATTTTCCACCTTTTTATCAATGGTAAAAAAGGAAAAAACCTTTTCCCAGGGAGTATTATTGTATTTCTCCACAATATTTTGAGCATTCGCACCCGATATTTGACTACCATCTTCTGAGTATGCTTTAAACCCATTATCATGAAACGGATTGTGACTTGCAGTAACAACCACACCTGCGTGAAATCCTCTTGATCTGATTGTGTAGCTTAACTGCGGGGTTGATCTGGGTCCATCAAATTGAAATGAAGTTCCACCAAGATGTTTCCATGTGTCAGATATAATTTGAGAAAATTTCTTCGAGAAATGCCTGACATCGTAAGCAACCACAATAGATGGTTGCTGTAGAGAGCCTTTTTCCATTAAGTTTTCTTGTGTGTATTCAAAAAGGGCTGTTGTTGCTCTTACTATCACTAATTCATTAAGTGAATTTGTTCCAACGGTGGCATAACTGGGAGTTTGGCCTTTTTTTTGGTTACCTGCTTCAATGTTTGTGATCGTTTCAGAAATTGTTCTTCCTCGAATTCCTCCTGTCCCAAATGAAATATTTTTAAAGAATCGATTGTTTATTTCATCCCAATTTTTTTCATCAATAAGTTGGTTGATTGAATCAGTCACCCATTGCGGAATGTTTTCTTGTTTGATCCAACTAATTAAATTTTCGGATGTTGTTGTTTTTATCAGACCCTCTTCTGCAAGACTTTGAATATTCTCTAACATAATTTAGTTTTTTTTCTTATTTTGTGAATCTGAAAACTTTTTCGTCTTTCTTTCCGTAGCCCAATTCTTTTCGAGCAATATCATCCTGAAAGTCA
>Ga0181580_10004703_pt1 | contig 11075 bp, 11 predicted proteins | sample 071ome_23_FD_132413 | JGI IMG/M metagenome (GOLD analysis project Ga0181580, IMG submission 132413) | Coastal salt marsh microbial communities from the Groves Creek Marsh, Skidaway Island, Georgia - 071403BT metaG (megahit assembly) | ecosystem: Environmental > Aquatic > Marine > Intertidal...
CGAGACCTTGAAGCATCAAATCTGAAAAAGGAGCGACCTTTGTTAAAAGCGGTACTTTGGGATTTTGGGGGTGTGCTCACCACCAGTCCATTCGAAGCCTTTAACCGTTACGAGCAAGCGCACGACATCCCGCTTGATTTCATCAGAACGGTGAACGCTACCAATCCAGATGGCAACGCCTGGGCTCAATTTGAGCGCAGCGACATCAGTCCGGATGATTTCGATCAACGATTTGCAGACGAATCGGAAGCCCTCGGCCATCGAATTCAGGGCGCGGCCGTGCTGAGTCTCTTGTCCGGCGACGTGCGACCCAAAATGTTGGCCGCTCTGAGAGCCATCAAAGCGCACTACCGCGTTGCCTGCATCACCAACAATGTCAAATCAGGGCAAGGCGCGGGAATGGCGACTACTTCGGAGCGCGCGTCCCGTGTTGCGGAAGTGATGCGCGAATTTGATTTGGTGGTTGAATCCAGCGAACTGGGGATTCGTAAACCTGACCCTCGGATTTATCAGCACACTTGCAACCTACTCGGCATAGATCCGAGCGAAGCACTCTTCATTGATGATCTTGGCATCAACCTCAAGCCTGCAAAGGCGCTGGGCATGCGAACGATTAAAGTGCTGACAGAGGATCAAGCGCTTAAAGAATTATCTAGCGAGTTAGACCTACCGTTGGGTGGTTGAGCCAGCTTGAAAAAGGCTTTGCTGAGCTGTGCTATGCCATCGAGGCGCCAGACTCAGGGCGCCTTCACGTAGGATTTGACTGAAACGCTAGTTTGGATCGAGCCGAAGGGCTTCGGCACGTGAACCGGTGCGCAGCGTCACGAGTTCAGGCTCATAACCTGAATGATGGGCAAACGCTTCGCGGACGCTGTCGTTGTGGGCCTCAAGGGCCCCACTATGAACCAATGCGATGGCCGCGCCGCCAAAGCCTGCGCCCGTTAAGCGTGCCCCCAGAGAGCCAGGCGCCTCGCGACTGGCTGCCGTTATCCAATCCAAAGCCTCACAACTGACCTCGTAATCATCCCGAAGCGAGGCGTGACTTTGGTTCATTAAGTCACCCAGCGTGAGGTAATCACTCTGCCTAAGTGCTTCAGCCGCGCGCAGCACCCGCCGCTGTTCAGTGCTTACATGGCGCAACCTGCGTTTTAGTGTGTCATCGGTGACTGCAGCCATCAGTGCGGAGACTTGATCATCAGAGAGCGTGGCCAAATGCCGCAGCCGCCTCTGTCCAATGGACTCACCCATTTCCGCGATGGCGTGTAGTTGACGGACCCGTTCTTTATAAGCGCTGGAGGCAAGCGTTCGAGGCACTTTGGTGTCCATCAACACCAGCGCAATGTCATCCGAGAGCTTCGGCAAGAGGGTCGATTTCAACGTCTGACAATCCAACTGGCGAATGCCGCCCAACAGAATCGAAGATGGATCCATGATCCCGCAAGGAACACCGATCCATTCATTCTCAACTTGCTGGCACTGAAGGGCGATTGCGAGTCTCTCTGTATCGTCAAGTGACAAGGCGCTGGCTTCCTCTTGAGTCTGTATGCGATTAGCAAGTGCAATGACCGCAAGAAACGAGGCGGAGCTCGAAAGCCCACCCATCTCTAAATTAGAGGTCACATAGAGGTCAAATCCTGCGCCAATTTGACGGTGGCAGGACACGAGCGCGTAGCCCTTCACAAAGTCAGACCAGTGCCCCTTCAGTGTTCGGGATACTTCGTGCGGACGAACAACGACGTGTTCAGAGAAGCGCTCCGAAAATACCCGAATTTCTGAGCGTTGATTCGGTCGCATCAGCGCTCTGGTCTCGAGCTGTATCGTCATAGGCATCACGAGGCCGCCGGTGTAGTCGATATGCTCGCCAATCAGGTTGACTCGGCCAGGAGCGGAAATCTCAAACAGGGGGTCAGCGCCAAATTGCGCAACAAATCGCGCTCGAAGCGCCTCTTGTGTCTCGACTGGATTCATCGGCTCTACCCTCGATTCACCATGCGATATCAGCGGTCAATCAGACTGAATTCGCAGGACATGGATCGCTCAAAAAGCGTGTGCGCTTCCATCGTAACCTCAGGCGCAAGGTTCGCGTGATGAATAGCATCGGGTACGACCATGGGCTCCAAGGCGAGGCCTGGGCCTGCTGTCCCTAACTTTTGGCCTGAATAGACTTGCAAGCCCGGTGTCGAAGCTGAAAGCGTCATTCGGATTCGAGGACGGTGGGTGACGTTTGAGTAATCAGGTGACCGGTCATCAGCTCGAGGCGGGCCCTCCTCCAAAATTACAAGTGGCCCTTCGGTGGCCCTCTGAAAATAGTGATCCAGCCCCTCAAATTGCCTGATCTGCGGATGCGGGTCTGAGACCCAATCACGCAGAGACGCCGCACGATCGCCGAGGGCTCTTGGTCGAAACGTCCGATTCAAGGCGATCCCATTTGAATCATTTTCGTTACTCACACTCGCGTTAAGCCATAGGCGCTGTGTGCCAAAGTCTTCAGTTTCACCCAAACAAAAATAGTGATGCCATGTGGGATTGAAGCATGTGAGCCGGGTCGACTCGGCCTCTAACGTGTAGTGAACGGTGGAATCAATCAGACGGATTTCACAGGAAATGGACACCTGCCCAGGGTAGCCCATTTCCCCATCCGGTGAGACTAAGTACGCCTTGAGCGATGTTGCTGCCGGTTCGACTCGCCACACACCCTGCGTCATGCCTCGTTTACCGCCGTGAATGTGATGGTCGCCATGGTTTCGGTCAAGCGCAATCTCTTTTTCGTCAAGCGTCAAAGAGGCACCCCGGATACGACCCGCAACCCGGCCCACCAGAGCGCCAAAAGCGGCGGTATCCGTTGCGTGATCGGAGACTGAAGGAAGTGTCCGCAAGGCCGGAATCCAATGCCCTTCGACATTCACAAATATCTGGTGGGTACGAAGCCCAAGATTCATGACACACACCCTCAGCTGCTCGTTTTCCAGCCAGACTGCCTGCGGCTCAGGCATGAGGGTCACCCAGCCGCAAGCTTAGGCACAAAGTGGAGTTCGGCCGTCGAGCTAAACGTTACCAACAAGGGCTCCTGTATGAGTTCGCCATCTAATGCAAGCGCGAGGTCCTCAAGATCAGAACCTCTAAGGCTCGGGAATTTTTCAAGAAGCTCTTGAATTAAATCCCTATAACTCATTGCTTTGACTTCAGTTTCTAGAACACCGGTGCGTGTCTCGAGGTGACTTGAAAACCGAACAACCGCCATGATTAGCCCTGATTTAAAATCATGGATAACACATGCGGGGGTGAGCAAGGAATTTTCGTGACCGGCCGATCAATGGCATCACTGACGGCCGAGGCGACCGCGCCCAGTGGCGGCACGATGCCTGTTTCACCGACGCCCCTCACGCCAAAGGGATGGAAGGTGTTAGGAACTTCAACAATGATCGTTTCAATCTCTGGCAAATCAGATGCCAGCGGAATTCGGTAATCTAAAAACCCTGCGTTTTCCATAATCCCGTCGCTGTTGTAGACATACTCCTCATTCAAAGCCCAGCCAATCCCTTGAACGGCGCCGCCTTGAAACTGTCCCTCAACGTAGCTGGGATGAATGGCTTTACCCGCATCCTGAATCGCCGTATATCGGACCACATCCGTCTTGCCAGTCTCTTGGTCGACCTTCACATCACAAAGATGAACCGCAAAACTTGGGCCTGCCCCACGGGCATTGACGTTTCCGCGCCCAGATATCTGACCGCCGGTTTTCTCGGCAGAGGCACATATTTGCGCCAGCGTCATCTGATCGTCCCCTGCTAGGTTCAACACGACGCCATTTTTGTAGTCAACTTGCTCAGCGGTGACATTCCAAAGCGATGCAGCCCGTTGTTTAAGTTGCTCAACAACATCCTCAGCCGCTTCTATGACGGCCATACCCGTTGCAAAGGTGGTTCGGCTGCCACCGGTGGTTTGGTTATACGGTAAGGTTTCCGTATCTGCGACGATTGGATTGAGCCGATTGGGTTCAATACCCAGGACTTCAGCGGCCATCATTTGCATCGAGGCTCGGGAGCCGCCGATATCGGGTGATCCCTCAATAATCGTCCCTGTCCCATCTGGGTTTAGATTGAGGGTCACGCTTGATTGCCCCCCGATATTGAACCAAAAGCCGGCGGCAAGGCCCCGACCGCACCCTTCTCCGACGGGAGATTGATAATGCGGCGAACGCCGGGCAGCTTCTAAGCACTCTACCAGCCCGACTTCTTTGAGTTTGGGACCATAGATGGTTTGCGTACCTTCCTTCGCAGCATTCAACAATCTGAAGTCGATGGGATCTATATTGAGTTTTGCCGCTAACTCATTCATGGCCATCTCTGCAGCAAATTCCGCCTGGGGTGCCCCTGGGGCACGATATGCGGCGACCTTTGCCTTGTTGACCACGACGTCATAGCCTTCAACAAAGAGATTTGGAACGTCATAAGGCGTAAAGATCGTCATGCAGCCTGGCCCCATTGGCGAACCTTTAAAAGCCCCTGCCTCAAAATGTAGCGTGGCTTCCATTGCAACAATCTCACCCGATTGCTTGGCGCCAATCTTGACATGGGAACGGCTCGCGGACGCGGGGCCCGAGGCACGAAAAACCTCTTCTCGGCTCATGATCATTTTCACGGGCCGACCACTTTTTTTGGATAAGATCATCGCGACAGGCTCAAGATACACGGTGGTCTTGCCCCCGAAACCGCCGCCAATTTCGCTCGCAATGACCTTTACTTGGCCGAGTTTCATCTTAAGGAGTTTTGACACCGAGGCTCTAACGTCGAAATGACCTTGGGTCGATGCCCAAACCAGCGAAGGCGCTTTGTCATCGTAGCGTACGACGGTCGCATGAGGCTCGATGTAACCCTGATGAACCGTGGGCGTCTCGTAAGTTCGCTCCACAATGACATCCGCCTCGGCAAATCCAGAAGCCACATCGCCTTTCTTGAGTTCCATTCTCGAGGCCACGTTCGATGGTGTGGTTGCAGGCTCTGTGAGGCCTTGCGTCATCATATCCTCGTGAAGAAGTGGCGCGTCCTCAGCCAAGGCTGCATCGATGGTCATTACAGGGGGCAGCACCTCATATTCGACTTCGATGAGATTCAGTGCCATCGCTGCGGCGGCCTCGCTTGTGGCCGCAATGGCGGCAATCGCATGGCCGTGATACAAGACTTTTTTATCGGCGAGCACGTTACGCGCGAGATCTAAGACATCCATCATAGCCTCGCCCGCAGCGAAGGCTTCACTATTTACTGAGGGAAAGTCTTGGTGCGTCGCAACAGCCAACACATCCGGGTGTGCCTCTGCTTTGCTCACATCGAGTTTCTTGATTTTGGCGTGCGCGTGGGGACTCCGAAGTATTTTTCCCCATATCATGCCAGGTAATCGAAAATCAGCGCCGTAGTTTGCGCGCCCAGTCACCTTGTCAAAGCCATCGGGTCTGATTGTTCGCTGACCGATGTGCTGAAATTGTCTCGCTTCGCTCATATTACGAGGCCTCCTTTAGAACCGAAGCAGCATCCATGACTGCTTTGATGATTTTGTCATAGCCTGTACATCGACAAAGATTACCCGCCAAGAAGTAGCGAGCCTCCTCTTCCGTGGGATTTGGATTTTGCGCGAGCAACGCCTTGGTTGAAACGATGAGCCCTGGGGTGCAAATGCCGCACTGCAAGGCGGCATGTTCCAAAAACTTCTCTTGGATGACGTGCAACTGATCTTTGTCTGCGACCCCTTCGATCGTCTCGATCTTCGCGCCCGAGGCTTCAACCCCAAGCACGAGACAAGCACATACCAACTCACCGTCCATCACCACCGAGCAAGCACCACAGTCGCCCGATCCGCAGCCTTCTTTCGTGCCCGTGAGAAGCAAATCATTCCTCAGCATATTGAGAAGCGTCGTGCTTGGATCGATGAGGCATTCGACGGCCTCGCCGTTAATTTCGGTTTGTACGTGCGTCTTCATACTGCCTCCCTGGCTCTATCGGCCGCGATGCCGACAGCGCGCTTGGCCAGCACCCCGACGACATGTCTTCTGAATTCTGCGGTTCCCCTGCGATCAGATATCGGTTGAGACGCGGAGCTGGCAGCGTCTGCCACCGCTGCGAGGATGTCTGGGGTAATGATATTTCCGATGAGTAAGTCGCTTGCAGCAGCGACAATGATGGCCGTGGGGGCAACCGCGCCGATTGCGAGCCGGGCATCACGACAGATGCCGTCATCGTCAAGGGTAATGCTTGCGCCAGCACTTGCGACTGCAATATCCATCTCGGTTCTTGGGATAAAACGCAAATAGGCGTCTGAAGTTCTCGCACTCGGCCTTGGGAGCTCAATCTGCGTTAGGATCTCGCCAGCGGTTAAACAATTTCGGCCTACACCCGTCACGAAATCTTCTACCGGAACCGAACGCTCACCCTCAGGGCCCGCAATATGACACACCGCGCGGTTGGCAATGAGCGCTGGGATGGTATCTGCGGCAGGCGATGCATTGCAAAGGTTACCGCCAACGCTGGCCCTGCCCTGTACTTGAGACGAACCGATCAGGTATGCCGCTTCAACGAGACCCGGGAATAGCGCTTTAACATCCTCTCGGCGGGTCAACTTCGCACAACACAGTGAAGGCCCTAATCGAAGAGCCTCTGCATCGATCGATACCGTCTGCATGCCCTCTATTTTCTTTAGATCAACGATTAAACGTGCGTCACCCACCAATTTTTGCATCTGAATGATGAGGTCCGTTCCTCCAGCCATGACTTTCGATGGCAAGTCACTGCTTGCGAGCAGAGCGACAGCCTCGTCCACGCTGGTCGGCGCGTGGTAGGTTACTGCAACCATAATCTGTTCCTTGTTATCTCTTGGTGCATAAGAATAGCTGAGCCCCTTATAACATGAGTCCAATTGCTGGGAGAAGATCCAAACCGTGAAGACGCTCGATACTACCGATCAGAAGGCACGCTGATGCACCCCCCAGATAACCTAAAGGGCCTTTGACTGTCGTCTTCTTTGATAGAGAAAGACCGATGTTTGATAGAGAAAGACCGATGCCTGACAAGCCAAAACCCTCGGGTCGAAGGGTTTCGTCTTAAAAGCCAGCCCCGCCAGTTAGCCCACCAGATGTACGGCAGCGCCAATCAAGCTACCCAGCAATAAAATTAGCAGTGGAATCTCGCCCACCAGCATGCCTAACCCTCTGGATTTTGGGTCTTTGACGTACCCAATGGCATAAAGCTGCCGTCCAATGAGATAAACGCCCCCCAGCGCCGCGGCAGGATACTGACCCCAGAGGTAGCCGAAGCAAAAAAGTGAAGGAATGAGAATCACCAGCCGTTCCATCGTGTTGTAGTGGACTCGAAACCATCGATCAAAGATCTCATGGCCAGATGTCGCAGGCGCTGGGACGTTGTAGAGCCCTCTGGCTCGACCCACCATCAACCCAAAGCCCCAAAACTGAAGCAGCGCGAGTGCGCTCACAAACGCAATGATTTCCATAATGCAACTCTCTTGAATGGTGGTCGGACTTTAACCGAGAAGCCTACCTTCGCGCCAAGGATACTCGTTTAAAAAGCTTGGCGCTGAGTGCGGGACTGACCCGCGCTTAGGGGGAACCCTTGTGCCTTGGCCTCCTATGGCGGAAGGCTCGAAGGTTCAAAGGCTCAAAAAGCTGAGAGAGTGACTCAAATGGTTTGCAGGAAGTCAGTAATCGCCCGCAACCATCGACCCTGGGCCCGTCTTTACTAGGCTAGTCTGAGCGCTGTCTAGACTCGATACTTGTCAGAGCGTTGGAATGGGGGATTTTGGGCATCTCAAACTGAACTGCACCGCTCACTCGGCCGAGCGTGTAAAATAGGAGCGCGGATCAGTGCTTGGCGGTGACCCTTATGTGCAACAGCACGGCGCGCCGAAGCACTTTGGTTGGATTGAGATTCCGACTGGGCATGCTCTGCCCGCGGTGTTTGATCTTACCGATCGTATGAGGCGAAGGCATGTGCTGATGCTAGAGCACTCGCCCGCGGTCCTGCTTTGTCATAGTATCGGGTAGAACTCGGTACCTCCACTTAACGCTCGGACGCTTAATCACGTGAAAATTAGGCTCGCTACGGCTCGCGACGCTGAACAGATCGCACGCTTTAATCAGGCGATGGCCTTAGAAACCGAAAACAAGGTGCTTGACTGGGCAACTATTTCTGCAGGCGTCGAACGCATGGTGGCTTCGCCAGAATTAGGCTTTTATTTGGTCACGGAAAAATCAAACGAAACCGGTATTTCCGGTTGTTTAGGGGTCACGTTCGAATGGAGTGATTGGCGCAATGGCTTGTTCTGGTGGATTCAGAGTGTTTACATCGCGCCAGACTTCCGGGCCCAGGGCGTATTCAGCTCAATGTATCAGGAAGTCACTCGGTTGGCTCACCTTGAGCCCGATGTCATTGGCGTTCGTCTCTACGCTGAGCAAGACAATCAACGCGCGCTGTCGACGTACTTCAAACTAGGAATGATTGAGACCGATTATCGCTTGCTTGAGGCACTGTTCAACCGGTCGTCGAAGCGATGAACCTGTTCGATTATCCCTCACATCCGCGCTTTTACGATGAGGTACTGCGTCACCCGAACCGTGCTCGCGAGGGCATGGGCCCGCTCGCACAGTATTTGCGCAGACTCGAGAGCCAACAGGTCCGATCAAAGAGAGACGCCGCAGAACTCGCCATCCGCACGCTGGGTATTTCGTTCACCGTTTACTCAGATGGCGCCAACATCGATCGACAATGGCCTTTTGATATCGTGCCGCGCATCATTCAAGGATCTGAGTGGGATGGGATCGAAAAAGGACTCAAGCAACGGCTCAAGGCGCTCAATCTTTTTATTACCGATATCTATAACGAACAGCACATCATCAAAGAGGGCATCATCCCGGCAGATATTCTCCTCTCCTCCAGGGACTATCGACCAGAGTGTCAGGGCGTGAAGCCAAAATACAACGTCTGGGCCCATATTTGCGGCTCTGACTTGATCCGCGATCACACCGGCCAGTTCTTGGTTTTGGAAGACAACTTGAGGGTGCCCTCTGGCGTGTCTTACATGTTGGAAAATCGCAATGTGAGCAAACGGGTTGTTCCGGAATTGCTCAATAAACTGCCCATTCGCCCGATGGATGATTATCCGTCTCAACTGTTTGATACCTTGTGCTCTATTTCCCCACGAGCGAAAAAGCGCCCAGAAGTTGTGGTGCTCACGCCGGGCATCTACAACTCTGCCTATTTTGAGCACGCGTTCCTCGCCCAAAGAATGGGCGCTGAGCTGGTAGAAGGTGGAGACTTGTTTGTCGATTCTGACGATTGTGTCTACATGAAAACCGTCGAGGGCCCCTCTCGTGTTGACGTCATTTATCGACGTATTGATGATTTATTCCTAGACCCGGAAGTGTTCCATCCAGATTCGATGCTCGGCGTCCCCGGTCTCATGCGGGCGTGGCTGAACGGCAATGTTGCCCTGGCAAATGCACCGGGCGTCGGCGTTGCAGACGACAAAGTAGTCTACACCTATGTGCCGGACATGATTCGCTTTTATTTGGGTGAAGAACCGATTTTGCCAAATGTGCCCAGTTATCTCTGCTCTGATGCAGACCAGCGCGCGTTTGTGCTCGATCATCTGGAGTCGTTGGTGGTCAAGCCTGCCAACGAGTCCGGAGGATACGGAATGTTCATTGGCTCTAAGGCGGCTCCTGAGCAGTTCGATGAAATTACCCGGCTCATCAAGAAAACACCTAGAAACTACATGGCGCAACCTATTATTAGCCTCTCAACCGTCCCCACGCTGATTGATCAGCAGCTCGAGCCGCGTCACGTCGATTTGCGACCATTTACGCTACAGGGTGCGGAGTCACATGTAACTGCGGGGGGGCTAACGAGAGTGGCACTGGTCAAGGGCTCATTGGTGGTCAATTCATCTCAGGGGGGTGGCAGTAAAGACACCTGGGTCGTTGACTTCGACAAGGCATTTTGAATCATGCTGTCACGCGTTGCAGAGCGTTTATATTGGTTCGGACGTTATCTCGAACGCGCTGAGTCCACTGCCCGATTGCTCTCGGTCTATACCAATTTATTGTTAGATCTCCCCAACGTGCAATTCCTGTGGCCCGCTTTGGTTCAGATCACCGGCTATGAGCAAGGGTTTCACCAACGGTTCAAGCATACGACCGAGCGCAATGTCGTCCGGTTTTTACTCGATGATCCGCGTTGCTCTCTCCGGTACTGCGTCACTCAAGCAAGGGAAAATGTGCGCACGAGTCGAGATCTCATGCCCAATGAAGCTTGGGAAAAGATTAATGAGCTTCAGTTACTTTTGAGTCAAACCGACCTGGGGAGGATCAGCCGAGAGGATCGACACATCCTCTTGAGTAATGTGATTGACTTGTGTCTCGAATTGACCGGCTATTTGAGTGGCAGCATGAGTCGGCAGCTCCCCTATTATTTTCTGAAGATTGGTCGACAAATTGAGCGCGCAGATATGACCACTCGGGTCATCGACGTCGCTTGTTTGAATTTAATGAGCAGTCGAACCCAATCGGATGAAGCCAGTGACAATATCCTCTGGATGGGGGTGCTGAGTTCCTTAAATGGGTACCAAATGTACCGGCAAGAGGTGCAAGATCGCGTCCAAGGCCTCTTGGTGACTGATTTTCTGATGAAAGATGATGCCTTCCCCCGAAGTGTAAGGCACGCGATCTTGGAGGCAAAGGATAGCCTTTCGAAACTGCCAAGACATTCGGACGCCAAAGCACTTGCTGATGCGCTTTCTGAACAGCTCGGACATCTGGATATGGCGTCGATGATTGATTCCGGTCGTTTACACGCGTTTATTGATGACATCCAGGCGGATATCAGCGCCATTCATGCAAACATCGCGGAAACCTGGTTTTTGCGCTGAACGCGCTTGCCAGATGCTAGTTTGATTCAGAAATCGAATGATCCCAAGCCTTGCTCCAGGCGAGCGGCGGCATGTTACTGAACGCCTCTTTGAGACGTTGATCCCAGGCAGACTTTACTTGTCGCAAGTATTCGCTACTTTCCTCG
>Ga0181580_10004704_pt1 | contig 11070 bp, 12 predicted proteins | sample 071ome_23_FD_132413 | JGI IMG/M metagenome (GOLD analysis project Ga0181580, IMG submission 132413) | Coastal salt marsh microbial communities from the Groves Creek Marsh, Skidaway Island, Georgia - 071403BT metaG (megahit assembly) | ecosystem: Environmental > Aquatic > Marine > Intertidal...
AGGAATTAAAATGATGGCCTATGATATGTCCAACATATTTGCCCGGATTCTGCGGGAAGAACTGCCATGCAAAAAAGTCGCTGAGGATGAGCACACATTGGCCTTTGAGGATATAAATCCGCAGGCACCGACACACATCCTTGTTATCCCAAAGGGTCACTATATTGACTGGACTGATTTCGCCAGAAACGCATCGCCGGATGAACAGGCCGCCTTCACGCGGATGATTGGCCATGTGGCTGAAATCGCCGCTGTTGATGGCACGGGTTACCGGGTGATTTCCAACATAGGCGGGCACGGGCATCAGGAAGTGCCGCACCTTCACATGCATGTTCTTGGCGGTGCGCCACTTGGTCCAATGCTGTCACGCGTATCGGGCTAACCAATTGAAAATTCTATTATTCTAATATACTTGCAGCGGAAAAATCCTGCCTGCATCATGGCGCCATAACTTTATGGAGCCAGTTGGCGCATGCACGCCAGAATAAACACCGTCGCATTTCGTGGCATAGAAACCATCGATGTTGATGTGCAGGTTCACATTACCAATGGTTTGCCCGCGATGGCCATTGTCGGCTTGGCTGACAAGTCGGTTGCCGAATCCAAGGAACGTGTGCGGGCGGCGCTGGCCTCGATTGGTCTGGCGATGCCACCCAAAAGGATAGCCGTCAATCTGTCACCTGCCGATGTGGTAAAAGAGGGAGCGCATTTTGATCTTCCGATTGCCGTCGGTTTGCTTGTGGCCATGGGCGTATTACCGGCAGACAGCGTTGCCGATTGCCTGATTCTTGGAGAGCTGTCTCTTGCTGGCGCTGTTCAGCCTGTTTCCGGTACATTGTCTGCGGCATTGGCTGCCTCGGCCGCGGGATTGAGGTTGATTTGCCCGATGGCATGTGGCGGCGAGGCGGCATGGGCCGGCGATATCGATGTTCTGGCGCCGCCTGATTTGACGTCGTTGCTTAATCATCTGCGCGGCGAACAAATACTCACAGCACCAAAGCCCCATATAGAGCCGGATCGCGGCCAATATCTTGATATGGCGGATTTGCGCGGTCAGGAAACGGCAAGACGCGTTCTGGAAATTGCCGCTACAGGCCAGCATAATCTGTTGATGCTTGGTCCACCCGGGGCGGGAAAATCAATGCTCGCGGCGCGTCTTCCCGGCATTCTTCCTGATCTTGATGCGCGCGAGGCGCTGGAGGTAACGATGTTGCATTCGGTGGCAGGCCAGCTTGCCGCCGGTGGTCTCATTCAAAGGCGTCCCTTCCGTGAACCGCATCATTCGGCTTCAATGGCGGCGTTGGTTGGCGGTGGGGCACGGGCAAAGCCGGGTGAAATTTCTCTGGCGCATAATGGCGTACTTTTTCTTGATGAGCTTGCCGAATTTTCCCGCCCGGTTCTGGATGCGCTTCGCCAGCCTCTGGAAACGGGTCAGGTTGTTGTTGCGCGGGCAAACCATCATGTGACATATCCGGCGCGCTTTCAGCTGATTGCCGCAATGAACCCGTGCAGATGTGGTTATCTTGGTGATCCGGCCAGAGCATGCAGTCGGGCACCCCAATGCGGGCGCACATATAGTGCCAGCATTTCTGGACCGATGCTTGACCGATTTGATCTGATTATTGAGGTGCCAGAAGTTTCAGGCGATTTGCTGTTCGCAAGCAAAACCGCAGAGGCCAGTGACAAAATTGGCGCGCGCGTGATCGCGGCACGTTTATTTGCAGAGGAGAATGGCCTTGATAGCGCCTTTTTCGCCGCCGCTGAGACCACTGATCATCTATTGCAGAACAGAAATGAAATTGCAGCCCCGGCTGTAGAATTGCTGAAATCTGCAATTGCCAAACGCCACCTTACCGCGCGTGGTTTTTTCAGGGTTCTCAGGGTTGCCAGAACAATTGCCAATCTCGCCGCAACCCGGCAGATCCAGCGTGATCATATTGCCGAGGCCTTGGCCTACCGCATGATGCTGTTGCTGGCGTAAGTTGGCCGGTTGCGTTCAATCGCATCCCATGTGAGGCTGGCAATATCAACGCCCGAAAGGCGCTGGATTTCGCGGATACCGGTTGGCGAGGTCACGTTGAGCTCGGTAAGGTAATCACCGATGATGTCAATACCGACAAATAGCAAGCCACGCCGTCTTAACTCAGGGCCTATGGTTTTACAGATATGTTTGTCGCGGCTGGTCAATTCGGTGGCACCGGCTGTTCCTCCGGCATGAAAGTTTGATCTTGCCTCATTGGCTTCAGGAAGACGGTTCACAGCACCCACTGCCTCGCCATCAACAAGAATGACACGCTTGTCGCCCTTGCGAACGGCAGGCAGGTATGCCTGTACCATCACCGGTTCACGCGACTGAGCAAAAAACATTTCCAGAAGGGAGTTGATGTTTTGGTCGTTTGGTTGCAGCCGGAACACGCCTGCCCCGCCATTTCCAAACAGCGGCTTTATAATAATATCCTTGTGTGTTTCGCGGAACGCCTTGATTGCAGATGGGTCACGACTGATCAGGGTTGGTGGCATCAATTCCGGATATAATGTAACCAAAAGCTTTTCCGGCGCATTGCGGACTTCGGCTGGATTATTTATCACCATTGTCGAGGCAGGCAACATTTCCAACAGATGCGTGGCGGTGATGTACGCCATATCAAAAGGCGGGTCCTGCCGCATCAGGATGACATCAAAATCCGACAGCTTGCGCCGCGTCATTTCACCGGCGACATAGTGATTGCCAATCTCGTCCTTCAGGGACAAGTCATGCCCAACCGCTTCTACAACCCCTTCATTGAGCGATAACATGTCGGGGGTGTAGCACCATAATTCATGCCCGCGGCCCTGCGCGGCGAGGCCAAGGGCAAAACTTGAATCACCTCGAATGTCGATGGCCGCGACGGGGTCCATCTGGATGGCAACGCGTAACCGCATTGTCTAGTCGCGCTTGTCCGTAGCAAGGATGATGTAATTGACAACCTGCTGGGCGAAACGAAGTTCTTGCGCGTGGGTAACGACTTTGTTCATTTCATCGGTATCTGTGGCAACGCCGGAGAGATAAACGACACCATTGACCACATCAATGCTGTAATTCAAAGAAGAGATATCGGGATCAGCAATCAATTTGCCACGCAATTGCGCGCTGGCAGCAAGGTCTTTGGCAATATCCTTGATTGACGATTGGTCGGTAACCTGAAGTTCATTCACCACCTCGCGCACCCCTTTAATCTCCCAGGCTAGCTTTGTTGCCAGGATTTTCTCCTCTGGTGTCTTCACCTTGCCGGTCATCAACACCGCACCATCATTGACAGCGACGTCAACAGCGGTTGAAAGGCTGGCATCATTCTGAATGAATTTGTCATGCAGCTTGGTAAGGATCACACCGTCCGAAACAGATGTTGAGATACCCTTTTCAGTTGTTGATGCGGCGACTGCGGCGGTGCCAACACCAAAGAGTGCGCCAGCACACCCCGATAATCCAAGGCAGGCAACAATAAGTATGGCGGCAAGAACGGGAGCAGATGGTCGGGCGATGTGATTCATCAGTTTATCCTGAATGTGGCGCATGTCGTGCCCCTTAATTTGCCGTTTTGCGAATCGCCGGTCAAGCGCTTTGCTGATATGGGTATCATCGACTGGCCTGCCATGCATTTTTGTAATGTCGCCACAAAGGTGGCCAGACGCTGTAATCAAAATGGAACAGAATGACATCAAAACGCCATTCAAAATCCAGTGAGAATCCTTTCTGCGCGACATATAATTCTGCGGCACGCGATATTCTTTGTTGCTGGTGGCGGGTAATGCCGTGCCAGTTTTCCAATCGCCTGCGAAATTTGATTTCAACAAAGATCAGTCGCTTACCTTTGCGGGCGATGATGTCAATTTCACCGACGACACTGCGCCACCGGCGCGCAAGAATGACATAGCCGGAAATCAGAAGCATAAGCGCAGCCAATCCTTCAGCGCTGCGCCCGGCTATTTCGGCAGTTTTACGATCTGACATTCCGCCTCCTTATTCTGAGGGGTCTTGTTCGGAGGATTTGCCGTCCGGCAGCTGTAATGCAAATTGGTAAACTTTCCGCCGTGGCAACCCGGTCATATCTGCCACTGCATTCACAGCGTCACGTAAACTGCTTTTTGTCATTTCCTGACGCAACAGCATCGCCAGATCGACATCATTAAATTCTGCGTCTGAGGCTTGAAAGCCTTCGACCAAAAGAACCAGCTCGCCTTTGATTGTCTCGCGCCGCGAGAATATTGTTGCCAGCTCGGGCAGCGGTGCACGGATGATTTCTTCATGCATTTTGGTTAATTCGCGGGCAACGACGCCAAGTCGAGGGCCAAGCACATCAGCCATCGTCTCCAGCGTGCGGCACAAACGGCGGGGTGACTCAAACCAGATCATTGTCATGGGAATCCGGCTCACTTGCTGAATGGCGTCGCGGCAGGCTTTGGCGGTAGAAGGCAGAAAGCCGGCAAACATGAATTGGTCACTTGGCAGGCCGGATACCGCCAGCGCGGCAAGTGGCGCACTTGGCCCGGGAATTGCCGTAACTGTGAACCCATGCTCATGACAGGCCGCAACAAGCTTGTAACCCGGATCGGATATCAGTGGGGTGCCGGCATCGCTGACAAGCACAACAACCTTGCCGTCACCAATATCGGCCAGCAGACGCGGGCGCATGGTGGCGCCATTGTGATCATGATAGGGCACCAGACGAGCGGCGGTTGTTCGTCCTGTCAAAGCCAGCAATTTGCGGGTGGTTCTTGTATCCTCACAGGCGATGATGTCGGCCTGCTCCAGTGCCGATGCCGCGCGCCCCGACAAATCACCCAAATTGCCAATTGGCGTGGATACAATCTGCAAACATCCAGACATCAGCGGTCTATCACCCCATTTGCCCGCGACAGAACACGTGGCATCATGTTGCGGCGGCTTTGATATGGCAGCGGCTCTGCCAAACCTGCTTATACCGCCTGCGTCAATTCATAGCGCAATAATGACATTGGCGCAAAAAGCCTGCATTATCGATTTGCTATGAGGGAGATTGATGATGCGGGCGCCGCTTCAATTTACATTTATTTTACTGCTTGGGCTGGGGCTTGCGGCCTGCGGTGCCACAACACCGCCGCCGAAACCGCCATCGTTAAAAACAGCCACTGAAGAAACGACCAAATCGCAGACGCCCGCCGCCACATCAGAGGCACAGGATGCTGATCATGTGGCTGTCACAGAAGTTACACCACCACAGCCCAAGCCACGCGTTGTCCCGTCCGTGACAGTAAAACCAAAGCTTGCGACTGACGATCAAGACGCATTGGCATCTGCAGAAGACCAACATCAGAAAAAACCCGGAGACACGGATGATAAAATCACGGACAGCGATATTTCTGAAAAACCGTTTACCGAGCAAAACACGGATGATGTGATCAACAGCATCATCTGGAAGATCCAGTCGGAGGTGGCGCGCAAGCCTGCACCGCCGGAACCACAAATACCCGAAGGCCAGGACCCGTCGCTTACCAGAGATGCGCTTGAGGCGGCCTTTGCTTTACTGGCACAAAAAGGCGCGCCGTCTTCAACAGTCGAATTACAACGTGACTGGTCGGAAAAGAAGGCCGCAGGTGTGACGCGGGTGGCGCTGTTGGTGCCGCTTTCCGGACCTTATGCCAATCTTGGCAGTGAGTTGCGGCGCGGTGCCGAACTTGCATTATTTTCCGCCAGTAATCCTGCTCTGGAATTGCTTGTCTTTGACACGGCCGGCGGCAACAAGGCACGCTCGGCTGCCATGGCGGCGGTCTCGGCTGAAACGGATATCATCATCGGTCCGCTTTTTACCAAGGCCGTTACCGAAGCGCGAAATGTCGCCGAAGGCGCGGGTGTCCCGATGTTGTTGTTGTCGAATAATGCCCGTGCGACCTCGCAGGGAAGCTGGCTGATGGGATATGTCCCCGAGCAAGAACTTGACCTGTTGATCGACCATGCAATTGCTGCCGGACGCAACCGCTTTGCAATCATCGCCGAGAATACAGTTTATGGAAACCGTCTCGCCTCGCACGCCCAGTTTCGTCTCAGGCAAAAAGGGGTGCCGCCACGCGATACGATGGTTCTTCGCAAGGAGGCTCTGACAAGCGAGGATTTGCTGAAGCGGGCGATCCGGAATTTTGCCCGTTATGTTGAGGCTGCTGATGGTGAAACAAAACAGAAGACACCGCCGGTGTTTGACGCCTTGATTTTTGCCGGTGATGCGGAATTTGCACTGCGAACGGCGCCCGTTCTGGCTTATTACGATCTGGCCGGGAATGACGTTTTGTATCTTGGCAATACCCAGTGGAATCAGTCGCGCCTGTTTATGGAACCATCGTTGCAAGGCGGCTTGTTCGCGTCACGACCAAGCGCCGATGACACCATGTTTGGCAAAAAATGGAGCGCTGTATGGCAAGACCGACCGGGTTTGCTGGCGCGCCTGAGCTTTGATGCGGTGGCACTTGCCGGTGTTTTGTCCAGAAAGGATCGCGCAAGCTGGCGCGATGAGCTGTTGTCGGATGTGGGCTTCAAAGGGGTCAGCGGCGCGTTTCGCTTTTTGCCCGGTGGAGCCAATCTCAGGGCGTTTGAATTGCGCCAGATCGAGAATGGTGCAAGCAATCTTTTACAGGCAGCGCCGGATCGAATTTAGCGGCAAACCCCTTTTTTGATCCGCAATGTCAGGCAAGAATGTCGGCCAGTATGCGGTTCAAAAACAGCCGCCCTTTTTGTGATGTTTTAAGGCGCGTACCGTCTGCATGTGGAACCAGCTCAAGAAGTTTGTTGTCGAGATGCGCTGTTAATGCGGCTTCATCAAGCCAGTCGCTTCTCGTCCCACAGTGATTTTCGACATGCTGCAGGCACACGCCTTCGGTAAGACGCAAACCCATCATCAACATCTCGGCAGCATGATCGGATGCGCATTCAATTTGCTCTGTTTCGATGGCATGGCCCTGTTCAGCCGTCAGCGCCAGCCAGCTTGCAGGATTGCGCCGGGTTGCAAGTGCGACACGATTGCCACCATGGTTAAAACGGCTATGTGCACCAGGACCAATCCCAATCCAGTTCTGGGCCCGCCAATAGATCAAATTATGTCGGCATTCATGGCCGGGCCGGGCATGGTTTGACACCTCATAGGCGGGCAGGCCAGCCCCCGCCATTATGTCGTTTGTAACCTCAAATTGCCGAGCCACTGTATCATCTGGCCCGGTCATCACATCGCCCCTGTTCGCGCGCGAATAGAAGGCCGTGCCCTGTTCGATGGTCAGTTGATAAAGTGACAAATGGTCCAGTCCAAGTGATAATAGGCGGGCAAGTACATTCTGCCATTCGCCGACGGACTGATCCGGAAGCCCATAGATCAGATCAACCGAAACACGCGAAAAATGCTTTTGTGCTGTCTCTATGGCCGACAGCGCTTCTGCCGCTGAATGTTCCCGGCCCAAAAAGGCCAGATGTGCAGGCGCCAACGCCTGAACTCCCAACGACACTCTGTTCACACCGGCAAGATGAAATGCCGCCAGATTATCCGTTTCAACCGATGTGGGATTAGCCTCTGCGGTAATTTCGATATCGTCTTCGCATCCGAAAATCCGGTCTGCATGATCAATCACCGATGCCAGCGTTGCCGGTGGCATCAAACTTGGCGTCCCACCGCCGAAAAAGATTGAATGAAGCCTGGGTCTGTCCGGAAGGCGCGCCGCCAGAGACGTCAGCTCACGGCGCAATCCTTCGGCAAACCCGTCCTGATCAATGCTTTCTGATACATGTGAGTTGAAATCACAATAGGGGCATTTTGATTTGCAGAATGGCCAATGCACATAGAGGCCGAGCCTGTTTCCGGTATTTGCCCCACCTGTGGTCATCACGCAAAACAGGCACGAAGAAGCTGGTCAAAGGCATCGGCACGATGCCCGATTGCGTGTTTGAGCGCCGGGTCCATTTCACCAAATGTCTGGTCATAGCCGTTGGCGATAAACATCGGGTCATAACCAAAGCCGTTCGTGCCACGCGGTGGCCAGACCAGAGTGCCATCGACACGGCCCTCAACAGTGACGTCAAAACCGTCTGGCCAGACCAGAGACAAGGAACAAATGAAATGAGCGCGCCGATCATCACTGCCGCTCTCGGCTAATTTCTTCTCGACCAGTTGCATTGCCATGGCAAAGTCTTTTTCCGGCCCGGCCCAGCGGGCTGAATATATTCCCGGATCACCGTTCAGCGCCTCAACTACGAGACCTGAATCATCAGCAAGTGCCGGCAGTGACGTTGCCTGTGCCGCGGCTTGTGCCTTAAGCCGCGCGTTGCCGGTAAAGCTGGTCTCGGTCTCTTCAGGTTCCTCAAGGCCGAGTGTGGCCGCTGAAAGAACCTCAATCTGCCGGTCAGCGAGCAGCTCATTAATCTCGCGCAGTTTGCCCTGATTATGCGTAGCCAGAACAAGTTTATCTTCAGCAAATATGCGCATCGAATCCTCTTTGATTAAATAGTCTACCGCGTACCTGCGGCCACCGCGTCCCGCTGCATCTCAAAAAGCGTTGCGCAACCGCTCTCGGCAAGATCAAGCATCTGATTAAGTTCAATCCGGGAAAAGGGTCTCTCTTCACCCGTTGCTTGAATTTCAACAAGGCCCTTTTCTGCACTCAGAATAAAATTGGCATCGATCTGGGCGTGGCTGTCTTCATCATAGTCAAGGTCGATTACGGCCATATCATTATATATGCCGCATGAAATGGCTGCCACTTGGTCAATCAGTGGCTGGCGAGTGATCACGCCATCGAGCAGCAGTTTTTCACAAGCAATACGAAGCGCCACCCACGCACCGGTAATGGAAGAGGTGCGTGTTCCGCCATCTGCCTGAATGACATCACAATCAATTTTGATCTGGCGTTCACCAAGGGCTTCAAGATCGGTGACGGCGCGCAAGGACCGACCAATCAGGCGTTGGATTTCAAGTGTACGTCCGCCCTGTTTGCCGCGTGCCGCCTCGCGATCAGACCGCGAATGCGTGGATCTTGGCAGCATGCCATATTCCGCGGTGACCCAGCCCTTGCCGCTGTTGCGCAAAAATGGTGGAACGCGCTCATCAATTGAAGCTGTGCAAAGGACATGGGTATGTCCGAATTTAGCAAAGCATGATCCCTCTGCATGCAGGGAAAAACCAGGCTCAAGGGTGATTGGTCGCAGGGCGGCAACTTCGCGGCCAGATGGACGTGATCCGGATGAGGTGGACATGATGATCTCGCAAAACTATATCTCAAAGAGGGACAACATGGATAGAAACCATGGCCCCGGGGCGTTCTTATGGGTTACCTGTGCAACACCGCCAGCGCAAGATGTTTATCACCATTGACAATGCGCCCCATTGACCGAACTTATCTGTCTAACATAGGTTTTGATCATGACTGATGAGGCCCAAAAACAACTCACCCCGCGCGCGCTGGAGATTTTCCACCGGCTTGTCGGTGCCTATCTCGACAGCGGCCAGCCGGTCGGGTCAAAAACATTGTCGCAATTGATGGACCGTGATCTTTCGCCGGCGTCCATTCGCAGCAATATGAGTGATCTCGAGGATGCCGGATTGTTGTTTGCGCCGCATACCTCGGCGGGCCGCATTCCCACCGAGACCGGCCTTCGCATGTTTGTCGACGGGCTGATGGAATTCAACCGCGACATTTCAAAGACAGAGAGATTATCAATCGATGGCGAATGCGCCGCCCGCGGGATCAGCGTTGCCGAGCTTTTGGACAAGACCAGCAAAACCTTGTCTGGTTTGTCGCGTTGCGCCAGCCTTGTCCTGTCACCTGCCAGTAATGCTGAATTACAGCATTTCGAGTTTGTGCCAATCGGCACGCGGCGGGCACTTGCGGTACTTGTGCGAACGGATGGTCAGGTAGAGAACAGGATCATAGACCTACCCGAAGGGGTGCCCCAATCAGCCCTTATCAGGGCAAGCAACTATATGACTGCCCGTCTTGCCGGCCGGGACATGGATTCAGCAGCAAAACTCATACGCCAGGAAATCGCCGAACATCGCGCGGAGCTTGATGAGCTGTCTGCTGAACTGGTCGAACAGGGGGTGGGCCTGTGGTCCGATGGCAAAGGTGGCGATGAGGCCGCACTGATCATGCGCGGTCAGGCCAATTTGTTGGATGATGTCACTGCCGGAGATCAACTTGGCCTGATCCGGGATTTGTTTGATGCGCTTGAAGCTCGCGAGAATGCCTTGCGTCTTCTGGACGCGACGAGTCATGGCGAAGGTGTGCAAATTTTCATTGGCGCCGAGAACAAGCTTTTTGCCAATACCGGCTGCTCGTTGGTGATTGCGCCCTATCGTAATTCTGACCGGGCGGTTGTTGGCGCAATTGGTGTTATTGGCCCGCGGCATATGAATTACGCCCGGATCATTCCGATGGTGGATTACACAAGTCGCGCCCTATCGCGGGTTCTGGGCAGATAGCCGTTTGCGGTCTTTCTTTTGATCGGCGATCGTGCTGTTCACGGGAAAAGCCGCGCAATCAACATCGAAGCCTCATCGATCTGAAACAGAATTTTACCAATGATAACGCGGAGCTCGGTTGGCAGATAGCCAATTGAATAAAGCCCGACGACAAGGCCACAAACAGCAAGCACCATGCCTGCGGTAACCGGCAGAACAGATTTTGACCAATGATAGTATCTGCCCCCTGCAAAGCTGTGGCGACAGGCCGGGCATAAAAATTTAACACGCCGAATTTCCAGCGGTTTCCCGGGGGCGATTAGACGCAGGCCACATTTCTGGCATGAGGTGAGATGATGACGCTCCTGAACGGCGACGGCGGCCGGTGCCGCATTCTGCTTTTCTATGAGATTTATCCTGCCACAGCTGTGGCAGGATACCGGCATGCCATAAAAATTGCTTAACACATCGGGTAGTTGGCCCGGCTCCTGACAATGGTGGCAGTTTAAAATCATCATTCATCGCCAATCGGTTCGTGTCGTCTCACAAGGGAGGATCGACAGCGATGATAAGCGATTCAGGTTAATTTAAAGTGAATGCCGGCCAGTTTGCTGTTGCCTTA
>Ga0181580_10004707_pt1 | contig 11069 bp, 10 predicted proteins | sample 071ome_23_FD_132413 | JGI IMG/M metagenome (GOLD analysis project Ga0181580, IMG submission 132413) | Coastal salt marsh microbial communities from the Groves Creek Marsh, Skidaway Island, Georgia - 071403BT metaG (megahit assembly) | ecosystem: Environmental > Aquatic > Marine > Intertidal...
ATAAATGAGAGTATGGGTTTGCACTGCTAACTGGTCTTGAATCAGAGTCACTTAAGAAATATAACCCATTTTCAACAGCATCATCTAAAATTTTATTAAGCTCCTGATCTTCATTTATTGAATTAGAAAAATCAGTATAAGCATACTGAACACTTACCTTATCCCATTCTCCAATATCTTTTGCATATGCATTATCAATATTTATCTGATTATCTTTATATGAGATTTTTGGGTGTGGGTAATCCATTACTGAAACCCTATCATTAGCACTAGAAATAAAATTATGACCAAAGCCAAGAGTATGTCCAATCTCATGCGCAGACAACTGTCTAATCCGATCTAAAGAAGTTTCTTTTATAAGTTTTTTATTCTCTTCTGAATTAGGATTGTCTATTAGCCCACTAAGAATCATATAATCTTGTCTAACTCTTAGGCTTCCTAAACTTACTTGTCCTTTTATAATCTCTCCTGTTCTAGGATCAACAATGCTGGCTCCATAACTCCACCCTCTTGTTGATCTATGAATCCACTGAATTAAATTATATCTTACATCCATCGGATCAGCATCTTCAGGTAAAACCTCAATTCTAAAAGCATCTTTATATCCAGCACTTTCAAATGCTTGATTCCACCATTTTCCTCCTTCAATAAGAGCTGACTTTACTGGCTCTGGCGTACCATTATCTATATAATAAATAATAGGTTCTGTAGGCTCGCTTATTTCTTGATCAGGGTATTTTTTATTTAGTCTATGTCTAACTATAAATCTCTGTTCTAGCTTTTCATCAATTGGAGTTGAATAGTCATAGACTATGAAAGGATTACTTCCGCTTCTAGGATCAAATTTTCTTTTTTTATATTTATTATCAGGAAGTTCAACAAAAGAATGATGTTGATTGACAGTAATATTTGATGCTGTTGGAGTAACACTTCTAACAAGATTTCCAATAGGATTACCAGTAAAAGTTAATATTACATCAAATTCTATATTTTTTGGAAATGCTTTAGTTCTATCAAGTTCAATTGCTGACATTGATTTATTTAGAGAATAATTACCAGAATTAGAATACCTTAATCTTTGCTCAACACCATGGGCATCATTAACAAGGAAAGGTGTTAAATCTATTATGTAATTATTATTTTTTTCTTCAATTATTTCAAATGAAAACAAAACAGATCTTGCAAAAGCTTCCTCAACAGCCTTATTTTCAAGGTTATTATCAGAATTTGAAACATATCTAGTATTTGGTTGAACCATCAAAATTTTATTACCTCTTTTTGTAAAAAAAACTATTCTTGTATTACCTAGTTGACCTCTATCCAATCCAAGATCATTGTTTCCAATCCCTCTACTTAAAGAGTTTATATACAAAAATTCTTTGTCAAGATTTTTTATCTCAAGATGTATTTTACCTGAACTATTAATGTAAGAAAAATTCATAAAACCTTCAAAATCAATATTTTGAGAAAAAATTAAATTTGAAAATATAAGTAAAATAAATAGTGTTTTTTTCATGAGTAATTTTTTAGAAATATAATTTTTTTTTTTGAGATCATATAATTAATTTGAACCATGTTTTCTAAAGAAAATTTAAAGGGAATTAAAAAACGTATTGATACGTTAAGGGGGTTTCTTTGACCTAGAATCTAAAAATTCCTTACTTTCTAATTTAGAAAACAATGCTTCTGATCCAAATTTCTGGTCGAATCCTAAAGATGCAGAAAAAATTGTAAAAGAAATACAACAAATTAAATCCTCAATATCTGAATTTGAAGTTTTAGTCAATAAGTATGATGATATTACAGTTTTAGCTGAATTTCTCTTAAATAAAGAGATTAATGAAAATGAGATTAACGAGTCATACAAAGAATTAGAGAGACTTATTGAAGATATGGAATTTAGAGTGATGCTTAGTAAAAAAGAAGATTCTATGTCTGCAATTCTTCAAATTACTGCTGGAGCTGGTGGAACAGAATCATGTGATTGGGCTGAAATGCTTTTAAGAATGTATTTGATGTGGGGGGAAAAAAACAATTATAAAGTCAAAGAACTAAACAACCAACCTGGTGATGTGGCTGGAATAAAAACTGCTACGATTCAAATTGATGGTGACTTTGCTTTTGGATGGCTAAAAGGAGAAAATGGTGTTCATAGACTAGTAAGAATATCACCCTTTGATAGTAATGCAAAAAGACACACCTCTTTTGCATCTGTATATGTATATCCACTAGTGGATGATTCAATTGAAATTATGATTAACCCTTCTGATTTGTTATGGGAGACTATGAGAGCTGGTGGAGCTGGAGGTCAAAGTGTAAATAAGTTAGAAACTGCTGTAAGACTTAAACATAAGCCAACGGGTATTACAATTGAAAACTCAGAGACAAGATCTCAGTTAGATAATAAACAAAAAGCACTCATGCTACTTAAATCTCAGCTTTATGAGATTGAGATTCAAAAAAATAACGAGGAAAGAAAAAAAATTGAAGATTCTAAGAAAAAAATTGAATGGGGGTCACAAATTAGAAATTATGTATTACACCCATATAAAATAATTAAAGATGTCAGAACTGGATATGAGTCAGGTAACACAGATGCTATTCTAAATGGAGATATTAATGATTTCTTAAAATCTTATCTTTTAAGGAATGCTTAATTAAAAAGGTATATTATCCTCATCATCTTTATTTGAAGGTTCAGTAAAGTCAGTTAATTTATTATCTGAATTAAGCTTTGACTGAAATTCAAAAGGTGAATCAAAACTATCAATATCTTCAAATTTACCAAGATTAGCAATAAATTTAAGTTTAATAGAATCTAAAGCACCATTTCTATGCTTTGCTACAATAAACTCACCTTGACCTTCAGATGGAGTTTTCATATCATCATCCCATTCAGTTATACCATAATATTCAGGCCTATATAGGAATGATACAATATCAGCATCTTGCTCAATTGCACCTGATTCTCTAAGGTCTGAAAGGATTGGTCTTTTAGTTCCACCCCTTGTCTCTACTGCTCTTGAAAGTTGAGATAAAGCAATCACAGGAATATTTAACTCTTTTGCTAATGCTTTAAGATTTCTAGAAATTGTAGATATTTCCTGTTCTCTATTACCTGCCTTGTTAGAGGATCCTAGATTCATCAACTGGAGGTAATCAATAATAATTAGTTTAATACCATGAGAGGAAGCTAATCTTCTGGCTTTTGCTCTAAGCTCAAAAATTGTTAGTGCTGCACTATCATCAATGTATAATGGTGCTGATTCAAGATCAGATACTTTTATATTTAACTGCTGCCACTCATGATCTGCAAGTTTACCTGTTCTTAGTTTATCAGACGAAAGACCCGTCTCAGATGATATAAGTCTTGTAATAAGTTGAACTGATGACATCTCAAGAGAGAAAAAAGCAACTGGTATTTTCTTCTGCACAGAAACATTTCTAGCCATTGATAAAGCCAAAGCAGTTTTACCCATACCTGGCCTTGCAGCGACAATAATTAAATCACTTGGTTGCCAACCAGATGTAAGCCTGTCAAGTTTATCAAATCCAGTTGATATTCCACTAAGACCTTCTTGTTTAGAGATTTCCTCAATTCTATTTTTAGCTTGTATTACAAGATTTTGAGCTGTTTCAGATGATCCTTTAATATTATTTTGAGCAATATCGTACAATTTTGATTCAGCTTCATCTAATAGATCTATAACATCAGTACTCTCATTATATGACTTTTGAATTATTTCATTAGAAATTGTGATTAGTTTTCTTTGAATAAATTTTTGTTGAATAATTCTAGAGTGGTATTCAATGTGGGCAGATGAAGAAACTTTCTGAGAAAGACTAATTAGATAAAAGTCACCACCAATGATCTCAAAGTTTTTATTCTTTTTTAAATCAGCTGAAACTGTAAGAAGATCAACTGGTTCTGATTCTCTAAAGAGTCTTTGAATAGATTCAAAAATTAGTTGGTGAGATCTTTTATAGAAAACTTCAGGAGAAAGAATATCAATTACCTCATTAACACCCTTTTCATCAATAAGCATTGCTCCCAAAACGGCTTCTTCTAGATCAATAGCTTGCGGTGGTATCTTGCCATCTGATAAATTAACTACAGATTGATTTTCATTTTCATAAATCTTTAAAGGGTTCCTTTTCTCCATTTAGTAAATGTATGGAAAAACATCCTCTAAAAGCTAAAAATTAAAAATGATATTTTATAAATCTTTAAACAAAAAAAATGTTGATAACTAAAGAATTTTGTTAATAGTAAATCTATGATTTAAACTTACCAATTTTTGTAAATTTTTTCCTTCTTTGAGTAATCATTTTTTTCGTAGACAATGCCTTAATTTTCTTTGTATAATAAACAATATTATCTTTTACAGATTGATATGTATCGATTGGATCATAGTGAGCACCTCCCAAAGGCTCCTCAATTATTTTATCAATAAGTTTATTTTTAAGCATATCTTTTGCTGTTAGTTTTAAAGCATCTGCAGCTAATTCTTTGTATTCCCAACTCCTCCAAAGAATTGATGAACATGATTCAGGAGAAATTACTGAATACCATGTATTTTCAAGCATTAAAATTTCATCACCAACACCAATTCCTAGTGCACCACCAGAAGCACCCTCTCCAATAACAATGCAGATTATTGGAACTTTTATGTTCATCATCTCATAGATATTCCTGGCAATTGCCTCTCCTTGCCCTCTTTCTTCAGCTTCCATTCCGGGATATGCACCTGGAGTATCAATTAAGGTAACTATTGGAATATCAAATTTTTCAGCCTTTTTCATTAATCTTAGTGCCTTTCTATAGCCTTCTGGATTAGCCATACCAAAATTCCTATATTGTCTAGTCTTAGTATTATAGCCTTTTTGAGTACCAATAAACATATATGTCTGATCACCTATTTTACCCAGCCCTCCAATCATAGCTTTATCATCTTTAACATTTCTATCTCCATGTAATTCTAAGAAAGATTCACCACAAATATTTTTAATATAGTCAAGAGCATAAGGTCTATTGGGGTGTCTAGATAGCTGAACTCTTTGCCAGGCAGATAGATTTCCATAAATATCCTTTTTAGTTTCAACTAATTTTTTCTGAAGTAAATTGTATGTTTTTGTAATATCAACATCACTTTCATCTTCAATGGATTTACATTTATCAATTTGATCCAAAATTTCTTTTACAGGTACCTCAAAATCTAAAAATTCCACAATATATTTTTTTTGTAAATATAGTTTAATTATAAATTTTATCTAATTGCTTTTTTTAATAAAAATAATGCTAAAAATAGAAAAATTAATAGCACTCCCCAAGATGCTAGAGCTGGAGAAAAATTTGATTTGACAACTAATACACCAAAAATTTTATCGAGAAAAATATATAGAAAACCTAAAGTTACACCTATTGCCAAATTTGATCCAGTACCACCTCTTCTCTTTATAGAAGAAACTGAAATTGCAATTATAGTTAGTAAAAAACAAGATAGAGGTATTGTGAATCTCTTGTGCCTAACTAAAAGATGAGAATTTATCAATGGGGAGCCTGCTTTTTTTTCATATCTAATTAAGTTATTTAATTCAAAAAAATTAAGAGTTTCGGCAACATAATTTAAGGGCGCAAGATCTTCTATATCAAAATTAAGTAAGGTGTCTTTTCTTGTAACCTTTTCAATTACTTCATTATTCTCTGAGATTGTTCTTTTGACATAATTTGTTAAACGAAAAATAGAATCATCCCATCTGATTGTAGATGCGTAAATTTTATGTCTTAGAGAATTTTTATCAAAACTCTCAAGTGTAAAATTTAATCCTCTTTGTCTTCTAGGATCATAACTACTAACATAAATATATTCATCTTCACTGATTTGTTTGAATAAGCGGGATGTCTTTCTCATATCTTCAGATTTTATGTTATTAGAAATAAATTCATTATAACTTTTATTAGACTTTGGTACAATAAACATAACAGATATAATTGCGAAGACAACAACAACTGATGCAGCTATAAAATATGGCTTAATAAATCTTTGAAATGAAATACCTGATGATAGAATTGCAGTTATCTCAGTATTATTTGCAAGTCTAGAAGTAAACCAGATTACAGCAAGAAAAAGAAAAACAGGATATAGTTGGCTTCCAAAATACCAAATAAAGTCAATATAATATCCTAAGATAAGATCACTTGAAACTTCATTTTCTCGAAACTTGTCAATTTTCTCTGCAAAATCCACCATTATCCCAATTGGAATAAATAGTCCAAACATAATAAAAAAGGTTCCTAAGTATTTTTTAATTATATACTTATCTAAAATCTTCATCATTCCAAAATTAGAAATTAATTAAAGAAAAATGAATTGTTAACTATTTATATAAAATTTATGATAAAAATGAATATTAGAATTTTGATAGTGAAATGTATAACGCTACATTTACAGCAAATGAATGAAGAGTTAAAAAAGCTTGTTATTCAAGTAAGGAGAGATATACTTAGAATGGTTCATGCTGTAAATTCAGGTCATCCAGGTGGCTCTTTAGGTTGTGCTGAATTTTTTGTAACACTCTATAAAAGAATTCTTAATTCTAGGTCTGATTCAAACGATATGTTTATATTATCTAATGGACATATTTCTCCAGTTTACTATAGTGTACTTGCTAGAACTGGTCATTTTGATATAAGTGAATTAGGTACATTTAGAAACATAAATTCTAGACTTCAAGGACACCCCACTAATCATGATGGTTTACCTGGTGTTAATGTTTCAACTGGGTCTCTTGGACAAGGTATTTCAGTTGGTATTGGAATAGCATTATCAAATAAATTAAATAATGATGATTCTTTAGTTTATGTTTTGACCGGAGACGGCGAGCTTCAAGAAGGACAAAACTGGGAAGCTTTTATGTTTGCTTCTGCAAAGCAAGTTGATAACTTAATTGTTACTATAGATTATAACGGACAACAAATAGATGGATCTACTAATAATGTTCTTGATATTGGAGATTTGAACTTAAAATTAAAATCATTTGGATGGGAAGTTTTGGAGATTGAAAATGGCAATTCTCTAGATCAAGTCTATCAGACACTTAATATTGCAAAAGAAAAAGCATGTAGTGGAAAACCTATAGTAATTATAATGAAAACAGTCATGGGGAATGGAGTTGATTTTATGATGCACACTCATAACTGGCATGGAGTAGCCCCTAATGATGAACAATTAGAGAATGCTCTAAGTCAAAATCCAGAAACTTTAGGAGATTATTAATTATGGAAGAATTTATAAATCAAGGAAGTAAAGATACTAGGTCAGGTTTTGGTGAGGGTTTAACTGAGCTTGGAAGATCAAATAATGACATAGTTGCTTTGTGTGCAGATTTAACAGGATCCCTAAAGATGAATGTTTTTGCTGAAGAAAATCCTGATAGATTTTTTCAAGTTGGAATAGCTGAAGCTAATATGATAGGTATTGCAGCAGGCTTAGCTACAGGTGGAAAAATTCCGTTTACAGGCACATTTGCTAACTTTTCTACTGGGAGGGTTTATGATCAGATTAGACAGTCTGTTGCATATTCAAATAAAAATGTAAAAATATGCGCTTCTCATGCTGGAATTACTTTAGGAGAGGATGGTGCAACACATCAGATTTTAGAAGATATTGGGCTGATGAAAATGCTTCCAGGAATGACAGTTATTAATACTTGTGATTTCAATCAAACTAAATTGGCAACTCTTGAAATAGCAAAATTTGATGGACCAGTATATTTAAGGTTTGGTAGACCTAAAGTTCCTAATTTTACCAATATAAAAAATGGCTTTGAAATTGGTAAAGGTTTATTATTAAAGGAAGGAACAGACGTTACTATTGTAGCTACAGGACACTTAGTATGGGAGGCTCTTGAAGCCTCAGTTGAATTAAATGAAAATGGAATTAGTTCGGAAATAATTAATATCCACACAATAAAACCTTTAGATGAAGATATAATTTTAAACTCTGTTTCAAAGACTGGATGTTTAGTATCTGCAGAAGAACATAATATTTTTGGAGGTTTAGGTGAAAGTATTTCAAGAACTCTAACTCTAAATCACCCAGTTCCTCAAGAATTTGTTGGAACTAATGATACCTTTGGTGAATCAGGAACACCTAGTGAATTAATGAAAAAATATGGTCTTGATAAAAATTCAATTGTCAAAGCATCATTAAAAGCAATAGAAAGAAAACGATAATGATAAGAATAGTTTATTTTTTGCTCTTTATATCTTCAGGATTACTAGCTCAAGGCAATTTAGGGTTTCAATTTGGTTTAAATGATGATAATTTTGGTTCAATTGAGAATATAAAAACCAAATTAGACAATTATGATTTAGATTTAAAGAATTCAACTGGATTTCAATTTGGTTTTTTCACAGAAATAGACTTAATAACATTCTATATAAGACCTGAATTAAATTTAATTTTTTCAAAATCAAAGAATGCAGCTGCCTACACATCTGACCAGGGTATTAATATTGCTGAACATTCATTTAAATCTTCAGAACTTCAATTACCAGTAATTTTTGGATATAAAATTTTTGGTCCAATAAGTGTTTTTGGAGGTCCTTCATTTAAATATAACCTTTCAAATAAAAGTAATTTTAACCTTGATGATATAAAAGATAAGTATACATTAAGTCTGTTATTAGGTAGTAGATTAAAATTTAGATCTTTAAGTATTGGACTACGATATGAGAGGGGACTAAATACTAATGAAGTTCTTATAATTAACGCAAATGGAGTTAATTTAGATGACGCAAATGTTGACCTAACAACTAATAAGTTATCAGTTAATATTTCATATGATATACCATATGGATTATTTAAGAAAAAGGATTAATTATTTGGATCTAAATAGTCTGGTAATCCATCGTTATCACTATCATCAATAACACCATCATTATCTTTGTCAATTTCATTGACAGTTAATACGCCATCATTATCATCATCAGTATCAAACATATTCCATATTCTATCACCATCAGTGTCATCTCCAAATGGTTCACCATCTCCATCAATATCTTCAAGAATTGAAAGAATACCATCATTATCATGATCAGTTTCGTTATGAGTCATTAGTTTGACAGAAAAAATTAGAGGAGAATACTCAGGTATTCCAGAACTACTATTTTCAAAATAACCAAGCCCAGATGGAAAAAAGAATAAACCAACCCCAAAGGAAGTGTAATCTATTGTTCCATTAGAATTCTGCAAATAAGCACCCGATTTTAGTTTGGACACACCTTTTCTAAATCCTTCAACGACATTTGAAAGATCAAGCCAGATCGGAAAATTTACTTTATCAAATGTGTCTCCAGAAGTAAGCTTACCTTCATATGTAACATAAACAGAGTCAACAATTGAAGGATTTTCTTTTATTCCCTCTCTAGCAATTATATAATATAAATTATGAGAAACATTTTCACCATTAGAGTCTTGTACATCTATAGTTTGTACTGATGCCATATCAAATAATGAAAGTTTAGGTGAATTATCAGTAAGTCTGTTAATACTGACATCAATATCCAAATTATCATTAAAATCCTCGTAATTGTATGTATGATTTTGAAGATACTCTTCTAAAGCTAATTGATCAACAACAACCTGGTCACTATATTCTCTGACAACATATTCATCAATATTATCATCGTCTTTTTTACATTGAATAAAAATTATACTGAATATTAAAAAAGGAAATATATTTTTCTTCATAATTTAGTGCGAAGATACAATATTACTTTATTAATTTAATAAACGAATTTCAATGAAAAAACTTACTTCTGAAAATATTATTTTAAACAATGTTGATGTTGAAAAAAAAATTGAGAGAATTAGTTTACAAATCCTTGAGGATAATATTGATGAAGAAAAAATTGTAATTTTTGGAATATCTGATAATGGTGTAATTATTGCAAAAAAAATTATTGAACATTTAAATAAAATTTCAAAACTACAATCAAGTCTTTGTAAAGTTATAAATGATAATTCCATAAAATATGATCAAAAATTTGATATTACAGATACTTCAATACTTATAATTGATGATGTTTCTCAGTCAGGAAAAACATTACAATCAGTAATAAGTGATTTATTTAATTTCAATCCTAAAAGAATTAAAACAGCTGTAATTGTTAATAGAGATCATAGTCTATTTCCTGTAAAAATTGATTATTCAGGAATAAGTCTTTCAACTTCAGTAAATGAGCATGTAGAATTTACAATTGATAAAGATGCTAAAATGACTGTGTATCTAAATTAATTTAGATTTAATTAAGTTAATTATCTCACTAACATCTAGGTTATCAGTTAGAACTTTAAATTCAGCCTTTTCATAGTAGAAGCTTCTTTCAAAAAGATGCTTACTTATAAATTCGTTTAGCTCAATATCAGATGTTATATGAGATATTAGGGGTCGTTTATTTTTACCCCCCTTTAATCTTTTAGAGAGAGTCTCGATTGAAGCCTTTAAATATATACTAATTGAGTTTTGGGTTTCATCAATTATTTTCAGGTTATTTTCAAAACATGGAGTACCTCCTCCAAGAGAAATTATTTTTTGCTCATTTTTTTGAGATAGAGTTTTTAAATATCTGTTCTCTAACTTTCTAAAATAGACTTCATTATGATCATTAAAAATTTCAGAAATTTTTTTATTTTCTCCGATTTCAATAAAATTATCTAGATCATAAAACTTATAATCTATAGATTTAGAGAGAGATTTTCCAATAACAGTTTTACCTGCGCCCATATACCCAAAAAGAAATATAGTATTGATCATAGATTAACAAATTTATAATAAAAAACATGATTGGATAATGAATATTTCAATGTATATTTGACATCTTTTTTAGACCTGGTAGCTCAGTTGGTAGAGCATCTCCCTTTTAAGGAGAGGGTCCTGGGTTCGAGCCCCAGCCAGGTCACTACCCTTATTTTTTAATGCCTACGTGGTGAAATTGGTATACACGCTACCTTGAGGGGGTAGTGAGCTTAAGCTCGTGCTGGTTCGAGTCCAGTCGTAGGCAC
>Ga0181580_10004721_pt1 | contig 11053 bp, 9 predicted proteins | sample 071ome_23_FD_132413 | JGI IMG/M metagenome (GOLD analysis project Ga0181580, IMG submission 132413) | Coastal salt marsh microbial communities from the Groves Creek Marsh, Skidaway Island, Georgia - 071403BT metaG (megahit assembly) | ecosystem: Environmental > Aquatic > Marine > Intertidal zone...
CGCATTTGTGGCGATGGAGCTCCTTGCGGATGTCCTCCAGGGCTTGCGCAGCCCGAAGGTTGGGGGCGGTAATGCGGACGATCTCGCAACCGGCTTCGGCAAGCTGTAAAGCTTGTTGCACGGTCGCCTCCACGTCTTTGGTGTCCGTGGTGGTCATGGACTGGACGCGGATTGGGTTGTCCGCACCGACCCGAATATCACCGATGTGGACTTCCCTGGTTTTCCATCGGTAGATGGGGGAGGGAGAGGATGTCATTTGGCTTCAGTTTCGGCAGGTGTCGCTTCAGGTATTTCCTGGGGCGCAGTGAAGATGGTCTCTCTGAAGTAGAGTTCGCGGAGGACTTTGATACGATGCTCTTCATCGTTGTCACCTTTCCAGCGAAGACTGTCGTAAACTCCAACGTAGATGATCATCGAGAAGAGGAGTAGCACGAAGGCGGTTTGTATGCGTACGATGAGGTTGATGGGGAGTCCATTTTTGCGAAATTTGGCAATGGTGGCGAAGAGAATGTGCCCTCCGTCCAAAACGGGGATGGGCAGGAGGTTGAGAATGGCGAGGTTGATGTTGAGGAGGACCGCGAAGACGAGCACGAGGCGGAGGTCAATATTGGCGTATTTGTGAAACACGCGGCCAATCCCGATGGGTCCACTGAGTTGCTGTACACCGATGTCTGAATTTTTGTTCAGGAGGGAAGAGAGCACTTGGAGAGTTGTGCGGATGTGTTGTTTGACTTGGGTAATCGGGTCGAGATGGATGAGGGTTTCTCCACCAGTTCCCAGTCCAAGAATGGGGCGAATGGGTGTGGGTATGATCTTGAGTTCTGCCTCAGCAGGAAGTTTCAGGTTTCGGAGGGTGCTGTCTGATTTGAGCGTGAGGATTCTTGTCTCGGAGTCTGCACTTTCTTCGAAGGATTTTTTGAGGATTTCCAGGTTGTTGATATTAGCGGAGGCAATTTGTTGTAGGGAGTCTCCGATTTTGGGTTGAAAGCTGTGAGCATCCGGGAGTTTTCCTTCCATTTCGTAGAGGAGCCATGTCGACGGGGTGTCGGGGGCGGGAAGTTCTTTTTGAGGTTCCTCATATTTGGGCAGGAAATGAAGAGTGATGGGAGTGCCTTCCACGGATAGGGAGATGGCAATGGTTGTTTTTCGTTCGGCGGCATGCATGGGTTCGATTTGCAGTTCCATGGGTTTGCCATTTCTCTCAATTCCCAGACGAATCGGCTCGAAACCATTCTTTTCCATTTCATCCCGCAGGGTAAGGGTGGAATAGGTGGGCTTGCCATTAATGGAGATGATGCGGTCATCCAGCTGAAGACCTGCTTTAACTGCTGGGGTTCCTTCGAATAAGGTGGTGACAATGTGGCTTGCGGGCATGATCCCGATTTGGCGAATTCGGTCTCCAGAGGCGGTGTTGATGGTGATGAGTTTCGGGAATACGTCGAATTCCAGAATGTCGCCATTGCGTTTGACTTTAAAAGTGGTCTTGGGGTTTCCGTTTTTGTCGCGACCGGCTCCAGTAACAATGCCGTGCTGTACTTCCATAAAATTGCCGACATCCTGGCCATCAATGGCGAGGATGAAGTCTCCGGGCAGAAGCCCCGCTTCATGAGCTGGTCCGGGAACTTTCTCTTCATCATCAAGCTCCATGGTTGGGGCAACATAACCAATGGTGGTGGTTTCCTGACCTTCCGAGGTAGGTTGTCCGATTTTCCACAAGAGTAATCCCATTGCCAGGGCAAAGAGTACGTTGAAGACGGCACCGGCGACAGCGACGTAGAACTTGTCGGAGAAACTGATGGGGGGGAGTTTTTCTTTATCGGCGTCCTCTTCAGACTCCTCTGTCGCTCCTTCCATTCTTCCCATGTCTGCCAGTTGGGGGAGGGCGACATAGCCTCCCAGGGGAAGGAGGCTGATGCGGAAGTCTACGCCATCTTTATTGGTCCAGCCAAAGAGTCTGGGGCCAAAGCCGATCGAGAAGCGTTCGATTTTGAGCTTTCTCCATTTGGCGGCTAGGTAGTGGCCGAGTTCGTGAATGAAGATGGAACCTCCAAAGAAGAGAATCAGGATGAAGATTCCTTTAAAATTACTGAATAGTGGTGCAAAGCTTTCCATTGTCGGAAGGGATTTGAAAAATTGTGTGGTGTGCTAGGACGTGAGTTGTTGGCTGGCTATTTTACGGGCCAGTTGATCGGCTTCAAGGATTTCCTCCAGAGTGGCGGGATGTAACTTGGGCATTTGTTGAAGAGTCTTTTCAATAATTCCGGGAATATAATGATAGGGGATGAGTTTATCAATAAATGCCTGAACGGCAATTTCGTTTGCAGCATTAAATGTTGCCGGAGCGGCTCCACCGGCATTCAGTGCGTCTTTGGCCAGTCTGAGGCAGGGAAAACGTTTTTCGTCGGGGGGGCTGAAGTCGAATTGATGGGTTTGCGAAAAGTCGAGGGTGGGAAGGACGCGGGAGTGCCGCCGGGGATGAAATATGGCGTTCTGGAGAGCAAAAGTCATCTCCGGAGGGGAAAGTTGTGCGAGGATGGAGCCGTCTTTGAATTCCACCATGGAGTGGACGATGCTTTGTGGATGGACGACGACCTGAATCTTGTCCGCCGGCATGTCGAAGAGCCACCGGGCTTCAATGATTTCCAGGCCTTTGTTGGCCATGGTGGAGGAGTCGATGGTGACCTTGGGTCCCATGTCCCAGTTCGGGTGCTTCAGGGCTTGTTCCAGAGTGACATTTTGTAGTTCTTCCGTAGTGGCATTGCGAAACTGGCCTCCGGATGCGGTCAGGAGAAGGCGATGAATTTCGTCCGGGTTTACGTTGTGCAGGCATTGGTGAATGGCGTTGTGTTCGCTGTCTGCGGGAAGGAGAGTGGCTTTGTGCTCTTTGGCTTTTTGGGTGATGAGTTCTCCCGCCAGGACGAGGATTTCCTTGTTGGCGAGGATGAGACTTTTGGACGCTTCAATGGAGGCCAGGGCGGGTTGTAGGCCGGTGACGCCGACCATGGCAAAGAGGATGTGGCTGGCTTCGGGTAGGGTAGCGAGTTGGAGGAGACCTTCCATGCCGCCGTAAAGTTTGGAATTTGTGGGGAGCTTGGGGTGATTTTTGGCCTGCTGGTAGGCTTTCTCGCTGTAGATGGCGAGGTGGGGGACGTTAAATTCATTGGCAATGTCGAGGAATGGGTCGATGCTGGAATTGCAGGCGATTCCGAGGAGCTCCACATGCTCCCGGTGCTTGCGGAGGACTTTGAGGGTGCTGTCGCCAATGGATCCTGTGGCCCCCAGGAGAACGAGTTTTATGGGATCCGGTGTCATCATCATGGCAGTAATTGGAGAGTCGTGATGAGGAGGATGTAAGCCAGTGGAGCGGTGGGAATGAGGCTGTCGAGGAGATCGAGGCTGCCTCCGATGCCAGGGATGGTATTGCCGGAGTCTTTGAGTTTGGCCTTTCTTTTAAAACTGGATTCCAGGAGATCACCGAGTTGCCCCACCAGTGCTATGGGAATGCCGAGAATGGCTGCAGTCAGCGGTGGGAAGTGAAAGCCGAAGTTCATGTATTGGTTGGCAATGATGGCGGTGATTGCGGAGGCTGCCGCGGCAGTCAATGCTCCTCCAATGGTGCCTTCCCATGTTTTGCCTGGGCTGAGAACTGGTGCCATCTTGTGTTTCCCGAAACTTTTGCCAACCAGAAGAGCTCCCATGTCTGTGAATTTGGCAGTAATGATGAACCATAAGCATAGGTAGAGGCCCCCAGTGCCTGGCTCGAGATAGTAAATGAGGATGAGAAAGTGGAGGAGAAAGGGGATGTAGAGGATGCCGAGGGTTGTGGGTAGTAAGGTTTCTCCTGGGTATAGAATCTTTTTACCGAAGCAAAGGGTGAGGCCGGCGGATAGAAGGATGGCTCCGACTAGAGGGAGGGCTCCTATTAAATGCTGGACCTGCGTAAGTTCCAGTAGTGGTTCGTAGAAATAATGGGTTGCTGGAAAGATTAGTGAACCTGCAAGAGTTCCAATAATTGGGGCAACTTTTTTACCTGCTTTCTTCCAGATATGGTAGAGTTCCCATTGGGCTGCCGCACTGAAGAGCGTAAGGATCAGGATTCCTCCATCAATTTTAAGAAAGATGATGGTGGTGAGAAGACTCCCCCAGAGAATCAGGGAGCTGAGAATACGTTTCTTCATTCGGAGGTGGAGGCAACGTTGCGGATTTGCTCACCGGTTTTTCCAAACCGGCGTTCGCGTTTCTGGTAATTTTCGATGGCTTTGATGAAGTTTGCCGGGAGAAATTCCGGCCAGCAAAGTTCTGTGAAGTAAATTTCCGAGTATGCGGACTGAAGGAGGAGAAAATTACTGAGTCTGGCTTCCCCGGAGGTGCGAATGATGAGATCGGGGTCGGGTATGCCTGTGGTGTAGAGATAGGATGCGAGGGTCTCCCAATCGAGGTCTTCCGGTTTTACTTTGGATTGAAGTGCATCCTGAGTATAGTTTTTTACTGCCTGAAGTATTTCGGACCTGGCTCCGTAGTTGAGGGCTAGATTGAGAACTTGTTTCTGATTATTCGCTGTCGCCTCCATCGTGTGGCGGAGGGTTTTCTGTACATTTTTGGGTAAATCTTCCACACACCCGAGAGTATTGAGCCGGACTTTATTTTTCTGCAGATCCGGAAGTTCTTTTTTCAGGTAAGTGTTGAGGAGAGTCATTAATGCGGCCACTTCCGCTTTGGGTCTTTTCCAGTTTTCAACGCTGAAGGCATATAGGGTAACGTATTTGATGCCCAGTTCTCTGGCTGTGTCGAGGATATCGCGTACGTTTTCCACTCCTCTTTTGTGACCTTCAATTCTGTTTTTCCCCTGCCGTTGTGCCCAACGGCCATTGCCGTCCATGATGATGGCAACATGTTTTGGAACCGGGTAGGCATCTGTCGTTGAATTGGGCATAAATTATACGAGGTGTGGCAGTAAAACGTGGTTTGTCGAGTTGTCAGTGGATTTTTTGTTTTTCTGTTGGGTTTGCGGTTCTAGCTTGTGTTCGTTTGGTGAGTCAGTACGGAAGTGTGTAGTTATGTATTTGGATGATGTTATTACTCGTGTAAAAGCCCGGAATCCGGGACAGGATTTGTTCATTCAAGCCGTGGAGGAAGTTTTAGAATCCCTGGCTCCAGTGATTAAGGAACATCCAAGTATTGAAAAGCTGAATCTGCTGGAACGTTTGACGGAACCAGAGAGGCAGGTCCTTTTTCGTGTGGCTTGGGTGGATGATAATGGGGATGTACAGGTTAATCGTGGTTTTCGGGTTGGGTTTAATTCCGGTCTTGGGCCTTACAAGGGAGGGTTGCGTTTCCATCCTTCCGTGACGCTTTCCGTGATTAAGTTTCTGGCTTTTGAACAAATTTTTAAGAATAGCCTGACGGGGTTGTTGATTGGTGGAGGAAAGGGAGGTTCTGATTTTGATCCCCGTGGCCGGTCCGATGGGGAAGTGATGCGGTTTTGTCAGTCATTTATGAGTGAATTGTTTCGGCACATTGGTGATCAGACCGATGTGCCCGCAGGGGATATCGGAGTTGGGTCACGAGAGATTGGGTATCTCTTTGGCATGTACAAAAAGCTGACCAATCGTTACGAGTTGGGAACACTGACCGGGAAGGGGACGGATTGGGGTGGTTCACATGGGCGTACGGAGGCGACGGGTTTCGGGTGTGTTTATTTTGCCAGGGAGATGCTGGCGATGAAGGAAGAGTCTCTGGAAGGGAAGGTCTGTGTAGTATCGGGTTCCGGTAATGTGGCTTTGTATGCGATTCGTAAAATCATTGATCTGGGTGGCCGTGTGGTTGCCTGCTCTCAATCTGATGGGTTTTTGTTTGATCCCAATGGGTTGGATTTTGATGCATTGCGAATGATCAAGGAGGTGGAGCGGGAGCGTCTGCAAAAATATGTGGACCTTTATCCTCGGGCTGAGTTTAGAGCGGGGGAGAAGGTTTGGGACGTTGTTTGTGATGCGGCTTTTCCTTGTGCGACGCAAAACGAGATTATGAAAGAGGATGCAGAGCTTCTGGTCGAAAATGGCTGTCGGCTGGTATGCGAAGGGGCAAATATGCCGACTCATCCTGAGGCTCTCAAAGTTTTTCAAAAGGCGGGAGTTTTGTTTGGCCCTGGCAAGGCGGCCAATGCCGGAGGGGTGGCCGTATCTGCGATGGAAATGCAGCAAAATGCAGGTTGGCAGTCCTGGTCCTTTGATGAAGTGGATAAGGAGCTTCGCCGTGTCATGCATGGGATTCACGACACTTGCCTCAAGCATTCTGCTTACTTTGGCCGAGAAGGCGATTATGTCATGGGAGCCAATATTGGCGGCTTCTTACGTGTCGCCGAAGCGATGAAGGCGATGGGCGTACTCTAAAGCCTGGCTGGTAAACCTGCATCGGCCAGGGCTTGTTTGGCTTCTCCTATGGTGTAGGTCCCGTAGTGGAAAATGGATGCTGCCAGTACGGCACTGGCTTTGCCTTGTTTCACGACTTCAACAAGGTGATCCAAATTGCCCGCCCCGCCGGAGGCAATGACAGGTACTTCAACGGCTTCACTCACTGTTTTTGTCAGCTCTATGTCGTAGCCTGTCTGTACTCCGTCGCAATCCATGCTGGTGAGGAGAATTTCTCCGGCTCCTAGAGCAACAACGGTTTGTGCCCAGTCTACCACGTCTATGCCTGTGGGATTACGGCCTCCATGCGTGTAGACTTCCCATTTTCCGGTTTCATTCGGGATGCGTCTGGCATCAATTGCCACGACGATACATTGGTTACCAAAGTGAGAGGAGGCTTCTTTGACGATGTCGGGGTTTTTTACCGCAGAGGTGTTCAGGCTTACTTTGTCCGCCCCCGCAGCCAGCATGTCATGAATGTCCTGAATGGTGCGGAGTCCGCCTCCAACGGTCAGTGGCATGAAGCATTGGTCGGCAGTTCTGGCGACCACATCGTGCATGATATTTCGATTTTCTGCTGAGGCATTGATGTCAAGAAAGACGAGTTCGTCGGCTCCTTGTTCTTCATATGCCTTGGCAGATTCCACTGGATCTCCAGCGTCCTGAAGGTCTTTGAAGTTGATGCCTTTTACGACGCGACCGTCTGCAACATCAAGACAGGGAATTAACCGTACGGAAAGCATGGTAAATTCGAAGAGCCAGTTTGAAGAGGTTAGGCGTCTTCAGAGTAAATGACTTGTGGCTCGAAGGAGATTGTCAGGCGGTATTGCTGATTTGGACGCATGACCAGAGAATGATCCCGCTTGAGAATCTGCAGGTAGTGGATGTTTCCAAAACAGGTTCTGTAGCGTGGGTCATTGGTGACTTGCTCGGGTTGTGCCCAGGAGGCGACAAAGTCATCTTTGACTACGATGGGTCGTTGGCCCTCGGTTCCCAGTTGAAGGGTTTTCGGGAATCGTTGTCGGGAGTGCGGTGCGGCGATCGGGATGATATACCGCATGCTATCCATCGTGACTTGCTTGTTTACAGAAAAGAGGAATTCGCTGGTGATGGTGTTGCCATCAAATGTCCAGTTGACTTTGCAGTTCCCGAAGTTGAGCATTTTCTTCTCTGTTGTGATGAGATTGGGTTGCTCGTAGCGGAAGTAGAAAGATTTACGAAGGCCGAGCCCGGTTACACAGTTTTTCCCATAATAGGCAGGAATGACTTTGTGTTCACCAAAGGTGAGTTCAGGCAACATGACCGGCAGGTAGCTATTGGAAGGCCAATCGAAAACTCCAGGGCAATGAGGAAATGCCAGAACGTCCGAGGTATCTGTCTCCGCAGTATTGGTCAGCGGGAGGTAAAGATGGAGTTTGGATTCTGGATCTTTGTAGATAAAAAGCCCCTGTTCTTTTCTGTGGGTTTTATCAAAGATGACAAAGCGTCCCGTCCGTTTTGCAGGAGGAGGAGGCAGATCAAAACTGACCTTTTTGAGACCCCTTGCAATCCGTGACCATTGGCAGAGGTAGCGGGCTGCATCAAAGTTGGCCATGCGGGTGGTGTGATTATCCGCAGTGTTTCTTTCTTCATCCCGAATATTCAGGCATCCATTCTCCTGGTCAAGGTAGGTGCTGAAGAAGAAATAGAAGAGGCGTCGAAGGTTATCGACGATTTTGGGAATGTCTTTCTCTTTGATCCATTCATCCCGAAGTGCCTGTAGTTGAAGACTGATCAGGTGCATTTGGCCATAAGCTCCAATGCCTCGTCCAAATGCCCAGCCTAAGCCGTCTTCTCGGACAAGGCTCATGAAAAGGTTGAGGTATTTTTCTGCAACGGTACGAAGGCTCGGCAACTTGCGGTCCCGCAGGTGCATGTTGGCATGGAGCTGCAGGGCTTGTCGCATAATGACCAGGCTGGTCACTCCATAGAGGTTGAAGGCTCCACCGAGTCCCTCAGGTTCATCGTCAAAAAAGCCGTTGGAACTATTTTCGTGAACCCGTTCTACAAATCGATCAACCAGTTTCCCGGTTTCATCTTTTTTGGAGAGACCCATGCTGAAACGGGCGACCGCTTTGGCGACATTGAATGCTTGCTGATGATTGGTGTAGTCCGTTCGAGCCAGCAGCTTTTTATCGAGTTCCTCCCGGGTGATTTCCTGGAGGCGTTCCCATATTTGGTTTCTGTCTTTGGCAGGTCCGAAGGAGAGCAGACCGAGAGCAGAATAGGCCAAGCCATTTTCTGCTTCTTCGGGCATAAATGTTTGGGCTGTGATGCAACGGGCCGCCATGTCGACCAAATCCTGTCCATCCAGTTCAGTTTCTCCGGTAAGACGATAGAATTCACCAATGGCCAAGGCGACGTGGCCGGGTTCATCTAGTCTAAATTCTTCTCCCTCAACAGGTGTGAGGGAGCCGTCGTCGTTAATGGAACTGAGGTTGTGGCTCAGAATGGCTCTGGCCATGTCGAGGCATTGTTCCGCAAAGGTCTCCATGAATTTGCTATTATTAAATTATATGCGGGTGAGGTGAAAAAAAGGGGTGATGAAATGCCGGGGAAATTAGGGATTGTCAATGGTTAAGAGGTCCAGAAATTCCTGGTTTGTGTCAGTCTTTTCCATCCGTTCAATCAGTGTCTCGGTTGCATCATCGGGGCGAAGTGGTGCGAGGGCTCTTCTGTGGAAGCCGACCTTGGCGAGAACATCTCTGGGTAAGAGGAGCTCTTCACGGCGTGTACCTGATGCGTTAATGTTGATGGCTGGCCAAACCCGAAGTTCGGCAAGTTTGCGGTCCAGAACCATTTCCATGTTTCCTGTTCCTTTGAATTCCTGAAAGATGAGGTCGTCCATGCGGCTGCCTGTTTCAATCAGGGCGGAGGCGACAATGGTGAGGCTTCCTCCTTCTTCGGTGTTCCGGGCTGCGGAGAAGAGTTGGCGTGGTTTTTCAAGAGCACGGATGTCCAGGCCACCGGTCATGGTACGTCCACTGTTGCTACCAGCGGAGTTATGGGCACGGGAAAGCCTGGTGATGGAATCAAGCAGGAGGATCACATCCTGACCTGCTTCTACCAAGCGTTTCGCTCTCTCGATCGCAATGTCTGCGATGCGGATATGAGATTTGAGCTCTTCGTCGTTGGAGGAGGCAAAAATTTCGGCGGGAACTGTGCGTTGAAAGTCCGTGACTTCTTCCGGGCGTTCATCAACAAGCAGAACAATGAGTTTTACCTCCGGGTGATTTTCAATGGCTCCGAGGGCGATATCCTGAAGGAGTGTGGTTTTTCCGGTTCTGGGTGGAGCGACAATGAGACCGCGTGTTCCTTTTCCTATCGGGCAAAAGAGATCAATGATCCTGTTGGTCATTCTCCCATCTGAAGTTTCAAGCCGCAGGTGATCGTCCGGTGCAATGGTGAGGAGTTCTTGAAAGGGGAGGCACTCTTTCCGCTCCTTCGGATCAACTCCATCAATGGTTTCGACAAAGTTGACTTTGGGGCTCTTGAATTTGTCGGACTGGTTGGCTTTCCCAACCACATAGGAGCCTTTCTTTAATTTAAATCGCCGAACCAGTTCTTTGGGAATAAATGGGTCAGTTGCCCTGGCTTTCCCGTGTCTGCGCGGATTGAGCAGGATGCCACTTTTGTTTTTTTGTAACTCCAGTATGCCCTCAACTAGGATGGTGTCTTCTGTTTTTTCTTCTCCGCTCATGAAATGAAAATGAATGAAATTAGGGAATGGGTGTTCCCATGGACATGATGAGTCCGTTGTGGATGTCGCCAAATGCTACGATTGGCAGGCGATGTCCTTTGTGCTTATCCGGGGAGAAACAATGGTGCGGAAGTTGTTTTTCCCACGGGTTTTGCAGATTTCGAGGATGTGTTAATAGGAAGGCTGATAATCGGGGCGAGAGAAAAATTCAAAAAATTTCGGAATTTGAATTTTGAGGAGATCAATTCAGGTTACTTGACATTCCAGTGTGCTGAAGTAACGTTGATTTTACATTCCCATCCCCATCCCTTTTAGCCCGGCGTCTTATCCATGCCAAATCTCCCCTTGTTATATAAATTCCGGCAGCCGAAATCTGCCGCGAGGACTTCAGGATTTACCCTTCTGGAGTTGCTTACGGTGATGACGATCATCTCCCTGTTGGCAGCTATGACCTATCCGATCATGGGTTGGGTGCAGGACAAGCAAAGGATTGTTCGGGCAAAGGCGGATATTGATGCATTAGTCATGGCCTTGGATCGTTATAAAGTGATGAATGGGACCTACCCGATTTTCGATCCAGGCAGCCAAGACTTGTCTGACTATCAGAACATCGATCGAAAAAAGTCTTACAAGGATGAAAAGAAATCTGCAGAAGCTTTGTTTCTGGCGTTGACGGGGTGGAATGATGAAAGGTGTGAGGAGATTGATGGAGTTGATTACGATCAACGTGCTCGATTTATTGAGTTAGATGAGTTTTCATTATGGAGTGATAAGGGGAAAAAGCATGTTCGAGAGGCCATGGAAAACCTTTCAACCGACGATCCCCAACGTCCTGCTGAAGTATACTTAGCCGATCCTTGGCGACAGCCCTATCTTTATAAATTCCCAGTAATTTCCACAGAGGGGC
>Ga0181580_10004736_pt1 | contig 11027 bp, 10 predicted proteins | sample 071ome_23_FD_132413 | JGI IMG/M metagenome (GOLD analysis project Ga0181580, IMG submission 132413) | Coastal salt marsh microbial communities from the Groves Creek Marsh, Skidaway Island, Georgia - 071403BT metaG (megahit assembly) | ecosystem: Environmental > Aquatic > Marine > Intertidal...
CAATATGAAACCCATGGATACAAAAATCACGGTTCCGCCACAGCAATCGAAAACGAGCGAAACCCAACAAATATCCGTTTTCGATCGACTCGGCGCTGGAAACGGGACGAACGGGAAGCCAGCTAAGACTGAACGCCCATGGACGCACATGAAGACGTGTCGCATCTGCAACGTGGAGTTGGCTGGCAAAAGCAAAGCGCACCTTGACAACGTGTGGAATTTCCACGTCAAGTCGGCGACTCACATGGATAATCAAGCCAGGGGAGCCCAGCAGAAGCAGAAACAGCAGCAGCAGAAACAGCAGCAGAAACAACAACCACCACTATCAAAGTCAAAGAAGCGCACAGCCGTAGACGAAACACCGCTCAACAGATCCGTCAAGGGCAAGTTGATGGATGTGCCTCCGCCGCCCGTCGTGTCGACGATGGGCACCGATCCGCATGGAGTCGCTATCCAGCAGCAACATCGAGTCTCTGGCGCGCAGTTTTCGTCTGAAAATAAGGAATCTCGACAAGTTCGCGAAGATCTGAGCGATGACAACACCCAATTCGACGACGTGCCATCTCTTTTCGCCGACGCGTCTTCGGCGCCTCGGTTTGGCGGCGGTCCGCGCAAGTGCCTGGACAAGTACATTGTCAAGGAATACCGACCCCCGCGTCGCGACGACCAGTTCTACTGTAAATACTGGATGCGTCTCGGACACTGCTGGAACAACGACCAATGCGCCTTCCGCCACGCCTTTCCGCCGCCGGGGTCTCCTTGTGACAGTTTCAGTTGATGCATTGCCAGAGCCGATGACGACGAAGATGTAGTGTCGTCGAGTACGTTCTCGACGCTCAATCGGTTAAACCGAAACGCACACACGAAACGATATTTTTTAGTACCGATGCGCATAGAACAAATGTAAACACATCACCCACCCTCGCGCTCATCGCGCCGCGGTATATCCAATCCATCCGAGCGTCTCCCAACCTTTGCTCTTCCAAACCCTCAGTTCAGTCCAAAACCTCAAATATTCGCGCGCGTATCCGTCACATCCGTCGCACACCGACGACACGGAATGACGCTGCCGCCTCTCGCACCCGCGGTCGCGCGGTCGCTTCGTCGCGTCGTGCAAGGCAAAGCGCGTCGTGGCGTCTTTGCCGGTAAACACATTCGTTTCGGGAACAAAGTCAGCGAGGATGGTGGAAACAAGTACGTACGCACGCGCGCTCCTTTTACTACTACGACGACGACAACGACGATAGCGATCGCGAATCCTACGGACACCGTCTAACGAGTTTGACTTTCTTCACCGCGAACCGCAGAACGAGACGATCGTGGCTTCCGAACGCACAAAAGAAGCGCGTGTTTAGCGAAGTGTTGAATGAAATGATACCGATGCGCGTCACGACGCACGCGCTTCGGTGCATGGATAAGGCCGGGGGATTGGATGAGTACATTTTAAACACCCGCGATCAAGATTTAAAGAGTGTCTTCGCGCTCGAGTTGAAACAACGGCTCAAAGAGGCGAAGAAGGCAATGGGAGACGCGCGCGAGGTGGTGGATTTCGAAGCCTCGCGCGAGGAGTGATTTGTTTTTCCCGTTCGAGCTCGAAACGGAACGAACGAATGGATGGATGGATTGGATTGATTAATTAGCGACGAGACGACGTCGGGTGGTTTACTAGAAATCTCCATGAATGGTATCATTCGTCTCGCATAGCAGCCATGTAACACACTGTACGTACATTTTCAGCATCACCGCGAGTCGCCGCTCGCTCGCTCTGTTCGCAAGATGATCCAAACAATCATCCTTCCACTCCCTCAGTCCGCGTCGCCGCCGCCCGACCGCCGCGTCCGATGCCGACGAAGAAGAAAGCCCAGCCCACGGGGCCTCCCTCGTCGTCGTTCCCGCCCGTCCCGAAACGATGCGCCGTCACCGGCGGTATGGGTTTCGTCGGTCGACGTCTCGTCGAGATGCTCGTCGAGCGAGGCGCGGAACGCGTCGTTGCCTTTGATATCGCGCCGAAACCCTCTGACGCGGCGGACGACGACCGAATCGTGTGGTTTCAGGGCGATCTCACCAAGCAGTCTGACGTTGACGCCGCACTCGAGGGTGCGGAGTGCGTGTGGCACATCGCCGCGCTCGTGGGTCCGTATCACAAGCGCGACGCGTACGACGCCGTCAACCGAGTGGGCACGCTCAACGTGATCGCCGCGTGTAAGAAGCACGGGATTAAAAAGTGCGTGATGAGTTCATCGCCGTCGACGCGGTTCGATGGTGGAGACATCAACGGCAAGCGTGAGAGTGAGTTGGATTTCCCAAAGACGTATTTGCAAGAGTACGCCGAGAGCAAGGCGGCGGGCGAGCGAGCGATGATGGACGCGTGCGACGGCGTAAATTTCTTCTCCGTCGCCGTGGCGCCGCATCAAGTGTACGGTCCGAGGGATATGTTGTTTTTGCACAACTTTTTGATCAACGCCAAGCGGTTGAGAATATTTGGAAATGGTGAAAACGTCATCAGCGTGTGTTACGTCGACAACTATTGCCACGGGTTGATTTTGGGCGAACGCGCGCTCTACCCCGGCTCCCCGGCGTTGAAAAAGTTTTATATTTGCACCGATGGCGAACCGGTGAAATTATGGGATTTTCTTGACAAGGCGTTCGTCGATCTCGGCTACCCGTCCCTTCGTAAAAAGTTTAAACTCCCAGGTTGGACTTTTATGATGCCACTGGCGTACGCGTGCGACGCCGTCGGTTACGTCCTCGGCAAAAAGTTCAAACTCACACCCTTTAGCGTTCGCATGCTTCTCATCAACCGTTGGTTTAACATCGAAGCCGCGAAGAAAGATCTCGGGTACGAGCCGATATACACCCCAGACGAGGCGTGGGCAAAGACGAGAGCTTGGTTTGAAGACGTCTGGAAGCCCAAATACGGCGCCGGCCGATGAGACGGACGTCTGGAGCCAACGAACGCGTCCCATCCATCCCGTCGACGACGATAGATTTTCCACCGCGCGTCGGTCGGTTGTAGCAGCAGCACCACCAAAACATCATAGTTTACCGCCGCACCCTCTTCCTTCGTCGTCGTCATCCTTCCAATCCATCCATCTAAACGCGCGCCGGTAGTCAACCATGACGCATGACGTCACGAACGCTATCCACTTTTTCACGCACACTCGCGCCGGCGTCACACCGCGCCTCGCGTCGCCCGCATCGACCCACCGTGCTGCTCGGTTGAACGAATGTCCGCGTCCGCCGCCGCGCGATCCGCTCTCGCCGCGCCCAACATCGTCGCGAACCGTCGCGCGCCGACGAAGACGAAGACGATGATGCGCGGTCGAGTCGCCGCCAGAAACGCGACGAATGCCTCTTTCGTTGAGACGGTCGATCTCGACGCCGCGTCGTCCGGATCGGCGTCGCTTCGACAGTTCCCGGACGCCCCGGCGAGAGTGATCGAACACGATGACGTGGTCGGGTGGACGGCGCTGGAGAGTAAGCTGATTGCGGCGTGCGCGACGCACGCGGGGGACGCGAGCGTCAACGCGCGGTTCAAGGCGTGCGCGCTCTTGGGCGCGAGAACAACGTACGAAGCGGTGAATGAACTGAGCGTGGTGGAGGTGTACACGCAAGTGTACGAGGGGGATTTGACGACGTGTAGCACGATCATCGACGTGCACTTGAGGATTCTTGCGGAGAGCATGATTGATGGGGATTGGGGGAGAATTGGAAACGCGTATCAAAAGTTTCACGATTTGCCGCCGCAACTCAAGCGTCAAAGTTTGTTGGCGACGGCTGCCGTCGCGGAGGCGGCGTTGTTGTTCACGAAGGAGGAGTTTGAAATTACGGTGGCTATTCTCAAGGAGGAATACGAAAAGCCGGATGCGACCCCGGAACTCAAGGATGAGTATGAGGTGAACATGGAAATGGTGAACGCCATTGAGCGTTTCATCGAAGAAATGCAAAAGAACAAGGATGAGCGCGATCGCGCGTGAATCGATACGTCGTAGTATTTTAAGTGAACGCGCCGCAGTTTAGAGCCGCTTTATCATCAATATCCATCTATTTTCGTATTGCTTATTACACGGGACGCGCGGCAAGATTCTTTTCCTCTTCGCGTCGTCACATGTTCTCTGTACCTGGCGCGCCGTAAAACAGCGCGTGTAACGCAAATCCAAAGAAGAGGATGCCCCCGACGAACGACACAGTTCTCGGGGAAATCTTCAACGCGACAATTCTACCACCCATGACGGCGAGAGACGTGCAGAAGCAGTGCCCAAGGACACCGCCAATGGCGACGCCGTACGGATTTTTATGCGTGGCGAGAGCGATGGTCGTAATCTGGCTTCTGTCACCCCACTCCGCCAAAAAGATCAACACAAACGCCTCGATGAATACCGGTGTGCAAATCTTGGCCAAGATTCGCGTCAAGCGATTGCGACTACTCACTGCGTTACCTTTTTCCAATTTTTCCTCAACTTCCTCAACCTCGCCAGACATGGACGAGGCGCCTCCCGACTTGTACGCAATGTACATGAGCCGACAACCAAAAAATGTGTACAACACGAATGCCGCCTTACTCACAGTCTCCTTACTAATCAACTGGGGCACCACAAGTCCGAGCATGACGGACAGCACCGTCATGATCGTGAGCGCAGCTAAACCTCCCGCGAGGACGATGCTTCGCGAGTTTCTCATCGCCATGATGGCGGCGATGATGAAGGTTTCGTCACCCAACTCGGAGACGAGAACCATACCCAGGGAAGATACGAAGCCGTCGTTGAACCCACCGTCGCCCTCGGAGAAGTCATCGCCGCCAAGCGAGGACAGGGAGTTTGAACCCCGATCGTGCATCGCTCCGGATAAGCGCGCCGCCGACGCGACGGAGGCGACCGATGCGAGGCATAGGAAGGCAATCACGATCTCGAGGATCGCTTTGCGACCGTGTTGACGCGCGGCAAACATGGTTCAAGTGTGCGGTCGCGACTCGACGAGTCGCTCTGTGATGCGCCAGTCGCGCTATCCGCGTCGGCTGGCTGTGCGTTCCACTCTACAATATCATGTTACAAACGGCTAAATCAACGCGTGACGCGCGCTCCAGAACGCCGCACGACGTCTTCAAATTCTTCTCTCGTCATTCTATACAGCGATGGATCGTTCGCGTCCATGGCGTTTCGCACATTTTCTGGTTTGAACAACGCGAGCATGGCGCGCACGTCGTCGTCCCTCCAATCCGGGAATCCATTCGCATCCGCCACGCGCCTCAAATCCCTCGCGGTGAAGAAGCCACGGGCTTTAGCGTCCAGTGCGTCGTACGCGTGCTCCATCTCGTCCTCGTTCGCCGGTCTCGTCTTCTTTCGGGGCGCTCTCGATCCCGACCGGTTCGCGCCGCTCAGCTCGACCGCCGCGGTTCTTCTCTTCCCGCGTCCACTCGCGCGTCCATCGCCGCGTTCGTTCTCCAATACATCGACGGCATCGTCATCGTCCGATTCTTCTTCTTCCTCTTCTTCGTCGTCTTCGACTTCTTCACTCGTCGACGCCGCGTCGCCGTCGTCCTCAACAACAACCTCTGCCAACGCAACCTTTGCAACACTCCCATCTTCCTTCGTCTCTCGTCGCCCCGTCGACCGGGTCCCGCGCACTGTCGACCGCGTCGCTGGCATTTAAGCCTCGCGACGTGTCCCGACGCGAACCGACGCCGGGTCTATCCTCGACGCCGCGTCGCGCACTACGGGTGGATGTTTTGTCGAGCAACCGTTCCTCACTTCTCAACGCAGCGTAACCATGTCGACGACGACGGCGGCGGCGGCGGCGCCCCCCGAGCGCGTCCAAACCCTCATCCTCGACGTCCCGAACGCGTCGCCCGCGGACGAAATCCTCGACGACGACGACGCGACGTCCACGAGCGGGTTCGCGAGAGACCGAGAGCTCGCGAGAGCGAGGGAGACTCGAGACTGTTTCAAGACACCCGAGGGGCGGTACAACCTCGGAAAGACGTGGACGACGAAGAGCGCGTCGTTCGTCATGTCGCGTGGGTCTGGGTACGGGTCCACGCGCGTCGCAGGGTACGATTCGAGAAACAGACGACGGATCGAGACGGGACGAACGCGAAGCGGGTGGAAACACGTGACGTTTAACGCAGGAGACGGAGCGCACGTGTTAGAGTACAACGCGTCGACAGAGTGTAAACCGATCGGGAAGATTGGTTTTAACGGCGTGGCGGTGACTGCGTTGAGCGTTCGGGACGGGCGAACGGATCGGTACGATATTTTGGTCGGGCTAGCCAACGGCGAGGTGGTCGCGATGGATTTGGAGAAAAACGTCGCCGAAAAGACGAAGAAGGCCGTAGCGTGCTCGAGGTGGAACGCGGATGGAGCGGGGGTGTGTAAATCTAGAGTCACAGCTCTACGATGGGTGCCGCGGGAGAGTCAGGCGATGGGTTTTGATTGCATTTCGGCGCACGCCGATGGAAGTTTGTACATTTACGATTCCGCGAGCGACGGTCCCTCTGCGAAGATTGAACCCTTGTTGGATAGATCCGCGCTCAGCGTCGCCAATGCGGGGGATCCATCGTCAAATCCTCGCGCGAGATGGCATTTTGGTGAAAGTTCTCTCAACGCTGCAGAGTTTTCGCCGGATGGAGATCACCTGGCCGTGGTAAACGGCGCCGGGATGTGCCGGGTGCTCTTCGTGGGCGCCGCCAAGCCAACCGTCATCTCTGGATTCAAGTCTTACTACGGCGGGTTTAACGCCGTGGCGTGGACGCCCTGCGGCAGATACATCATCGCCGGCGGCGAGAGCGACATGGTGGAGATTTGGGGCTTCTACGAACGCGAAGTCTTGGCGTGGGGATGCGGAGGACACCGCAGTTGGATCACAGACATTTTCGTCGACGAGAGGCTCATGCGCGACAGAAGTAACTTTCTGCGCTTCGCCTCGGTCGGAGAGGACTGCAGAGTCGCGCTGTGGGATCTCATCCTCCCAGACGACGAGGAGGAAGCTCCAGCCATCGAAGAGCAAGCCGCGAGATTATCGATTTCATCCACTCGCCACGGCCGCCGAGCGTCTTTCGCGGGACCGGACGCCCAAGTCGCTTGCTCCGCGCGAAGAGACGAAGTGCAGCGCATCGTACCCATTATGACTCACAAACTGCACACGCAGCCAGTCACCGCCGTTCGTTTTACCGACGAGGGCGTCCTCACGGCGACGGCGGACTCTATCAAACTTTGGCTGAGACCGACCACGTCGTCGCGTTACGCCCACTGTCCCCAACCATGACGCACGGCGTATAGTTCAAGCGCGCTCAGTCGTAGGCACATTGTATTTCATCTAGACGCATTAAGATTTATAGACATTCCGTCGCATCGCATCGACCGTCGTTCGCTTGTACTCTCCCGAAGGCTGGAGCGCGCGGCGAAATTTTTCTCTATGGGCAATCAGGACAGCGCGTGTGGCTCGCGGTATCATATGGGCAAACAGACTAAAACATGTTCACGTCCAACTCGCCCAACTTGGACGACTTTTCTCTGGGCGCCGAGCGCCAGCATCCGCCTTTCTAACGCACGCACGTAAAGATGGCTCCGCGCGTCACCTACAAGAGACGGTGCGTACGACGCTCGTAAATCATTGGCGTGACCTGCACACTTCGCGCGTCGCGTTCCGGCGTCGCCCGCCGCCGTAAAAGAGACTCGAGACTGACCTCGCATCGCACGCTTTCGCACACGCGCAGACATGCGTACAACACGCGCAGCAACAAGATCATGAAGAAGCGCCTTCCGGGTGGCGGACTCGGGATCAGCTACGTGAAGAAGACCACCAAGGGCGCGCAAACGCCGGCTGGTGACAACGGTCGCATCCACGGGGTACGTGTTTGAGCTCGATCGCGGAATCCATGAATCTACGGGTTAGGGCTTTGTCCGAGCACGCGTGATTAGGAATCTGCGCGCTCGATCGTCGACGCGACGCGACCATGGGATCGAGAGAGACTTGAAACTGACGGTGATCATCTTTTCAACGCGATCGATAGGTTCCGCGCCAAGCTTCCTCGCACTACAGACGCAAGACCTTGGCCAAGAACAAGAAGAGCGTTTCTCGTGCGTACGGTGGGGTTTTGTCCGCTGGGGCGGTTCGCGAACGCGTCATGCGCGCGTTCCTCGTCGAGGAGCAAAAGATTGTCAAGGTGCGTACGCTCTTCTCTGAGCAGATTGATCTCGATACTCGTTATTTCGCGATCGTAGTGCCGATATCGCCGTGATCGACCGCGTAAACTCGACGACGGAACGAGGGGACTGACGAAGCCTTTGCTCTCTTTGCGTGTTTCTTCGGCGCTTTGCAGAAGGTGCTCAAGCTCCAAGCGGCCAAGGAGGCCAAGTAAGCGAGTTCGTTGACTTGATGAATCTTTAGCGTATTCTACCCATAGTAGAGGGGTTGCGTGCGCTCATCCAGATAAGCGGATGAGCGTCGTAACGGTTGTAATCGAGACGCAGAGGCGTTCAGTTCAGTTTCACACGTTTCATCTTTCTTACAAAATACATCAAGCCCTCTCTATCCTCTACCGCGAGCGCGAGCGCTACTACATCAACCATACTAAAATCTATGTCTCACAGCCATCAGCGAGACGTCTTCAAGACGCCTTGGGAGGCTCTAGCTTGACGCGACAAACTGGACACGTATCTCTCTGCGCCGAGGCCAAAAATAACTCTCGTCAGTCTGGGAACATTCTGCCCGATCGCGACGTCGCGACGCACCAGTTTGAGCCAATCCCCCAAACAATTCTCATGGAATACGTGTTTACACTCTGGTATCCTCTTCACGCTCGTCCCGGTTTCAAAGTCGCACAGGCACACCGAGCACGTCGCTTCGCTCGTCGTCTCGTCCACCTCCACCGTCTCCAACGCCTCCACCACCGCCGGAGCCGCCGGCGCGTCAAAGTTTCTCGTGTCAAACTGTGTAAAGTCAATGTCACCAAACGGCGAGACGGTGGGAGCCCCAAAGCCAGTGGTGAAGACGACGGATAGCACCGCGTTTCCACCTCGGTTGCCGGTTGAGTCTGCACCCGCTCGCTCGAGGAAAACGCCCGCGCACGACGGACACCGCGCGTCTTCTGGACCGGAATCGAACGCGGACGGGTCGACGTTCACGCGTGCGCTACAATCGTGACACCACACGGACTCCATGTCGGCCGAGTCGCGCGCGACGGCGACTGAAGTGGCGCAAGAAGTGGTACAAGATGAACTGGGACGAGTCTCGCGTCGAAGCGACACACAAACGACGCGGAATGTTCACAAACGAGCGGGCGCGCGCTTTCGTTTACCGAATGATACCGATATATGTTTTAAATGCATCCTAAAATCAAGTCTCAACGGACGAGACCACCGCGCGGGGCCCACGCGCCGGTGAGACTAGATCACTACCGACGGGCGCGACGCCCCGCCAACTTTATACGAATAAACCTTTCCATCGCTCGACGAAAATAACCGTTTATTCTTCGCCGACAACGCTGCCTTCAACTCTGAGGAGAACGAAGCCGATCGCGAGGCCGACGAGAGTGATCGCGAAGCACGTGGTCGCGATGGACGCAATCTCCGCACCCTGGTTCGCGATTTGCGCGACTTCAACCATGGAGGCGTTCACCTTGACGGCGCCGCCGCGGACAGACTTGCGCGCAACCTTGCGGGAGCTATTCATTCATGGAAAACGACGAGAAGCGCACACAAAGTCAGTCACGAGTTCACCATTTTTTCACGCGCAGTCGCGAAACGAATCGGCCGAGGCGATGCGACGAGCAATCCAAACGCGCGCGTCCGTCGACTACGACGCGACGCTCGAAAGCGACGACGCACCCGATCACCGGCGTCGCGGCGACAGCCTTGGACGCGGAGAATCGCGCAGCTCTGCGCGCGGTCAAAAGCGAAAACGTAAGAACCACCACCGTCAGTCACTATGCATCGACCCGGGCGTGCCGGTTCACTCCTTCCTTTCCCCCGCGACCCGGGGGATTCGACCCAGGGCGAGCCTCAGCCCCTCAAACGGATAGGGCTTCTCGAGTCCCCGCCCATCGACCGATGCGCGGGGTTTCTCGCGCGTCCCACGACGTGCGCGACGAACGAAAACGCGCGGACGACGCGCGACGGAACCGAACGAAATTCACCGCGTCGTTCGTTCCATCGGCGTCCATCGGCGTCCATCGGCGTCGTCGCGTCGTCGCGTCATCCATCCATCCATCCGAATCGCGGTCGAACCCGGCGTCCCATTCCAAGTTTTTCTTGAGTCACGAACGGTCACGAACACACCCACTCGGAGGGAACCCCGCGTCGATCGCGCCCGATCCGTGCCGTTCCCGCCGAGTCGTCGTCCGTTTCGCGTCGTCGTCGTCGTCGTCCGTTTCGCGTCGTCGTCATCGTCGTCCGTTTCGCGTCGGTTTCGTCGTATAAAAATGCGCGCGTACCTCTTGGCGACGTTGGAGCGCGTCGCGGTCGTCGGCGCGGCGACCGCGACGGTGCTGAAGGAGGCGATGGCGGACATGCTGATGATGTGCTTCGGTCGGTGTGTGCGGTGCGTCCCGATCGAACGCGATCGGTCGGTCGAGGTCGGTCGAGTCGGTCGGTCGGTCGGTCGCGTGTATTTTACATTGGTGTCACCCATCAAGTGTAGGGTTTATGTCAGTTTTTTTTAGTACCGACACCGTCCCTCGACGCGCTCGTACTGTGTTCCACCGCGCCCCGTTCGCGTGAGCGACGATCGATCGATCGATTCAGTCGAGGAGAACCCGATGGGGGTTGTACAAGACGTACCGAAGTACCGGTACTCATCAACGCGCAGTACTAGTAACTGGAGACGGGAGACGATCGCGCGAGCGCGAGCGAGGGCGAGGGCGAGGGAACCGGGAACCGGCGCTCGATCGCGTGCTGCTCCGCGTCGTCTTCGTAGGGAACGACGCGTTCGTGATCGTGCGGTGTGTGAGACCGATTGAGATTTGGTTTCGACTCGATTGATTGATTGATTGATTTGAAACCGTCGTTCGTTTCGGTGTCGTCGGAATATCG